>Ga0210398_10000051_pt1 | contig 144560 bp, 113 predicted proteins | sample IncBWC4OmetaG_FD_161047 | JGI IMG/M metagenome (GOLD analysis project Ga0210398, IMG submission 161047) | Forest soil microbial communities from Barre Woods Harvard Forest LTER site, Petersham, Massachusetts, United States - Inc-BW-C-4-O | ecosystem: Environmental > Terrestrial > Soil >... | reverse complement strand
GGAGATTCAGCTCCGACATTAGAATCTTGCGCGTAGCGGCGTCCTTCGCGCCCTGCCTATCGCAGCAAGTGGTCGTGTGCCTGCGCCGAATTCTTCAGATGGGCGGCGTCTCGTCGCCTGCATGACTCGACGGGCTGACTGGAACGATTGATCCCATCTACTGGCTGATGCCCGGCATTTGTGAGATTGTCAGTAACATCATGACCCCCTGGACGCTCGTTCGCGATGTGCTATTGCTGGTGGCCGTTGCGCCCTTCGCGTATTACCTTCTGGCAATCATCGCTGCGAGCAAGTTTTTCAACCCGACGTCTGTTCCTACCTATGATTTCAGCCCGCCTGTTAGCATCCTGAAACCGATCCGCGGCCTTGACCGCGAAGCCTACGAGAACTTCGCCAGCTTCTGTAGTCAGGATTATCCTGAGTTCGAAATCCTGTTCTGCGTCACCGACGAACAGGAGCCGGCGGTTCCGGTCATACGCCAACTGATTGCCGATTTCCCCATGCGCCCGATTCGGCTGCTCATCGGTGCGGACCCGCTAGGCGCGAGTGACAAAGTCAACAAGCTCTGCCGCCTGGTCCGCGAGGCGCGCAACGGAATCGTGATCGTCAGCGATAGCGACGTGCGCGTTGAACCGGGCTTTCTCGCCGCCGTCGCAGCGCCGTTTGCCGATCCCGCTGTCGGCGGCGTCACCTGCCTTTATCGCGGACTAACGGACCGCTGTCCCGCCGCCAACTTCGAAGCGCTTGGCAATAGCGCCGATTTCGCGCCGGGCGTGCTCGTCGCCTGGATGCTCGGCGGCCGCAAGCTGGATTTCATGCTCGGCGCCGTGATGGCCACTACGAAAAAAAATCTCGCCGAAATCGGCGGCTTCGAATCGCTGGTGGATTTTTTCTGTGACGACTACGAACTCGGCAATCGCCTCGCCGGGCGCGGCCGTCGTGTTGAGCTGGTTCGCTTTCCGGTGGACATCGTGTACCCGCGCGAAAGGCTGCCGGAAGCCTTTCGCCATCAGCTCCGCTGGAATCTCAGCATCCGCCATTCGCGCCCCTCGGGACATCTCGGGCTGATTTTCACGCATGGCCTCATTTGGTCGTTGGTGGGGATCTCCCTCGCGCAATCGTGGCTCGCTGTTTTCGCATTTGCCCTTGTGTATTCGTTGCTGCGCTACGGAATGGCGTTAAGCACCGGAGCACGCGGGATGCGGGACCGACTCGTCCGGCAGAAACTGTGGATGCTGCCGCTGCGCGATGCCTTCGCCTTCGTCGTCTGGGTCGCCAGCTTCTTCCCGCAGCGTATCCATTGGCGCGACCGCGAATTCTACGTCCGCAAGAAACGCCTCGTCCCCATCGCACCGCCCTCGCAATAGTCGAACGCGTGCGCCCAGCGCAGTTTCTTCCTAGGGGCACGAACGATCGTGCCCGGCGCCGATTCTTGCCATCTGGCGGCCCATTCAGCCGTGCTGGATTTTTCTTCGGCGCCGCCACCAATCGCCCGGTTGACGAATGGTTCTTCCGTCGCTAAAGTAGATCAGGTCGCTTTGGCGGCCTTTTTTGTTGTCTCCCATCGGCTGGGAGGTCGTACAATTGGCAGTACATCAGATTCTGGATCTGATTATCCTGGTTCGAGTCCAGGCCTCCCAGCCAAACTTCTCCTAACAAACTTGTTCTCGCCTGTCTCCGCGCCGCGGGGGTATGATACCGCCCACCCGGAGCCGCGCAGTGGGGTCCCGCTTGAGGCATTCTTCCGGAGGCTGAAATGAAAAAGACTCTGACGATTGTCGCTGTCATCGTCGTCGTTCTGATTTTGATCGTTATCGCGCTCCCCTTTATGATTGACGTCAACAAATTCAAGCCAACGATCGAATCCAACATATCCGACGCGCTCGGCCGAAAGGTCGAGGTCGGCAACATTTCGCTTGCCATTCTTTCCGGTGGCGTCTCAGTGGACAACGTCGTGATCGCAGACGATCCGGCCTACAGCCGCACGCCCTTCCTGCAGGCGAAGCAGGTGAAGGTCGGCGTGGCGCTGCTCCCGCTGATCTTTTCCAAGCGGCTTGAGGTGAGCTCGTTCACGGTGACCGACCCGCAGGTTTCGCTGCTGCGTTCCGCTTCTGGTGAGTGGAATTTTTCAACCATGGGTGCGGGCGCATCGAAGGTGAAATCCAAGGACTCCTCCGCTCCAGCGAATTTCTCTGTGGAAAAACTGAAAATTTCCAATGGCACGATCGTCATGGGCACTGGCGGCGCCCATCCGAAGACACAGACCTACCAGGAAGTGAACCTCGAGGCTTCCGATCTCTCCTACACTTCGCAGTTTCCGTTCAAATTCTCCGCGAAGACGCCTGGCGGCGGCACGGTGAAACTCGAGGGCAAGGCTGGCCCCGTCGATGCGACCGACGCGTCGCTCACTCCGCTCGACGCAAAGATTGACGTCGAGCATTTCGACATCGCCGCGAGCGGCGTCGTTGATTCGGCCACGGGCATTGCCGGAGTGATTGATTTCACCGGCAACCTTGCCTCCGATGGCCACGAAATGAATTCGAAGGGCGCCCTCAAGGCGAACAAGATCCAGGTGAAGCCTGCGGGGTCTCCCGCAACTGTGCCAGTGGATGTTGATTACGATACAACTTACGATTTGAAGCGCCAGGCGGGCACTCTGAGACAGGGTGACGTGCACATCGGCAAGGGCCTCGCGCACCTCACTGGCAGTTACGACATCACAGGCGATTCCCCAACTCTCAACGTGAAATTGAACGGCCGGGGAATGCCCATTGAAGATCTCGAGGGTATGCTGCCGGCCGCCGCGATTAAGCTTCCTCCGGGTTCGTCGCTGAAAAGCGGAAGCCTCGACGTGAGTCTCGCGATTAGCGGTCCGGCGGACAAACTGGTTATCAGCGGGCCAATCCATCTGTCGAACGGCAAGATTGCGGGTTTCAGTGTGAAATCCAAGTTCGCGTCCTTTCCCGGTCTCGGAGGCCTGGGCGGCGGGAATGCATCGGACACCGAAATACAGACCCTTAGTGCCGACGTGCACGTAGATCCCGCCGAAACGCAGCTGAGCAACCTGGACGTCGTCGTGCCTTCGATCGGTGCTGTCACGGGAAACGGAACTGTCAGCGCGGCAGGTCAGCTCAATTTCAAAATGTCCGCGAAGCTTGCCGGCGCGATGGGCTCTATGACTTCAGTGATGTCGCTCGGCGGCGGGAAGAATTCAAACGGCGGCATCCCGTTTACAATTACCGGCACGACGGCGAATCCCGTGTTCCTTCCTGACGTCGCAGGAATGGCCGGCAGTATGGTCAAGGGCGTGGGTGCCGCTCCAGCCGACGCGGCAAAAACGGCCACGAGCGCGCTGGGCGGCCTCTTCGGCAAGAAGAAGCAGAACTAGCCGGCTCGCATGGTTGCGGGTCTCGGCGTCTGCCGAAGCCCTGGCCAAGGCGCATCGATGCGGTGTGTTCTCGCAGCCAGCACTTAGGCGGCTAAGCGCTATTGAACTGTGATGCTCACGGGCGTCCGGTTGGCCGCAGCTGTTGGTGCGTAATTTGAGTCTCCGGGATAGTTAGCCGTTACGGACATGACGGATCCCGAGTTAAGCGTTGTTGTGAGCGTTGCTTGCACAACAAGCGACGCCGGAGTAGTTGCGGTGCCGTTATTGGATGTAACCAGCGTCACCGCGCCAATCTGAACACCTCCTGCGCCGCCCCCACCTCCGCCAGCTCCACCGCCGCCACTTCCGCCCCCGCATCCTACAAATGCGGTGACCAGCAATGCCAGAAGCGCGAAGCTGGAAAAGGCAAAGGCATGCCGCTTCCTTGGTCGACACGCCACGTACGCGAGATATAGGAGGATGGTGCTTGCGAGCAGCCAGTAAGGGAACTGCGGAATTCGAGGCATTGTTACGACAGGCACCACAGCGATTACAGTACCGTTATTGAGAAACTGCACCGTTGTGGGTCCGGTCGGGGCCAGTCCGCTGCTGTGCGTCGCGACAGTAGCCGTCAGAGTCACCATGCCGCCGGACGCGACGGCCGTTGCACTAGACGAAATTGAAGTTGCGGTCGGAGCTGTGCTAACGGTGACTGCAACCGTCTGAGATGGATTTGAAGTGCTTGCGCTACCGGGTTGGAAGCTATTGTCACCCGAATAATTGGCATCGATCGTGTGCATGCCAACAGTCAGGCAATTTTGCGTACCCGTGCAGTCCATGAACTCGGCTCCGCCTTCGCTGTTCAACGGTAATGCTGCGGTCGTGAGAGTTGACGTCGACCCACCGACCTTGTCAGTAATAGATGTAATTGAGCCCGTGCCACTGCCGTCTCCGACGCAACTCCCCGCGGCGCCGGTCACGATGGCATCGAACGCCAGCGAAGTTCCGTAGGCAATTGAGACGAGATTGGAAAAGGTCGTTGCCCCCGCGGGTAATCCCGCGAACTCGACGCAACTGGCCTCCTTCGCTACCGTTACCGGGATTGGAGCTGATTGGCTACTTCCAAAGATTCCGTCGCCAGGATAGGTAGCAACGATTTGGTACGTTCCGCCGGGTAGGAAGTTGATGGATCCCGTGGACGCCGTCCCGTTACTCAGGATAAGCCCCCCGATTGTCGAGGTCCCCGGTATTCCGGCGATGCTCTGGTCCGTGACCAAGCCAACCGTGCCGGTCGGACCCACGCCACCGACGGCCCTCATCACACTCACATTCAGCGTCACGTTCTGACCGTGCGTGATGCTGATGGATGCCGGCGACGACGTCATTGTCGTGTTAGAGCCTTGGAAAGTGGCCGTCGCCCACGCGTTCACAAGGTTATTAGCGTCCACCGATCCGAGCCCGGTCGCGAGATCGTATCCGGTGCCGGCAGGAAACCCATTATCACCAGCGGCGGGTTCGCCGGTAACGTCGTCGCCGGGCACGCCGTTGTTACCGACAGTCACGTCGTTGAAGACGCATGTGGTTGGAGTGTTTGGATTCGTACGTGTGTTTGAATTGCAGCTGCCAAAGTTTTCCTTCATAGCCAATGAATACAACACGTAATTCGCGAGTCCCTGCGGCGCGCCGAGCTTTTGATCGACGATCGCCATGATGCCGGCAAATGAGGGTGAAGCAAAGGACGTCCCGCCACTTACAAAGAACATCGGGTTGGTAGTCGGCTCGCAACTTGCCTGGAAACATTCTATGTAGCCATCATGGTTGGGCCCGGCGCTTGAGAGCGATACGTCCGGCAGTGCACGCGCAGTAAAGCCTGCGCCGGTCAGTCCCGTGATGGCGAGCGATTGGTAACTCGGTACCCCATACAGAATACTCAGACCGCCTCCCGAGGCACTGAGGCTATCGTCTCCGTTGATGCAAGCCGTGCAACTCTCGTTCCACACCATTTCGGGAATGTAGCCCACCGCTGATTCGTCGGTAGCAGAATTCATTGCGGCCCAAAAGGTCGCTGCCGTCGTGGGGGGATTGGGCGGCACGCTGTCGTCCGCTCCCGTTTCGTTGAACTCTGTACCGCCAACTGCCGTGTCATACCAGGTAGAGGCAATACCGCTGACGCCCAGACCGTTGACCGCGCCCGGTGCCGGCACTGGGGCATTGGGATCACACCCGGCAGCGCCTGTATCGCCAGTTGAGACGAAAACGCTGATGCCCTGCGCGGCCGCCTGCTGCCAAACGGAGTCGAAAAAGACATTGTCCGACGAGCCCACGCCGCCCAGACCCGCTTCGCATGCGCTAATGCTTACACTCATCACTTGGGCCAGGTTTTGGTCCACGATGAAAAGGGACGAAAGCTCAACGGCGGGCGAAACCAACGTATTTGCAGTGATGACTACGTCAACGGTCGCGCCAGGTGCGACGGCGCCCGACCATTCCGTGTCTATAGTTGCCTCTTCGTCGGCATCGGGCACGTCCCCGGGATCTTCGCCGTCGACGATGATGTTGGGATTAGTCGGAGTTGTCGGGGGCAGGCCAAAGATTGTCCGAAAGTCCGAGACATCCTGCGGGATGATGTCGCTGAGCGCGACGATGGCAATTGTCTCGCCGCTGCCATTCAGCGGAGTAGCAGCAGCGTAAAGAGGTTTCAAGTCGTAGATCGTGGCGAAGTCACCCGGCGCCAGGGCGTGAATCGTAGTGCCCTGTGTGTTTTGCAAGTTTGCGTCGGGGCTTATGACTTCATATTTTCCTGCGGCCGAGCGGCGCACTCTTGGGCCGTGAATTAGCGCTGGCTTCGGGAAAAAGTTATTCAGAGAAGCGATCCCTCGTACGACCGGAGCCAGAGCTGCCGGAATCGAAACATTTGATGCGTTCGCGACGTGCGCTTCACCGTTTACTTGGTAATGCCGCATCTGCGTCTGAAAAGCAGTTTGCACCTGAGCGGCAGTCCCGGAGAATTGAATGTATCGTCTGCTGCGAGCGACCCTGTCCACGCTGAAACCCTGCTGTTGAAGCCATGCGGATACCGTCTGAATGTCCTGCGGTGCGGGGCCGAACCGCTGACCGAATTGATCCGGCGTCAGCCAGCCGTGGTATTCCGGTGAGCCCTTGCTCTGTTGGCTGTCCAAGAAGGCTCCCAAAGAGTAGTCCTGGTCGGGCGATCCGCCAAGCATCAGGATCATGCGAGCCATCCGCGTGGCGCCGTCGAGCGCGCCTGCATCGAAGGTTGGCTGCGCCAGCGGGTGCGTCGAGTGGGGAATTGTGACCCGAGACGTGTTGTCAATGGCCACGGTGATGCGCGGTTGGACGACACTGGTCTGCGCGGAAGCCAGCGCGGGAGCCACGAGAAGGATTACGACTGCCAGCCACAAACGGGACAGGTACCGCGAATCGATTCGCATAGCGCCTCTGGGTGTGACCCATGCTTCGAATTAGGTTAAATGCTTTCCCGCGTAGATGTAACCAGCCTGACAAAGGTTGGCCATCTTACGCTGGATGAGCGACTACGACTTGAGAAAGATTGAGGAGTGCATCGTGGATACTGCCAAAGGGCAGAAAGTGAGTCAACCGTAAGTTGCTAAATGAGTGACCGTATGATAATTTCCGGCGCCCTGAAATCAGATCCCATCGGACCTTAGAGCATCTGGCGCAGGACGTACTGCAGGATGCCGCCGTGCCGGTAGTAGGAGACCTCGAACGGCGTGTCCACCCGCGCGGTGGCGGTGAACTGGCGCACCACTTGGCCATGTCCGTCACGTGCGGTCACTTGGATCGCCTTGCGCGGCTCAAACGCCTTCGCGAGGCCTTCGAAATCGAAGATTTCGAGACCCGTGAGGCCGAGCGATTTCGGGCTTTCGCCGGGGAGGAACTCCAGTGGCAGAACGCCCATGCCGACGAGATTGCTGCGGTGAATGCGCTCGAAGCTTTCGGCGAGAACGACGCGGACGCCGAGCAAGATTGTGCCTTTGGCGGCCCAGTCGCGTGACGACCCGGAGCCATATTCCTTCCCGGCGATGATGACGAGCGATACGTTCTCGTCGCGGTATTTCATGGCAGCGTTGTAGATGGTCATTTTTTCGCCGCTCGGCTGATGGGTCGTCCAACCACCCTCGGTGCCCGGTGCGAGCTGGTTGCGCAGGCGGATATTCGCGAAGGTTCCGCGCATCATCACTTCGTGATTTCCGCGGCGCGCCCCGTAGGAATTGAAGTCCTTCGGTTGAACGCCGTGCGCGATCAGATATTTTCCAGCCGGGCCGTCGGCTTGAATCGAGCCAGCCGGTGAAATGTGGTCGGTCGTGATGCTATCGCCGAGAACGGCGAGGGCGCGCAATCCGCGCAGATCCACGATAGCGCCGGGCCTGACCTGCATGCCCTCAAAGTACGGCGGGTTCTTGATGTAAGTGGAGTTATCGTCCCACGCGTACAGATCGCCTTCGGGGATCGGGAGGGCGCGCCAGTGCTCGTCACCGGTGAACACGTCGGCATATTCCTTGGAGAACATTTCACTGGTCACCGAGCTGCGCATGGTTGATTCGACTTCCTGCGGAGACGGCCAAATATCTCGCAGATAGACGGGCTGCCCAGCCTTGTCGATTCCGATTGGCTCGTTGACGATGTCCAAATCCATGCGGCCCGCGAGGGCGTAGGCCACGACCAGCGGCGGCGAAGCGAGATAATTCGCGCGGCACAGGGGATTGATGCGGCCTTCGAAGTTGCGATTGCCGCTGAGCACGGAAACGGCGACGAGATTATTGTCCTTAATCGCTTTGCCAATCGGCTCGGAAAGTGGACCGCTATTGCCGATGCATGTGGTGCAGCCATAGCCAACGAGATTGAACCCGAGCGAATTGAGCGAGGGCCACAAACCGGCCTTTTCGATGTAGTCGGTGACAACTTTTGAGCCGGGGGCGAAGCTCGTCTTCACCCACGGCTTCGAACGGAGGCCGCGCTCGATCGCTTTCTTCGCGAGCAACCCCGCGCCGAGCATCAGCGATGGATTCGATGTGTTCGTGCAGCTCGTGATCGCGGCGATTACTACGGAACCATCGGCGAGATCGAATTCGTCGCCATTGTTCTGCACACTGGCGTATTTGGGGGCCTCGGTGAGGGATTTCTCGAATGCGCTCTTCGCCTCGGTAAGTGGCACGCTATCCTGTGGACGCTTCGGGCCGGCCATGGTAGGAACAACGCTTGCGAGATCAAGCTCGAGCCGATCGGAAAAAATCGGATCGGGCGTCTGATCGGTGCGGAATAGGTCCTGCTCTTTTGTGTATGCCTCGACGAGCCGGACCTGATCTTCAGCGCGCGCGGTAAAGCGAAGATAGGCGAGCGTCTCGGAATCCACCGGAAAAAAGCCCATGGTCGCGCCGTATTCGGGCGCCATATTGGCAATCGTGGCGCGATCGGGAAGCGTGAGGCTGGAAAGCCCCTTGCCGTAGAACTCGACAAATTTCCCCACGACGCCTTTCTTGCGCAGCATATGCGTGACGGTCAGGACGAGGTCGGTGGCGGTGGCGCCCTCGGGCAGGCGTCCGTGGAGTTTGAATCCGACGACGGCAGGAATCAGCATCGAGAGTGGCTGGCCGAGCATGGCTGCTTCCGCTTCAATGCCGCCGACGCCCCATCCGAAGACCCCGAGGCCGTTAACCATCGTCGTGTGCGAATCGGTGCCGACGAGCGAATCGGGGAATGCGATCCAAGCGCCGTTCTGTTTTTCACGGAAGACAACCCGCGCGAGATATTCGAGATTCACCTGATGGCAAATGCCGGTATCCGGCGGCACTACTTTGAAATTCTCGAAGCCCTTCTGGCCCCAGCGCAGGAACGCGTACCGCTCGATATTGCGCTGCATTTCAAGATCGGCGTTGAAGGCGAAAGCGTTCGCCGCGCCGAATTTGTCGACTTGTACGGAATGGTCAATCACCAACTCCGCGGGAAGGAGTGGATTGATTTTCTTGGGGTCGCCCCCGAGCGCGCGAATAGCATCGCGCATTGCAGCGAGGTCCACGACTGCCGGCACGCCCGTGAAATCCTGCAGCAGGACGCGCGCCGGCATGAAGGAGACCTCTTTCTCGCTAGCGCCGCCGGCGCTTGAAGGATCCCAGCCCGCCAGCGGGGGAATATCGTCGGTGCGCACGAAGCGTTCATCCTCGTGGCGCAGAAGATTTTCGAGCAGGACCTTCAGGGAGAAGGGAAGGCGCGCCACATTGCCGACGCCGGCTCGTTCGAGCGCGTCCAAGCGATATATATCAAATGAATCGCTGCCGACGCGAAGCTTCGCGCGAGTGGAGAATGAGTTTTTCGAAGGTAGGCTCATGCGAGCGAGAGTCTCTCCTGTAGTGGAAGCAAGTCTATCTTAACGCACGGGCCGTGACAGGCTGGCGAATTTCTGGCAGTTTGGGTGTCAAACGAAGCTCGAATTTTATGAAACTTGGCGAGGACTCCGGCGCTTTGTTTTGATCTGGTTCGCGCGAAATCTGCTCGACACCGTGTGTCGAGTAAATGTGCCAGCGCAATCGTCGGAAACCGGAGCCCAGAATCCATTGGCTGGAGGGATCGGACGGGGCACTCGCCCAGGCGAGACTCGCGCGTTGGCGTCCCGCGAACCACTGCGGGCCGGTGACTTCGCGTCTCGATATCAGCACGCAATCTCACTGTGTCCATGTTAGGCGCGGCGAAATCGTTGTCAAGTGCGAGCTGCTGTAGACTTCTTGGTGTTCGCTCCGCGAAGCCGGAAAGTCCGCGTTACGAGCGGAGAGACGTAGGAAGCGCGTCGCACGCAGAGACGGCCCGAAGATATTTTCCGCTACTTCCGTCACAACGTGTGCAGATAGGAGAGGAGATCGTCGAGCTGCTGCGGCGTGAAGGAGTTGCCGACGGCCGGCATCATGTTGCGGCCGGTGAGAATTGTCTGACGAAGAAATCTTTGATTGGCGGGCAGCCCGCTGGGAAGAAATTGCTTTTTGAGAAGGCTCTTCAGGCTCGGGCCGTTTTGTCCAGGGACGGTGTGCGCGTCGTGGCAGGCCGCGCAGTACTGTTGATATAAGTGCCGACCGGAAGCTTGTTGAGCGTTCAATCCCAACTCCGTGTCGGTCTTCCCGGAGGTGTCGTCACTGCACCCGGCGAGAAATGCCAGGAGAACAAGGACGGCAAGAAATGAGGTTTGCATCAAGGGGCAATCATACAAGACTCACCGCAGAGACGCAGAGCAGCCAAGACCGCGCGCCATTATATTCCGAAATGTAGAGCACTGGCCATTCTGTTCTCCCATCGGTGTTTTGGTTGGATTCGGGCTCCGGCTCGCGTATATTTTGCGAAGGATGGCTATGCCTAACACGGAGAAAGAGCGCTGGCGTTTGTCGCGAGTGTACGGAAGCATGACCGAGGGCGAAGTCGAAGAGCTCGCCGCGGATGCTGGCTCGCTTTCCGACGCAGCAAAATGGGCGCTGAAATTGGACCTGTCGCGGCGGGGGCTCAAAACCAAGCTTGAGGAACTAGGTCCGCTACCGGAGGCCGTCGAGCTCTCGAAGGTCGTCAATCTCCGCCAGTATATGACTCTGCCGGAAGCGCTGCTTGCGCGGAGCATTCTAGAGTCGGCTGGCATCGAGTGCTTTCTCGGCGATCAGAACATCATCCGGATGGACTGGTTTTTGTCGAACGCCCTCGGTGGCGTGAAATTGCGCGTGCGCGAAGAAGACGTCGCTGAAGCTGATGCTTTGCTGGGACAGGGCTGGGTGAATGCGTCCGAAGTCTAGAATGCGAAAGGGTAAAGGCCGGCGCTCGTAAGAGCAAAGATCCCGCGGGACGCCAGCGCTAGGAAAAAATCAACGACGTGTTTCGCGTGGAATTTTTTCACCAGCGGGATCCCAGGCGGCAGCGACGGTCTTGTGCTCGCGGAACAGGCTGCTTTGAACGCGAATCTGGCCGCCGCGCACGAAGCGCTCGTGATTTTCCTCGAGTTCGTCGGGCAAGTAGCGGTAGTTGACCGTCAGGCCGAATGAAGCTTCCATTCCGTAGGGCCGCAAGTTTCCAAAAACATTGATGCGTTCGAGACGCGCGCCATTGGAAAGATGAAACGTGGCGACAGGATCGTAGAGTTTTGTTCCGCGCCGGGCCCGCGTGAGATAGGCAAGGGCAAGACGCTCGAGTGGTTCCGCGAGAACCCTGCGATGCAACAGCGGCTGCTGCAGCAGTTTGAAAAGAGCCTCAACGGGATCGTGGCGCTTGGCGGCGGACATCAGCGCGTCCGAGTATTCGGCCAACAATCGCGACAAGCGGTCGGTCGTAAAGCCGAGCTCATTGTTCGTGTCCTGGAGCGCCCGGGAGAACAGCGGCAGGGGCGAAAGCGTGCTGTAGTTTCGGATGTTTGGGAATTCGGCCGCAAGCTCCGTGACAACCTGCTTGATCAGGAAATTTCCGAACGGGATATTGCGCAGGCCTTGGAGGCAATTGTTGATGGAATAAAAAATGGCGGTATCGGCCTCTTCCGGCGGGAGCACCGGGGCGTTGAGATCGAGCAAAGGCTCGAGGTCGCCGGTCAGTCCCTTCGACAGCGCTACTTCGACAAAAATGATGGGCTCGTCGGCGAGCGCAGGGTGAAAAAATGCGAAGCATCGCCGGTCGGATTCCAGCCGGCGGCGCAGGTCGGGCCACCCGTTGATTTCATGCACCGACTCGTAGTGGATCAGCTTTTCGAGGATGCGGGCGGATGTCTGCCAGCTGATTCGTTCCAGGCGCAGGAAGCCGCGATTGAACCAGGACCTGAACAGGTGCCTCAGATCTGAATCGAGCGCTTCGAAATTCGAGCCGTTGGAATGTAAGGAAAGCAGATGCTCCCGCAGAGTGACCAGAGTTTCGGTTCCGCCCGGCGCCGTATTGATCCGCCGAATCAGTTCCTGGCGCGGCGCTTCGACAGCGTCTGAAAGCGCGGCCAAAGTTGCTGTGCTGGGCGAAGCTTCGTACGCAGCAGTGGCCCGGCGGACGTCGGCTTCGTCAGGCGAAAACTCGCGAGAAAGGATTTCGAAAAACGACGGCCGCTGGTCCGGCTTCATGGAGTCGTAGGCCGCGATGATTTCCTGTGCAATCGCAGTTTGGGACGCCTCGCCGCGCTCAGAGAGCAGGCGATGGCAAAGGAAACGCATGTCCCTGCGGCGCCCCTGGAGCGACTGCAGGAGGTTGGAGAGGAACCCGGGCATCGAAGTGAAAATTATAGCTTAGACGTTCGATCGTTTGTGTTACAGGCGAGAGACTGTTGCCACCAGAACAGGTTCAGGGGTCCTGCGATGGTATTCGGGTGCGGGCTACGTTTTCCGAGGCTGCTTTGTTCGAGGGATCGAGAGCAAGGGCTTTGTTGAATTGCTCGAGCGCGTCGGCGCGCCGGTTCATCTTCAGGAGCAACTCCCCGTAGCTATTGTGGACTTCCGTGTCATTGGGATTCGCGGCCACCAGCGCAGTGAAATTCTTGAAGGCCTCCTCGAGCTGGCCAGACTTGGCGAGCGCCTCGGCCAGGTTGTAGCGCGCGTTCGCGTAATCGGGACGTAGCGTGAGCGCCATTTGAAATTGCTCGATCGCTTCGCGCGTTCGGCCCAGCGAGCCGAGCGCAAGTCCCAGCCAATTGTGCCCCTCCGATTGCTTCGGGTCGAGGCGTACGGCCTGTTCAAGTGCCGCTTCGGCGCCGCCCGGATTGAGTCGGGAAAGCATCAGCGCGCCGAGCCAGAGACGCGCCCAGAAATCGCGCGGGTTTTTCTCCACGTCGTGACTCATCACGGCTTCCTGAAGTTCGCGCCGGCGGTCCCCCGGACCACGCGGCAAGACTTGAAGCCATAGATGCGCCATTTCGTCGGTGGATTGATTGCCGCCGACGACCCGCTGCGGGGGGCGGTGCGGATTGCGCGGGTTCGCGGCGGAATTGTCAAAGTGCCAGCGCATCGAGACGACGCTGCCTTTGGGAAGAAATACCGGCTCGCGATAATGATAAACGGCCTGCCAGTTCGGATCCCACTGCGGAATTTTGATGAGCCACTTGCGCTGGCCGTTCGGGAGACTGGCGTAGCCTTCGAGCTGATGCCCGAGATAGTGTGCGTGCGGGTAGATGGCAAGCACGTCCACGTCGAGCGGAAGGCGAAAATCATCTCCGACCACGAAATCACGCGCTCCGGCGGGAATGTCGAGCTGGCTGTCGCGTTCAAGTTCGATGAGTAGCGGGAAGCGATCCGGCGGCTTATCGGTGAAGTAGAGACCGATGGACGGCTTCACGTTCATCGGCATGCCCATCGTCATGATATGGGCGTTGAGAATGAGATCAGTGCCGGGATCGAGTTCCCACGCGAGGCCGTCCGGTTCGACCCAAGGGGTGCTGCCCGGTTTCCAGAAAAGGAAGTGGCTATCGAAATCGAAGACGCTGCGTTGAACACTGAGATCCATGCCGGGAAAGCCCGCACCGGGCGCGGCCTCCAGCAGGCGCGCGGAGTGCCCGCGATCGACTAGCAGGTTTGCGTGATGGACGCCGTGCGGAATCCCGGGACGGACTTCGATCGCGCGCACGTAGCGCCTGGTGGTCAGGGAAGGCGAGAAAATAAAATTCCAGAAAACGTCGGGACCGGAAGCCGGAACGGAGTAAGCGCGCGCTGCGTCGAGAATCATGTCCGGAGGGCCGAGCTGCCAGCCTTCGGTGAAATGCGGCGGAGGCGGAGTCTCCGAAGCTGGACCCTGGGGCACGCCGCTTCTCACCCACTCGACGATGAGGCGAATTTCCTGGTCGGTGAGGCGGGATTCGTTCGCGAAGTCGCCGTAACCGTGCTGGGGAAGCCAAGGTGGCATCGAGCGTGAGCGGACTGCGGCGGCAATCTGCGGTGCGTATTGCTTGGCGTCGTCGTAGGTCAGCAGAGAAAACGGGGCTGACTCACCGGGACGATGACACGAGGCGCAGGAGCGGTACAAGATCGCAGCGATATCGTGAGAGTACGTCGGTGGGGGCGCGGTTTGTGCCGCTGCGGGCACGGCGAACACGAGCGCGACGAAGACTCGTGCCGCCACGCGCTTCACGGAACGCATAGGAGCGCTACTTCTGAATGACGCCGCAGGCGATGCGATCGCCGGAGTTTCCAGACGGGTCGCTCATGAGGTCGTCGGCCTTCGCGTGGATGACGAGTGAGGTGCCGCCGTCGTGGAACAGGGAATTGATGCCGTCACCGAGAGTGACGCCCTTCGCAAGCACGCTGGCGCTGCCCTTGCCGTTCGCAGCCACCGTGAGGTTCGGCAAATCACCGGCGTGCGGGTGAGGGTCCATAGTGTTGTTGACGCCATGGTGAGCGCTGGTCGGATTGAAATGGCCGCCGGCCGTCGTGAAGGCTGGGCCTTCGCATTTGCCAACTGCGTGAATATGGATGCCGTGATCGCCCGCGGTCAAGCCATCAACCTTGACCGATATCTGGACGCCGCCCCTAACGGTCTTGAGTTTGGCGGTGCCGATCTTCGCTCCCTGAGCGTTCATGATGTCTGCACGCGCGGACTTCGCGGCCGTATCGGCCAAAGCGGCTGCCGTGCAAATGCAAAGCAGCGCCGGAACCAGAAGTAAATTTCGAATGTACATCGGTGTGTCCTCCCTCGGAGGCGTAACCAGCCATCCTGACAGGCGAAATTCTAACACAGAGGCGCGAGTCGGCAATCGGATGCAGAGGATTGCTGCAGTCGTCGGTCGGGCACGGCATGCCGCGCCCCTACCCCTAGGAAACAACGACGATGCCGCCTGAAACCGCTTAGTGCTTGGGAACGACGAAGCCTTCCGGAGGTTTCGACCCGTCACCGAAAAAGAACTGCTCCATTTGCTCTTCCATGATTTTCTGCGAATTGGGGTCCATCGGATTGAGGCGAAATTCGTTCAGAAGCATCTTGGAATGGTCCACCCACATTCTCCAGGCGTCCTTGGAGACGTGCTCGTACACGCGCTTGCCGATTTCACCCTTCCAGGGAATGCGGTCGAGGCCGGGCAGCTCTTTGCCGAGTTTCACGCACTTCACCATGCGAACGTTCTGCCCTTCATCGGCCATTGTGGGAAAGCCTCCGCTGAGATTCGATAACCATCTTAAGCGCGGATGCAGCTTGACCGCAACACGTGACGACGAGCACGGCGCCTGCGGCTTGACATTGGAGAGAAGCGCCAACAGAATCTTTACCTTTTCTATCTGTCGCGTAATTCAATTGGCGTAACAGGGGGACGAGTTGCAACACGTACGACTTGGTTCAACCGGTTTGAGGGTTTCGAGGCTTTGCCTCGGCACGATGACGTTTGGCTACCAGTGTGACGAAGCGACCTCGTTCGCGATATTGGACCGCGCGTCCGCTGGCGGCATAACTTTTCTTGATAGCTCTGACGTGTACCCGCTTGGCGGCGGATCCGAGCGCGCTGGGCGCACGGAGGAAATTATCGGGCGCTGGGTCAAGGGCAAGAGGCACGACTGGGTCATCGCCACCAAATGCTTCGGCGCGACCGGGCCGCAGCCGTTTCATGCGGGAAACAATCGACGGCACATGATGGACGCCGTGGACGCCTCCCTGCGGCGGCTGGGCACGGACTACATCGATCTATACCAGCTTCACGGCTACGATCCGAATGTGACGTTGGACGAGACGCTTGGGGCACTCGACGATCTGGTCCACGCCGGCAAGGTTCGATACATCGGCTGCTCGAATCACCTGGCGTATCAGGTGGCGCGGGCACTTGGTCGCAGCGACGTGCGCGGATGGGCTCGCTTCGTCTCCGTGCAGCCGCGTTACAACCTGCTTTATCGCGAGATCGAACGTGAGTTGCTGCCCCTGTGCGCCGAGGAAGGCGTAGGCGTGATCCCATTCAACCCGATCGCAGGAGGAATGCTTTCCGGCAAGTATGACTTCACGAAGCCGCCCGTCGAAGGAACACGCTTCGCGTACACCGGGCGAATAGGGGACTTGTACAGGAACCGCTATTGGCAGGAAAACATCTTCAAGGCAGTGGGAGATTTGCACGGCATCGCGACGCGGGCCGGAATTCCCCTGCCAACGCTTGCCACAGCGTGGACGCTAAACCATCCGGCAATCACAAGTCCTATCATCGGCGCAAGCAAGCCGGAGCAGCTAGAAGCCACGCTCGCGGCGCTCGATACCGCGCTCAGCGCGGACCTGCTGGCGGAGCTGGATAAGGCCACCGTCCAGTTTCGATAGGGTGGTTCGAGGACACGGTCGCCAGACCGGCTGTGCCAAACCAAGCATCGTCGCCGGGTACAGCACGCTGTGCCCCCAGTAAAACCGTTCGCGACCGGCTCAAGGCTTCGTTGCGGCTTGGCTGCGGCGCCAGGCGTAGTAGCCGTCCAGGACCTGGAGCTTCTCGAGGTTCGGGGCGGGTATCGCCTTGGATGGATCGTTGAGATTCATCACCTGTTGATTGGCGTCGGTGAACGCGGGCCACGCGGGTAATGCTGAACCGTTCGGATCTCCTGCCTTGGCGAAATTCACCCAGTAGGAAGAGACCTCGTCCGACACGCGTTTGTCGGCGTCGGTCGCGGGCATCGCCGCGGCGAAATTGCCGAATACAAAAGCGATCTCGGAGCCGTGTGCCGCGCCCCAGCTCTTGAACTGCGGAGCATCGGGATACTGCGGGCGATGGCTGAAGTAATACACATAGGTTTTCCCCTTGCCGGTTTTCGATTGCAGGCGCGCCCAAGACCATGTGCTCCAGGCGAAGAGGGAGTCCCGCTGGAGGTCGCGGGCCGAGCGCAAAGCCTCGGCGTCCGATCCTGCCGGATACGCCGCCAGAATCTTGTCGGCGTAGTCGGCGAAACCGGCGCGAACGTTGGACTCATACGCCGCGGCAGTAATGGACGGGACGAAAAGCGCGCCTTCGTCCGCGTTGGTGCCGATCAGGATCGGAGTGTCATTGAAGTGGCTCGCCTCATAGAGTTTGTACTGGTCACCGAGAAGCACGTAGCCGTCGAAATTGGGCCATGAACCGCCCAGACCCGGGGCCGAACTTTTCAATATTTCGTCCGCGGATTTTTTCCGGGCATCGCCGATCGAGGATGCGCCGAGCTTGGCAAGGAACGCGGTGCCATTTCGTTCTGCGACGGCAAGCGGCGGCACGTTTTCGCCGCCTTCGTTCCCGAGACGAGGCGGCGCGAACGAACCACCACTTTCCGAAATGGCTCCGGTGAATAGCCCCTTAGCGAGCGGCGAAGCGGCCAGCATGCTGACCGCGATTCCGCCGGCGGATTCGCCAAAAATGGTGACGCGGTTTGGGTCACCGCCAAATGCCGCGATGTTCTTCTTCACCCACTGCAGGCCCGCGATTTGATCCATCAGACCGTAGTTCCCGGAATGGCCTCCCTGCTCGGCGCTCAGCTCAGGACTTGCGAGAAACCCGAGCGCGCCCAGCCGATACGCGATGCTAACAAGCATTACTCCTTTCTTGGCCAGGTTCCTGCCGTCGTACTGGGCCAAGGAAGTGCCGCCGATCGTAAATCCGCCGCCGTAGATCCACACCATCACGGCGAGCTTGTCTTTGGGCATTTTCGCGGGGGTCCAAACGTTGAGGTAGAGGCAATCTTCGTTTACGGTCAAGGCATCGAGTCCGAGCGCGGGCATCACGACCGGTACTTGCATGCATGCAGGAGCGAATTTGTCGGCCTGTAGAACATCCTTCCAGGGTGCGGCAGGCTTTGGCGCGCGCCATCGCAAATCTCCCAGCGGCGGCGCAGCGAAGGGAATACCTTTGTAAATCGTGATCCCGTTTTCGACGCTTCCCTGGACGGGACCGGCATCGGTGCGGACCGGCTTGGGAGTTTGCGCAGTCAGCGTTGATACGAAGATCAGAGCAGAGAACACCATCGTGGTTACGGTTGCGAATTTGAAACGGTTCATATTCCCTCTCCCTCGCGGCGGCCGGGAAGTCGGGCCGTCGCCATGCGTGAGTTTACGTCGCTTTAATTCCAAGCTCGGGTGGGCGCTTGCGAGGGATTCGTTTCCCGCGGCCCGGGAAGCGCGCGAGCACCTCACCATCCCAGAGGCGGATAATCCGCTCGGTGAACAGCCAATGACCAGCCACTTTCGCGAGTTGATCGTCCCAATAGCCCGTGAAGCGGATGACGTAGGGCGGCTCGCCCTGGCATTCCGTCACGAGCGCGAACGATCGCACCGAGCATCGCTCGCTATTGCCATTCACCACGGATTGGGTGAGGTGGTGTTGGCGGCCGGGAAAATTGGGGACATTGCGAAAGTGCTCGGCAAAGCGGCGAATATTTTCGTGTCCCTCCCAGCGATCGGGGTCCTCGAAAACTTCCTCGATGATAACGGCGTCGGGCGTAAAGCTCCCGACGAGCGCGTCCACGTCGCCGGTATCGAGCGCCCAAGCGTATGCGGCGAGCAGGTCGTTGATGGCGATGCGATCTTCGGTTGTAAGAGGGCCAGCGTTGGGCATGGATGACCTACTCGATCAATACCCAACGGTGATGCGCTCACGGTGGTGCTGCGGGCGTTCGAGTTCGTCGAGCAGCGCGACAGAGTAATCTTCGAGCGAAATCTTGCTCACGCCGTTCGCGTCATAGAGGACGTGATCTTTGCCCAGCCGGAATTTACCCGTTCGCTCACCCGGCGCGATCGTCACGGAGGGGGCGATAAACACCCAATCGAGCTCCGGTTCTTGCTTCAGCAAATAGTAGAGCTCACGCGTGCCCCGAATGCCGGGCTTGAAAGCTTCGTAAGCAGCAGGGAAGTCGGGAGAGTCAATGAGTTCGATGTTGGCGGGCGTCTTCAAACTGGCTGCGCCACCGACTCCGAGGAACCGTTTAACCCCGGATTTCTTGGTGGCAGCGATAATGGCTTTGTGTCCCGCAACGTGCTTGTCGAAAACCTCGGGGCCAGCTACTCCGCGGGCCGGATTAAACGAGCTGATCACGACGTCATGACCCGCGAGGATGCGAGCCAGCTCGTCCACTTGCAGCACGTCCGCTTTTTTCGCGGTGAGATTTTTCTGCGACTCAAGTTTTTCGGGATTGCGAACGATTGCAGTGACCTGATGCCCGCGATGAATTGCCTCGGCGAGAACTTTGGAGCCGACGAACCCGCTGGCCCCGATGAGTGCGATTTTCATTGCCAACCTCCCTGGGAACTGAGATGTGCGGCCATGGATGGCAGCCAATCTCGGCCGCGCGCAATGATTGACAGGCCTTAAGAACCGAGGGATTGTATCACTTCGCAAACCAGAGGTGAGATTTCCGATGACAGACCTAGGGCCGTTTGGCTCGGCGCGGTCGACACTGCAAGAACCGAAACTGGAATTCGCGTTCGAGGTACGTTTGCACTTCACGCGCGTGCAGAATATCGAAAAAATGCCTACAGGCGCCGGGCGCGGCGCAGTGTACGTGGACGGCGGCGAATTTTCGGGGCCCCATTTGCGCGGCAAGGCGGTGCCAAATAGCGGCGGCGACTACTCGCTGTTTCGTCCGGATGACGTGCTCGCTTTCGATGCCCGCTACATGCTACAGGAGGACGACGGCACCCTCATTCTTGTCCGCAACAGCGGATTTCTCTGGGGACGCAGCGCGGACACCATGGATCGACTGCGGAAGATGGCGTTTGCCGCGGGGCCGACCGTCGATCCCGCCGACTACTACCTTCGCGCGTTCCCGACATTCGAAGTTAACACGGGCAAGCATGACTGGTTGATGCGGCACGTCTTCGTCGGCGTCGGGGAACGCAAGGCTGACGGAAATCTTATTCGGTATTTTGCGTTGCTCTAGCGCGGACCCAGAGCAAAGGCTCGAGATCAGCTTCATGTCTTTTTCCAGGGGCTCAAGGCTCCAGCCTTCCACTGAGTCCAGGTCCAATGTCTGGGCGCGAAGGGATGATGCCCGGTGTGCGCCAGAGTTGTCGCAAGGATATCAGGCGAGACTCACCGCAAGGGCGCAGAGAGGAATCAAGCGGAGAAAGGCCCGAGACTTACCACGGAGGACACAGAGCAGGGAGAGCGACCATGGAGGAAATTAAGATTCACCGCGCCTTCGCCAAGGCACACAGGACAGGAAGGCCCAGAGAAGCGGGCCGACCGGATGGCACGACTACGCGGTCCAGTGAGCGTAAGGAGCGTTGGCGTAGGTTATGATAGGCTGTTCTTGCGGAGCGATTTGAGTCAGGGAAGAAACTTCCGGACCGCTTCCTTCGGCCGAGTTTTCCGCAACAACCCCCTACGGAGAGCGCCGATGAGTACGCATCCCACCGAAGTTGCCGAAGCGCCGCGAGCCGATTCCTACTTTTGCGAAATTCCCAATGATCCCTGCGCCATCGTGATGTTCGGCGCCTCCGGGGACCTGGCGCGGCGAAAACTTCTTCCGGCGCTGTACGATTTGGCGCTGCATTCCTGCCTCGCTCCGCGATTTAAGCTGCTCGGATTCGCGCGCACGGAAATGAACGACGATGCGTTCCGGCGCGGCGCCGGCGAGTTTCTACTGAAGGGCGACAAGTCCGGCGCGGGCGGCGGTAAAGAACAGGAATTCCTGCAGCACCTGAGTTATTTCCACGGAAATTACGATGATCCCGAGTCGTACAAGAAGCTGGCGCAGCGCCTGAAGGAACTCGATGGCGAGGGCCAGCTCGGAGGCAACCGGCTTTTTTATCTAGCGACGCCTCCGGAGGTTTACGAGCACGTGATCGAACAGCTGGGGAGCGCGGGCCTGGCACAGGCAAAGAACACCGAGTCGTGGACCCGCGTGATTATCGAGAAACCGTTTGGCCACGACGGCGCGTCCGCGCGCGAGTTGAACGCGAAGGTACTGCAGGTGTTCGCGGAACAGCAAATCTATCGCATTGACCATTACCTCGGCAAAGAGACCGTGCAGAACCTGCTGGTCTTTCGCTTCGGCAACGGCATTTTCGAGCCGCTATGGAACCGCAACTTTATTGATCACGTGCAGATCACGGCGGCGGAATCACTGGGCGTCGAGCGGCGCGCGGCGTTTTACGAATCGGCCGGCGCCATGCGCGACATGATCCAGAGCCACGTGCTGCAACTCACGTCGCTGGTCGGGATGGAGGCCCCCGCGAGATTCGACGCCACCTCGGTGCGCAATGAGAAGATCAAGATCTTGCAATCCATCCGGCCGTTTAATTCCGAGACCGTCTGGAAATCCGTGATCCGCGGCCAGTATGGTCCGGGAACCGTGAATGGCAAAGCCGTGCCGGGGTATCGCCAAGAACCCGGCGTGAAACCTGAGTCCGCGACGGAGACATTCGTCGCGTTGAAGCTGCTGGTGGACAACTGGCGGTGGAGCGGCGTGCCTTTCTATCTGCGTTCGGGAAAGCGGCTAGCGCGGCCGATGACAGAAATCGCGATCCGTTTCAAGAAGGCGCCGCATATGGTGTTTCAAGGCGAAAGCGTTGAGCCAAATTCGCTGGTCCTGAACATTCAGCCCGATGAAGGAATTTCGCTTTCGTTCGGCGCGAAATCGCCTGGATCGCAAATGCATATCAGTCCGGTGACGATGGATTTCCGCTACCGGCAGGCCTTCGGTGCGGGATCGCGCGAGGCGTATGCGACGCTGATCAACGACTGCATCCGCGGTGACGCAACGCTCTTCGATCGCGCCGATAGCGTTGAAGCGGCGTGGGGACTCGTGGATCCGATTCTCGAAGCGTGGCAGAACGCGTCCGCGCCGCCTTTCCCAAACTATCCGTCCGGGAGCGACGGGCCGCGCGCGGCGGATGATTTGACGGTGTCTGACGGCCGTCGCTGGCGACCGGTCTAGCGCCGCATTTCATGCTTGAAGATTCTGAAAAGTATCACCTCACGGTTCGGGGGGGCGCGTGATCCTTGCGGGCGACATCGGAGGAACGAAGACCAATCTTGGCTTGTTCGATGTGCAGCAGGGAAAGCTGAATCGGGTCGCGGAAAAGCGTTACCCGAGCCGCGAACACAAGGGTCTTGAAGAAATCGTCGCCGATTTCGTCCGTGTCACCGGAGCAAAGCCGATCGCTGCCGGGTTTGGAATCGCGGGCCCTGTGGTGGACAACCGCGTGCGGACGGGGAATCTTCCGTGGGTTATTGATGGCGCGACCATGGCGAAGCAGTTGGGGCTCGAGCGAGTACGGCTGCTGAATGATCTTGAAGCCGCTGCTTTCGGAATCAGCGTGATGGGACCGACGGACCTCGAGACGCTTCACGCGGGGGTCGAGGCGCCGCAGGCTCCCCGGGTCGTGATCGCCGCGGGCACGGGATTGGGCGAAGCCATCCTCTTCTGGGACGGAACCAAGCACATTCCCACCGCAACCGAGGGCGGCCATGCCGATTTTGCTCCTCACACCGATCAGCAAGTGGACTTGTGGAAATTTATCAAGGCCCGCAGCGAATTTGTGAGCAACGAACTGATTCTTTCCGGCAGGGGATTCAAGACTCTGCACGAATTTCTGAATCCAGGCGTTCGGCATCCGGGATTTGAGGATTCCTCCATTGATCCCGCACCGGAAATCACGCGCATGGCGCTGTCGAAAGAGTGTCCCGTCTGCGTCGCGGCGCTCGATTTGTGGGTCGAGATTTATGGCTCAGAAGCTGGGAATTTGGTGGTGCGGTCCGTTGCGCGCGGCGGCGTGTTTGTGGCGGGCGGCATTGCCATCAAGATTTTGCCGGTGCTGAAAAACGGGCGCTTCGCGGCCGCGCTTCAGCAGAAGGAAAAGATGACGGATTTCCTGGCGCAGGTGCCGATTTACGTAGTGCTCGACGAGGAGTGCCCGCTGAAGGGCGCAGCCTACGCCGTGTGGAAAGGACTTTAGGCGTCGGTATCGCTGCAGTGGATTCGCAGTTCCATTAGTTCTGGTACCTGCCTTTTTTTGAGACTCCACTGATTTTCACACAAGTGAGTGCAAATTCCGTATCGCGCTCGTAGACCACAATTTCCGGCCGCAAGCTTCCAACGTAAGTCATTCAATCGCCTTTGGATAGTCGGGCGGGCGCATCTGGCAGGGCAATTGCCATTCATCCCTGTACCACCGGCACGGCCGGTGGATGAGAGGCAACCCACTATGAAGAAACTGCTTGGAATTACGACCATCGCTCTGCTGTTTTCGATTCCTGCCCACGCGCAAAGTAGAAGCACCTCTGTAGGCAGCGCCGCGTCCGCGAGTGCCAGCAACGGCGGCGTTGGTATGGGAAGCAGCGTGGGTGGCTCGAGCAGCTCTCGACTTCCCATCTATCCGCGCGCGACGCTTGACGTTCGCGCGGTCAGCGGCGGGGATCCCAGCTTTGCTCCTTCGACATTCCTTTCGTTCGATCAGGCAGTCGCGGAGGGTAAGGCGATCACCGATGCCAATCAGAAATCCCTCGCGCAGGCTGCCTCGGAGAACAGCAGCGCTCCGAAGGCCAAGGCCAAACTCTCGTTCGTGCAGGATGCCCGTGGCAAGGTAGTCTCAACGACTCAGCAGTAGGCGCGCGGCGATGCGCGGTGCGGCGGGAAAGCCCGAGCCGCTTGCTCCAGACGTTTCGCTGAAAATGGAGCGGCCGCCCGGCGGGGGATCGAATGCCGGGCGGCCACTTCCTTGCAGAACCCCCGCTCCGTGGAGATGGAGACGCGGTTCGAAGATCTACTTCAGGTTCGCGCTGCTGAATGAATAGACGAAGCTAATCGTCGCCGTATTCTGTTCCTTTACGAACTTGTCATTCGAGAGGCTTTGCTCGAATATCGGCAAGCTCGCAAAGTCATACCGGTATTCCCCCCGAATCAGAAGTGCACTCGTGAGGTTGTATGAGTAGGTTCCCGTAATTTCCTGTGCCCAACCGCGACTGCCAGCGGTCAGACCGGCGTATCCTTGCGGGTCGTCGAAATACTCGTAGCGCACGGCAAAATTGGTCTTGGGATTCCACGTATATTTCGCATAACTTGCCACACCCCACCAATCGAACGAAGAGGACGGAGCGCAGCTTGACGTGCCACCAGGTGATCCGCCAATGTCGGAGCACGGACCGTAGGACCTGGGCCCAAAGCCGTAGTCGCCGTTAAGTTGGAAGGCCCACTTGGAATTTGGCGTGTAACCGATAACGGTGTCGGATATCTGCTTCCAGTCGTCGAGGGTCTGTCCGGAAAGCCCGATCCCATCGCTTACAGGGCCAGCAAAGTAATTTTCGGTCACCGACCACTTCATATTCGGCGTGTAAGCCAGGCTGGCGCCGTACGTGAGTCCCGAGCTCGTTCCGAACGGGGCAGCGTGGTTGATGATGGTGTTGTTCCAGCCATTGACGAGATAGCCGGTGAGGGCCCACTTGGGGTTGAACGCATATTTCGCGTTGGCCCCGAAATGGAAGAACGGAATCGCGTAGTTGAACAGAAGACCGCGCGAGTAGTTCCAGTTGGCATTGCTCTCGATCACTTCGGCGCCCATGGGCGTAACGAACTTGCCGACGGTGATCGTCAAGCCCTTCCCGACGGGAGCGAGATAAGAAACGTATGCTTCCTTGAGGAAGAAGTTGCTATCACTGGGATCAAAACCAGTGTTGTCGGATCCATTAATGAGCTTTGCAGCGTAGCCGTAACCTGCCGATATGTGATAACCGAGACGACTTTCTGCCGACGTCGCGTCGGGCGCCTTGTCCAAGATCAACTCCGCCATATTGAAGTTGAACCCGTTCGTGGGCGCCTCAAAGGAACGCAGACCGGACAGATTGTCGAACGGATGGTTGTTGTCGTACCCGTAGTACACGTCGCCGAAACCGCTCAACGTGATGGGGCCGAGAAGACTCGCAATGGTGATCTTTGGTGGCGCGTCATCCGCGGATGCCGGATTGAGCGCACCCGCTCCCGCTGAGCCGCCCCCCGCCGATGGTTCCGTTAGCGCCGCGGTCTTCATAACTGGTGTGCTGTCGTTCTTCAACGCTGCAATTTCCTGCTGAAGGAGCGCTACTTCCTTTTCGAGTTCTTCCAATCGCTGGTCCGCCGTCGGGGGCGTTGTTGCCGCCGGCTCGGTAGTGGCGGCCGGCTGAGCCGCGGGCTGGGTCGCGACTGGACTATCCTCGGCTCTCGATGGAGGCGACCAGGGGATCCCTACGGCCAGCGCCAGTATCATTGCGGCCCATTTGGTAAGGCACCTCTTCGTGCGGTTCATGTGGTTATCCTCTCCCTCCCTGCCGCGCTCAAATTTCCACTGATGAGTTCGCGACGTGTGCGTTGAAAAAGATTCGGTAAGACAAAATACAGACCATCATTCGAATGGTCCAACTCATTAAATCTATGGATTGAATCAACAGATCGTTGCAATATGCTTATGAAATCCTTACGTCGCCTGGCCGCAAGATTTTGCACGGGAGCCACGATGGGAGGTCGCGGTGAACCGGCCTCCATCGCGCCACACCAAGGGGTAGCGGCTAAAGGAGATAGACGCGAAGGATCAACGATGCTTCAGTCGATCCCTCGGGAGCGGGCCAAATGATAAGCGAAGGGGTGTGACGGTTGGCAGGAGGACGCTACGAGAGGATTTACAGTGGTATCGCGCGTGGAAATTGGATCTAGCGGTTCAGCGTTTTGCGAAGTAGAACATCAGTCCAAAAATGAGGATGGGAATCATCGCCAGCATGATGTAGAACAGCACCTTCCGCACCCAGGGCGTACGCCGCACCTTCCAGTCGCGCAATTCCGGGCGCTCCGCAACTCCGACCTTGTCGGGCTGCTGGAGATCCAGCGCCATTTCGTGGGCCGAGGCGTAACGGTTTTTGGGGTCTCGTTCGAGCGCGCGATAAATGATTTCCTGCAATTCTGGTGAAATCGTAGGATCGACTTCGCGAGGCGGAATGGGATTATTCAGTAGCCGGTCATTCATGATGGCAAAAGGATTCGGCCCCTGAAAGGGCGTCTTGCCGGTGAGCATCTCGTAGAGGATCACGCCCAGCGCATAGATGTCACTGCGCGCATCCCCTCGTTTGCCCTTGACCTGTTCCGGCGAAATGTAATCAGGCGTCCCCATTACCTGCGAAAGCTTAGCGAACGTCAGCCGCCGGGCGCCTTCCTGGCCGGCAATGCCGAAATCAATCAGTTTGATGTTGTCATCGGCATCTACCATGATGTTTTCCGGCTTTAGATCGCGATGCACGATCCCGTGAGAGTGGATATAGCTAAGCGCATCGAGAATTCCGAGGGCAATCTTCGTCGCGCGGTCCTGGGGGAGTTTCCTGCGCTCAGAGAGGATTTGCCGGAGCAGCCTGCCCTCGACCCACTCCATAACCATGTAGAGTTGGCTGCGGTCGTCATCCGTGAAGACCTTCATCACCGACGGGTGATCGAGGACTTTTCCGATTTCCTGTTCGCGATGAAAACGATCGAAGAGAACCGGGTCCATTTCCATTTCGGGATGGGGGACCTTGATCGCAACGTGACGGCCGTTCCGGAGATCCGTCCCGCGAAAAATGGAGGCCATTCCGCTGCGGGCGGCAACGCTGTCAATGCGGTAGTGATCGAGTTGGTCGCCGGGGTGGACGGGAGTTCTCGCGAGTGCGTGTTGGCAGAAAGCGGACGGCGAATCCGAAACTAGGGAAGCCGATAGGGTCGTCCGCGGTACATGCCAACGCGTTCGACGCTGCGAACGCGAATCATTTGCAGGCTGATATTATCACCACCGTCTCGCTGGTTGGCAATATCCACCAATCTCCTTGCCGCTGTTGACAAGTCACCTCCGTGGCCAGCGAGAGCGGCCATCTCCGATGCTTCAACCGAACCATGGAGCCCGTCGGAGCAAAGCAATAGCACATCACCGGCAAACACCTGATGCTCGTTCACTTCTACATTGACTGTCAGATCATTTCCGAGCGAACGACTCAGCATGTGTCGCGTCTCAGCGTGGGCCGCATCTTCTTTCGAGAGCAGCTTCAGCCGGACGTGTTCGTTCGCGATCGTATGGTCGCGAGTGAGAAGATTGGGTTGACCCCGGCGGATCAGGTAGCAGCGAGAATCGCCGACATGGGCGACGGCGGCGCGATCGTAACGCAGGGCGCAGGCAACAATCGTGGTTGCCATCGAGAGGCCGCCCGACCCAGCCGCATGACCAACGTCAATCACGCGCGTGTTCGCCGTTCGAACCAGGTTCGTCAAAAGGGAAGCGTGTGGTTCGCCCGGCGTTGCTTCGCGGAAACCAGCCAGCACGCTTTCGATCGCGGTGTGCGAAGCGACTTCCCCGAGATCGTGGCCACCAACTCCATCCGCGAGCGCAAAAAGCCAGCCACGCGCGCGCACGTCCTTTGGCGCCGCAGGGAGCGCGTGCCCGAGATAATCTTCATTTCCCTTGCGAACTCGCCCAACGTCAGAAAGTTCCGCGAACTCGACATCCATAGAATCGTTTTGGGTCGGGCGGTAGGCTGGGGCGATCCCGCCAACATTTGAAGCCGCTGCCGCCTGAATGCCCCTATACATTAGACCTCATCTCTGCCCGCAAAAAAAACAGGGCGGGCTTTCGCCCGCCCTGCGTGGTTAACGGTTTAGGCTCGATCAAGCACGGGTTGTGACCAACGTGGTCTTGCCCTGTTTCTTGCTGTTGAGCATGAAGTAGATGCCACCGTAGATTGCCCAGACCGCGGCGATTCCCAAGGCAAAGAACGGTTCCATCTTGGTGCCGTAACCCATGAATGGAAGCACGATGTACGCTCCCATGCACACGAGGTTCGCGGCTACGCCGAAGACGGGTACGACCAAGTGTTTGATAAAGCTGAAGTTCGGGTGACCCTGATAGCAGAAGATGCAGGTTACGCAACTGAGCATGTAGAGCACAAACGTCCCGAAGTTCGAAGCCAGAGTGATTGTGAGAAGGCTGTTGGGTAGCTTCGCCATGGTGGCCTGAGACGCGTACCCGAAGCTCGACCAGAACCCATGGGGCAAGGCTTGAATGGTGGCGTCCGTGACGGTGCCATCGCCGAACAACATCGACAGTGCGACGCAACCGGTGATTGCTGAAATGATCGCCAACGCCCAGATGGCGCGATGAGGGCTCAGATTCTTGTCGTGGAGAAGGCCGAAGTTTTCTGGCACCTCGTTGTCCTTGCCCATGGCGTAGGTTACGCGCGCTCCGGTGTTCATGCAGGACAGGGTCGTCCCGATCAGCGCCAGGAATACCGTGACCGCTTCGAACAGCATGAAAGTGCGGCCATGTCCGGAGCCGAACAGTGCATCGCCCACCATCACCATCAGGTCCCCGATGGGGGCTGCCGAGCCGGATGCATTTTGCATCGTGTAGCCGCTACTTAAAGCATAGTTTGCGGCGAAATACTCGAATAGGTAGCAAACCGCCCCCTGGACCAATAGGGAAGTGATCACGGCAATCGGCACGTCCCTCTTGGCGTTGCGCGCCTCGCCGCCCATGGATGTTACCGATTCAAATCCCACCAGGATCAGAATGGCGACCGTGGCTTGTACGAACATCCATTGGAATTTGTGAAGTCCGATTACCGACTTGGCGTTTGGATGCGAAAGGAAATTCCCGCTCGAGTCGTTCGTGGGGTAGTCAACGTGGAACGGAACCGGCTTTCCCGCGGCGTCGAGTTTTGCCACCGGAACCATGTTCGCGTCGCGCGTGATCACATCGGTAGCGGTGCCGCCAATGTTTTGACTCGTAGTGGCGAACTCGTAGTTGTAGGCTTCGTTGGTCGTCGAATCCCACTGGAAAGCCACGCTGCCCGGCGGGTGACTCATGCGGTAGCCGATGGCCATCACGGAAAAGACGATCAGCGCCGAAATTTGGATCACGTTGATGGCGATGCTGACGGCCGTCGAGCCGTTCACGCCGCGATGCGCGATGTAGGCGACGCCGAAGGAAAAGACGACCGCAACCAGCATCATGAACATCGGGCCTGGGTTCGTGGCGCTCATGAAGTTCGGCCACAGGGTACCTGTGATGTAGCCGCAGAAAACTCCCGTGACAGCGACCATCACCCCCGGATAGATCCAGTAGTAAAGGTGAGAACCCCAGCCGACAATAAACTTCATGAGGCGGGCATACTTCCATGCCTTGTCGTGATTCAGAAAGGCCTGCTCGGCAAAATAATACGAACTTCCCGTGCCGGGATACAGCTTTGCCATTTCTGCGTAACAGACCGCGGTAGCGAGGCAAAGCAATAGCGCGAACACGATGCCGATCCACATCGACGGCGTCGTGGCTCCCTCGGTCGCCTGCGGCGCAAAAGTGAGCCATAAGAACGCGCCGGGTGCAATCAACGCCATCGCGTTCATCGTCAGCCCGGTCAAGCCTAACGTTGCTTGCATTTCTCCAGTTGTCTTCTCGGCCATTAGTACTCTCCTCTTGGAAAGTAGGAACTTGAGAGCCGGACATTATACGGAAGTAACGTTTGCGTAAAATGCAACGTTTCGATGGAGGGGATAGATGTTTCAAATGGCTGCAAATGGACCCTAAGACACGCCAATTCATTGGACTACGGGTGGGTTGGCCCGAGTTTTAGATCTGGGTTCGGGCGCCGGAGTTGCCTTCTTGTCGGCATATGAGCGATTTCGAAACCAATTTGGAAACACATATGATTGCCATAGTTTTTCGATTCAACGCGGCGGATCGCCGCCAGCCAGTGCGGCGAGGCGACACGGCCGCGCGATTTCGTTCGTTCGCGATCGGGCCGATTCTCTTGCATCAGTGGACGCGCCTGTTAGTATGTTTCGATGACTTTCGCTCGTTGACGCCCCGCGAAAATGACTGAAAAGCGACAGTTCAGAGCGGTTAAAGGTACGCGCGATATTCTTCCGCCGGACTCTGCGCTATGGAATTGGTTCGAGCGGGCGGCGCGCGAGGTCTTCGAATCTTATAATTTTCGCGAGATTCGTCCACCCATTTTCGAAGAGACTGATTTGTTTGCGAGATCCATTGGCGCGGATACGGATGTGGTCGGTAAAGAGATGTACACGTTTCAAGATCGCGATGACTCGTCGATAAGCCTGCGGCCCGAGGCGACGGCCAGCGTCGTCCGCGCATACATCGAGCACGGGATGCAGACGCTGCCTGGGAACGTGAAGCTCTATTACGTCGGCCCCATGTTTCGTCGCGAACGACCGCAAAAGGGACGCTACCGCCAGTTCTACCAGATTGGCGCGGAGGTGCTGGGCCAGTCCGACGCCCCCGCAATCGACGCGGAAGTTCTGGAGATGCTGCTAGTGCTGTTCAAGCGCGCCGGGCTTGCGCTAATCACGCTTTGCGTCAATTCCATCGGCTGCAAGGAGTGCCGCCCGAAATATGTCGAAGTACTGCGGCTGGAACTGCAGAAGGTGAAGGACAAGCTCGGCCCGGACAGCCAGCGCCGCATCGAGACGAATCCGCTCCGCGTCCTCGATTCGAAGCTGTCCGAAGAGCAGCCGATCATCGAAATGCTGCCGCACATCTCGGATCATCTTTGCGCTGCGTGCCGCCAGCACTTTTCGGAGTTGAAGGACGAATTGAATCTGCGCGGAATCGCCTTCCAGGAGAATTGGCGGTTGGTGCGCGGCCTCGACTACTACACGCGAACCACGTTTGAGGTTACCGCCGAGGGCCTCGGCTCGCAGAATGCGGTCTGCGGCGGCGGGCGTTACGACGGACTGGTCGAGCTTCTCGGCGGCCATCCAACGAAGGGCATTGGCTTCGCCATCGGCAGCGACCGGGCGATCTTGTCCATACAGGAAGGCGGACAGGCGCCGAAACTACCGCGCCTCGGCGTTTGTATCGCCTGGATGAGCGCCGCGACGTACCCGGCAGCGGTTCGAATCGCACGGAAGCTGCGCGATTGTGGCGTTGCCGTCGAGCTGCCGCCCGAAGCGATGAAATTCAAGAAGTCGCTGGGCCTGGCGGATAAGCTGGGCGCGCGCTATGCCCTGATTATCGGCGAAGACGAAGTCGCGTCGAGCACGTACACTTTGAAGCACCTCGCAGATGCCGAGCAAAAGAAACTCAATGAGAATGACCTGTTGGAATACCTGGAATCGGAACGAAGGGGCTCCGGTGCTTGACACTCTCGGGAAATTGAAACGGACAAAATACTGCGGCGAACTGCGCGCGTCGGACGCGGATACCGACGTCGTCCTGATGGGCTGGGTCCATCGGCGGCGCGACCTTGGGCAGCTGATTTTTATCGATCTGCGCGACCGCGCTGGAATCGCGCAAATCGTCTTCAACCAGGAGCAGAACCCCGAGGCTCACTCGAAGGCCGAGGACTTGCGTTCGGAGTTCGTGATTGCGGTGGAAGGCCGGGTGATTCGCAGACAAAAGTCCAATCCCGAGATCGCGTCCGGCGAAGTGGAGGTTGTCGCCACGCGGCTGCACATTTTGAACACTTCGAAAACTCCGCCGTTCCAGATCGAGGACGAGGTGACCGCGAACGAGGAAACGCGCTTGCGCCATCGTTATCTCGATCTTCGCCGGCCGCGCTTGCACAACAACATCGAATTGCGTCACCGGATTGTCTTCGAGATTAGGAAAGCGCTCGATGAACAAGGTTTTTTCGAGATTGAGACGCCCCTGCTGACGCGGTCCACACCGGAAGGGGCCCGCGATTGCCTCGTGCCGAGCCGTATTCATCACGGGCAGTTCTATGCGCTGCCGCAATCGCCTCAGATTTTCAAGCAGATCCTAATGATTTCCGGCATGGACCGCTATTTTCAGATCTGCAAATGCATCCGTGACGAGGACTTTCGCGCCGATCGGCAGCTCGAATTCACCCAGCTCGACTTGGAAATGTCATTTCCGCGTCAGCAGGACGTGTTCGACGCGATCGAGCGAGTCATGGAGCGCGTCTGCGCGCTCGTCGGCGTGAAAGTGCAGCGGCCTTTTCGTCATATGCAGTACAAAGAAGCGCTGCGCTGTTACGGTTCCGATAAGCCCGATCTGCGCTTCGGCATGGAGCTCCATAACGTGACGGAATTCTTCGAGCCGGCGCGCGGCGTGCTGCATTTTGAAGGCAACGTGCAGGCGGTGGTCGCACCGGCAGCGGCGGCATGGTCGCGCAAGCAGCTCGACGAACTTGCTGAATTCGCGAAGGGCGCGGGTGCGCGCGGCATCTATACCGTGAAAGTGACGCCCGAAGGAATATCGTCGCCACTCGAAAAAAATCTCGGCGCGGACGGACTGAAGAAACTCGCCGAGACCGTTGGTGCAAAGCCGGGCGATCTAATCGTCGCCGCGGCAGCCAAGGAGCAAATCCAGCACAACGACACGTCCCTCAACGTGGCGGGGCAAATTCGCCTGCATCTTGGCGACAGGCTGAATTTGATCGACCGCAGCAAATGGGAGTTTCTCTGGATCACCGGATTCGCCCTGTTCGAATGGAGCGAGCGCGACAAGCGCTGGGTCAGCGCGCAGCACCCGTTCACCGGCGTTTACGAAGAGGATGTCGAGAAACTCGAGACGGCGCCGTGGGAATGTCGCTCCAAGGGCTACGACATCGTGCTGAACGGCAACGAGCTAGGCTCGGGCAGCATTCGAATCCACCGGCAGGACGTGCAGGCGCGCATGTTCAAGGCGTTGGGCTTGACGGACGAACAGGCGAAGCACCGGTTCGGATTTTTTCTCGATGCGCTCACCTACGGCACTCCTCCGCACGGTGGAATTGCACTCGGCATTGACCGCATCGTGATGCTGCTGGCCGGCGAAAAATCGCTGCGGGACGTGATCGCGTTCCCGAAAACGACCAAGGCCCAGGACTTGATGTCCGAGGCGCCCTCGACCGTAGATCAGGAGCAGCTCGATGAATTGGGAATTGTGATCAAGAGGGCAGAGTAGTCGATGGGTTTGTTCTCCCTAATGGAGCCAGCAGAACGAGATTCGAAATATCGGTATCGGTCTGTCCCTGTGATCGTTGTCGTTGCGTTGGTTTCGATTGGCCTGTTCCTGTGGCTGGCGAGCTCCTTGCCCTGGTGGGTTGGCTTGCCGGCAGGCGTTGCCCTACTCGCCCTGGGGTTCTTGATGCTTTTGAGGCTGGTGAATTGCATTCTTCCGAAGAAGTTTCCGTTGGCTGAGGACTCTTGATGTCGCGGATACGCATACTGGCGGAAAACGTCGCGAATCAAATTGCGGCGGGCGAGGTCGTCGAGCGGCCCGCGTCGGTGGTGAAGGAGCTTCTCGAAAACGCGCTCGACGCGGGCGCGCGCTCGATTCGCATCGAAATCGAATCGGGCGGCAAGCGCATGATCCGGGTGATGGACGACGGCGGCGGAATGAATCACGACGATGCGCTGCTGGCTTTCGAGCGTCATGCTACGTCGAAGCTGCGCACCGCCGATGATCTGCTCTCGATCGCGACGCTCGGGTTTCGCGGCGAGGCTCTGCCTTCGATTGCCTCGATTTCGCGCCTGCTTCTTGAAACGCGAACTCCGGAAGAAGAGCAGGGAACCCGCATCGAGTTCGCGGGCGGGAAGCTGATCAGCGTGAAGCCCGCCGGCATCCCGGCGGGGACCTCAATCAGCGCCGCGGATATTTTCTACTGCGTGCCCGCGCGGCGAAAATTCCTGAAATCCGAGATGACCGAGTTGGGCCACATCGCTTCGCTCGTCACGCACTACGCACTCGCCCATCCCGAGACTCATTTTCTGCTCAAGACGCCCTCGCAGTTGATCCTCGACTGCGCACCGGTGGAAAAACTCTCTGAGCGCGTCTACCAGCTTTTCGGGCGGCAGGCGCTCGACGAGTTGATGGAGATTCCGCGGAATGAAGGCCCGGTGCCGTCTGCGATCACCGAGCCTCAGCTGGAAGCCGACGAACCGGCGGCGACACTGCGCATCAGCGGATTCGCGTCACGCCCCGAGGTGCAGCGGTTGAACCGTAATGGGATCTACATTTTCGTGAACCGGCGGCTCGTTCGCGACCGTCTGCTGCTCCACGCGATTCACGAGGCCTATCGCAACGTCACGCCGCCCGGAGTTTTCCCCGTTGTGTTGCTATTTCTCGATCTGCCGTATCAGGAAGTGGACGTAAACGTGCATCCGGCGAAAATCGAGGTGCGCTTCCGCCATCCGCAATTCGTCCACGATTTCACGCGCGACGCGCTGCGCCACGCGCTTTCGATCGCGCGGCCGATTCCCGGATTCCCGACGGCGCGGGCAGCGGTAGCGGGCGCTGCTTCTGGGGCTTCTGGCTCGCTCGCTGGCGGAGCGCCTCCGAGTTACGTACCATCCGGCGCGATCGTTCTGCCGCCTGGGCCTCCGCGCGCTGAAATTCCCTTGGTCCTTGGATCGAGCGCCGCTACCGCCGAAGCGTTTGAGTGGAGCGTTGGATCCGACCGGCCGTTTGCGCAGCGGCTCGGCTTTGATTCGAACGCCGCGATGGATTTTTCGATGCCTGCGCAGGGGGCTTCAGCGGACGCCGCTGCCGCGATGGCTGGCAGCGACCACGGCACGGGCGCGCTTCCCAGCGCCGAAGAAATCGCGGACCTGAAGCCGCTCGGGCAGGTGAGCTCGAGCTTCATCATCGCGGTGAATGGCGAGGGCCTCTGGATTATTGACCAGCACGTGGCGCACGAGCGCGTGCTCTTTGAGCAGCATCTGCGGGCGCGGCGCGAGGGGGAACTGGGCGGCCAGAGAATGTTGCTTCCCGTGATGGTGGAACTCAGCCCGCGGCAGCTCGTGACATTCGAGCAGATCGGCGAAGAGCTGCGCGCGAACGGTTTCGAGGCGGAGTTAATGGGTGCCAGGAGCGTGGCAATTCAAGCCGCGCCGTCGGGCATTACGGGCGGCGATGCTGAAAAGCTGCTCTTTGAAATCCTGGATGGAATCGCCCGCGAGAATCAGTCTATCTCGATTGACTCCCTGCAATCTAAGATCGCCGCTTCCACTTCTTGCCACGCCGCGATCAAGGTGAACACGCCGCTCGACACCACGAAAATGGAATGGCTGCTTGGCGAGCTCGCGAAAACCGAGTATCCAATGAGCTGCCCTCACGGGCGCCCGGTGGTCCTGCGCTATTCGGTGCGCGAAATCGAGCGCGCGTTCAAGCGTATCTGACGATGCGGCCAGCATCGTCATCCTGAGCGAAGCGAAGGATCTCTCTTCCAATGACTGCGCGGAAACTCATCATCGCGATTGACGGGCCAGTCGGCTCGGGGAAGAGCACGCTTGCGCGGCGCGTGGCGGCGCTGCTCGGTTATACCTATATTGACACGGGCGCGATGTACCGATCGGTGGCGCTGAAGGCGCAGCGGCGCGGCGTGTCGCTCGACGCCGGCGATCAGCTTGCGGCGCTCGCGGGCGAGACGCGAATCGATCTTCACCAGCACGCTGGTACGGCCGAGGGCATGCAGCAGGTTCTGCTCGATGGAGAGGATGTGACGGCGATGGTTCGCACGCCCGAGGTGGCGCAGGCGGCTTCGAAGGTGGCGCTGGTGCCGGGCGTACGCAAAGTGCTGGTGGCCGAGCAGCGGCGCGCCGGCGAACAGGGCGGCGTGGTGATGGAGGGGCGCGATATTGGCAGCGTCGTATTCCCTGACGCGCAGCTGAAGATTTTTCTCACGGCGTCGCCGGAAGTCCGGGCGGACCGGCGCTGGCGCGAGCACCAGCAAAAGGGAGACGCGATAGACCTGGCACGCACGCTCGAGGAAATTCACGAGCGCGACCGCCGCGACCGTCAGCGCGCCACGTCGCCGTTGATTCGCGCGAAAGACGCCGTGGTAGTCGACAGCACTGCGATGGAGCCCGAGGAGGTTGCGCGACTTGTGGTGATGTTGGCAAATGAGCAGGCGACTGAGAAAGCTCGGTAGATATTCGCCCCGAAAGCGTCACTCGATTCGGGATTCACTTCCTTGCGCCGGTGGATGAATCCAGAATCGCGGCCTTCGATTCTGGTGAATGGCTCATCAACTTACCCATCCCGAGGAAGAGACTCCAGTGCAAGTGGCAGGCGGCCCTTACGGTGGTCCGCCGCAGAGTCATACTGCGATTGGGGTTTTCGACCCGCCCGTTCCGCCCAAGAGCCGGATCTCGCCGGCTCCCGCGATTCCTCGAACGACAGTCAAGCTGCTCGCAGCCCTCATCCTCGTCGGACTGGCGTTGGTCGCTGCGGTGATGATCTGGAAGGTTTGATGACCGCGCGAGGTATTTAGATGAGCCAGATTATGTGGGGCTGGACATGGACGATAGGAATTCGCCGTTCGTCTTCGTTTTCGAGAGGCGGCCCAACAGAAGTTCCATCGCTTCGACGGTTGAGAGTGGGCTGAGCACCTTGCGCAGCACCCAAATGCGGTTTAGCTCATCGGCGGGAAGTAGCAGTTCGTCTTTTCGGGTTCCCGAGCGGTTGATGTCGATGGTCGGGAATACGCGCTTGTCCACGAGCCGGCGATCTAGGTTGATTTCCATGTTGCCGGTGCCCTTGAATTCCTCGAAGATGACGTCGTCCATACGGCTGCCGGTATCAATCAAGGCTGTGGCCATGATCGTGAGCGAGCCGCCTTCTTCGATGTGCCGTGCGGCGGCGAAAAAGCGCCGAGGACGCTGCAACGCGTTGGCGTCAATACCGCCGGAGAGAACCTTTCCAGATGGCGGCGTGACGGCGTTATAGGCGCGTCCCAGACGCGTAAGCGAATCGAGCAAGATCACGACGTCGCGCTTGTGTTCGACCAGGCGCTTGGCCTTTTCAAGCACCATTTCCGCCACTTGAATGTGGCGCTGGGGCGGCTCATCAAACGTCGAGCTGATCACTTCGCCCTTCACAGTGCGCTGCATGTCGGTGACTTCTTCCGGCCGCTCATCAATCAGCAGAACGATTAGCGCGATTTCGGGATGATTCGTGGTGATCGAATTGGCGATGGACTGCAGCATCATCGTCTTGCCCGTGCGGGGAGGAGCGACGATCAATCCGCGCTGGCCCTTGCCGAGGGGGCAAAGCATATCCAGGACGCGCCCGGTGAGGTTCTCTTTAGTGGTTTCCAGGCGAATGCGCGCGGAAGGGTAAAGAGGCGTCAGGTTGTCGAAGAAAATCTTGTTCCGCGTGACTTCCGGATCCTCGAAGTTGACTGCCTCGACCTTGATCAGCGCGAAGTAGCGCTCGCCGTCCTTCGGCGGGCGCACTTGCCCGGAGACGGTATCGCCCGTGCGCAGGTCGAATTTGCGGATCTGCGACGGCGAGACGTAGATATCGTCCGGGCCGGGCAGATAGTTGTATTCCGGGGCGCGGAGGAATCCGAAGCCGTCGGGCAGGCATTCTAGAACGCCCTCGGAGAAAATCAGGCCGTTCTTTTCCGTCTGGGCGCGGAGGATCTGGAAGATCAACTCCTGCTTGCGCATGCCGGAGGAGCCGGGAATATTGAGCTCCTTGGCGATTTTCGCCAGGTCGGTGATGTTCTTGTCTTTCAGTTCTGCAAGGCTAATGCTCATCGATTTCTTTCCTTCTCAAGCCTGACGGTCAGGCGCGATGGTTGTTTGGTATTGATCCGGGGCGGGCGCGTTCGATTGAGGCACTCAATCCCAGATTACGAAATGGGCTAACTTACAGAGAATCCTTACACTTCGGTCGCGGGCCGAACCTGCCGAGCAGCAGGATGTGGGAGGACCGAAGGCCTTAATTGGTTAATTCATTGTCCTGCGTGACATCCGCGCCAAACTTGGGTTCCACTCCGTCTACCGGGGGGTGCCCAGCAATGGGCAGCGGCGTTTCAAGCGCAAATCCAAGCACCTGATCCATCGACTCAACGAAATGGATGGACATCTGCGCCAGGATCTCTGGTGGAATATCCGCCAGGTCTTTTTCATTGTCTTTCGGGAGAATGATCGTGCGCAGGCCCAGACGGTGCGCCGCGAGCAGCTTTTCCTTCACGCCGCCGATTGGCAGGACCTTGCCACGGAGAGTTATTTCGCCGGTCATTGCGACGTCGCAGCGGACCGGAATGCGCGTGAGCGCGCTGACGATCGAAGTGCAGAGCGTAATGCCGGCGGACGGGCCATCCTTGGGAATGGCGCCTTCGGGCACGTGAATGTGGATATCAATGTGGCGATAGAAATCCTTGGGCAAGCCGAATAGATGGCTGCGCGACCGGACGTAGCTCATTCCAGCCTGCGCCGATTCCTGCATGACGTCGCCAAGCTTGCCGGTTAGAGTCAGCCGACCCTTGCCCTGCATCAGCGTCGCTTCGGTCGACAGCACCTGGCCACCAACTTCGGTCCACGCCAGGCCCGTCGTCAAGCCGATTTCGTTTTTCTTCTCCGCCAGGAAGTCGCGGTACTTCAGGATGCCTAGGTAGTCGTTGACGTTCGCCGGCGTCACCTCGATCGTAACGTTCTTTCCTTCCGCAACAACCTTGCGAGCCATTTTCCGGCAGACGTTGGCGATTTCCCGGTCCAGGTTGCGCACGCCCGCTTCATGCGTGTAGTGGCGAATGATGTGGGTGATGGCTTCGTCGGTGAATTTCAGGTTGTCCTTCGTAAGGCCCGTGGCTTCGAGCTCGCGCGAAACCAGGAACCGCTGCGCGATCTGATGCTTTTCCTGCTCGGTGTAGCCGGGCAGCCGGAGAACTTCCATGCGGTCCTGCAAGGGCTGCGGAATCGTGTGCAGCACGTTGGCCGTGCAGATGAACATGACCTTCGAGAGGTCGTATTCCACGTCGAGATAGTGGTCCGTGAACGAATGGTTCAGTTCTGGATCGAGCACTTCCATCAACGCCGCCGACGGATCACCGCGGAAGTCCATGGACATCTTGTCCACTTCGTCGAGCACGAAGACCGGGTTGGTTGTGCCGGCCTTGCGCATCATCTGGATGATCTGGCCGGGCAGGGCTCCGATGTAAGTGCGCCGGTGGCCGCGAATTTCGGCCTCGTCGCGCACGCCGCCAAGCGACACGCGCACGAATTTCCTGCCGGTAGCGCGTCCGATGGACGTCGCAAGCGATGTCTTGCCCACGCCCGGAGGTCCGAGGAAGCAGAGAATTGAGCCCTTCGGATTCTTCACGAGCTGGCGAACCGCCAGGTATTCCAGGATGCGCTCTTTGATTTTTTCCAGGCCGTAGTGATCTTCGCTAAGAATTTGCTCCGCGCGCTTGATGTCGCGGATTTCCTTCGACCGCTTCTTCCACGGCACCGCCAGCAGCCAATCGAGATAGTTGCGCGAGACGGTGGATTCAGCCGACATCGGCGGCATCATTTCCAGCCGCTTCAGCTCCTGCAGGGCCTTTTCCATCGGACCTTCGGGCATGCCGGAGGTCTCAATCTTCTTCTTGAGCTGCTCGATTTCGTTCGCTTCGCCGCGCCCCAGTTCCTTCTGGATGGCCTTGAGCTTCTCGTTGAGGTAGTACTCTTTCTGGGCGCGTTCCATTTGGCGCTTCACGCGCGTATTGATCGAGCGATCGACGTTGAGTTTCTCGATTTCGACTTCCAGAATGTCTGCGATACGGTTCAGGCGTTCGGCGGGCTCGAAGATCTCGAGCAACTCCTGCTTTTCCTCGACGGGAATCTGCAGGTTGGCCGCGATGGCGTCGGAAAGCTTTCCAGGGTCCTCGACGCGCACGGCGGCGATCATCGTGTCGTAGTTCAGGCTCTGCGAGAGCTTGACGTACTGCTCGAACAGCGTGGTGACTCGCGCGGAAGCCTGCTCGATCTGCGGTCCGGGCTCGACCTTCACGGGAACCAGGCGAACGGAGGCGCGGAAGAAGCCCTCCTCACTCGTCACCTGCACGATCTTGGCGCGTTCGGTACCTTCGACCAGAACCTTGATATTGCCGTCTGGCAGCTTCACACTCTGCACGATATTGGCGAGGGTTCCAACCTGGTAGATTTCCTCGGGTTTGGGATCATCCACGGAGGCATCGTGCTGCGTGACCAGGAAGATCTTCTTGTCGCCTGCTAGCGCGTCTTCCAGCGCGCGCACGGACGCTTCGCGGCCGACGATGAATGGGTGCATCATCTCCGGGAAAATGACCATGTCCCGCACCGGCATCATCGGTACGCGCTTCATGTCCGCTTTTTCCTTGCTGAACATTGAGACTCGTTTGACCTCGACACTTCAGACTCCCACGGCGAAGAAAAAGTTCGTCGCGGCTTCCTGGAGGAACTAGCCCGCCTTTTCGAGCAGGCTCCAGTTGATTTCGCGGCCTTTGACCATGTCCGCGGTGACGACGAAGTCGCGAAGTTTACGCTGCGCCGGCAAGTGATACATCATCTCGAGCATCAGATCCTCGAGGATCATGCGCAGGCCGCGCGCTCCCACCTTGCGCTGCAGCGCGAGTTCCGCAACCGTCTCCAGGGCATCGTCGGTGAATCGCAGGCGGACGTTCTCAAATTCGAAGAGTCTCTGGTATTGACGCACAAGAGCATTTTTCGGTTCCGTCAGGATGCGCACCAGCGCGCTCTTATCCAGATCGCTCAATACTCCCATCACCGGCAACCGGCCGACGAATTCCGGAATCAGGCCGTAGCGAATCAGGTCCGTGGGCTGCGCCTGCTCGAGCACCTCGATATTTCTGCGTGTCGCCGTGGTCGGCTGGGTGTCCGCATGAAAGCCCAGCGACTTCTGCCCCACACGGCGCTCGATAATCTTTTCCATGCCAACGAACGCCCCGCCGCAGATGAACAGGATGTTCGTCGTGTCCACCGGCGTGAATTCCTGGTGTGGGTGTTTGCGTCCCCCCTGTGGCGGAACGTTGGCGACCGTGCCCTCGAGAATCTTCAGGAGTGCCTGCTGAACGCCCTCACCTGAGACGTCGCGTGTAATGGATGGGTTCTCGTCCTTCTTCGAAATCTTGTCGATCTCGTCTATATATATGATGCCTTGCTGGGCCTTTTGGACGTCTCCATCGGCGGCTTGCAACAATTTCAAGATGATGTTTTCGACGTCTTCGCCGACGTAGCCCGCTTCGGTCAGCGTCGTCGCGTCTACGATTGCGAACGGCACCTCGAGCATGCGCGAAAGCGTCTGCGCCAGGAGCGTCTTTCCGGTTCCCGTGGGCCCAATCAACAGGATGTTCGATTTCGTGAGTTCCACGTCGCCCGGCGTGCGGTTCAGGAAAATCCGCTTGTAATGGTTGTAAACCGCGACGGCCAGCTTCTTCTTCGTTTTGTCCTGGCCGATCACGTAGCCGTCGAGAAACGCTTTGATCTCCGGCGGGCGCGGAAGGCGGCGATTCGCCGGCGTTGCTTGTTCGCGCTTCTCGTCTTCGAGAATCTGTTGGCAGACGCCGACGCACTCGTTGCAGATATAGGAGCGCGGATATTCCGATGGAGAACTGATGAGCTTCTCCACCTGCTCCTGCGTCTTATGGCAGAAGGAGCAACGCAAAGGCTCTTCTGGGGTGAACCGCTTCACGATTGACGGCCCCTCTCACCGGAACCACACCCGCGACGAATCTGAACCCTATTGTAAAACGGAAGACTCACGTCTTACCCGAACTCATCGCTTTCACTACTAACCATTAGGAACGCCACCCGTTCGGTTCCCAACGGTGCAAATCCATCCACCCGTTCCGCGCAAGATCGATGGGCTGTGTCCATCATACGGGAACGGAACTAGCGATGCTTGGTGATAATTTCGTCCACGATACCGTACGCCTTGGCCTGGTCCGCGGTCATGATGAAATCGCGCTCTACATCTCTCTCGATCTTTTCCACCGGCTGGCCGGTGTGGCCCGCGAGCAATTGATTGAGAGACGCGCGAGTCCGGATAATTTCCTTCGCGTGGATATCAATGTCGGTCGCTTGTCCGGAAAGGCCGGACATCCATGGCTGATGGATGAGTACACGCGAATTGGGCAGGGCATAACGCTTCTTGGGCGTGCCTGATGCCAGCAATACGGCGGCAATCGATGCCGATTGGCCGATGCAGTAAGTGACCACGTCGGGCCGGACGAACTGCATCGTGTCGTAAATCGCCATGCCCGCCGAAATCGAACCGCCGGGCGAATTGATGTAGATGGAGATGTCCTTCTCGGGGTCTTCGGACTCGAGAAAGAGCAGCTGGGCCGTCACAAGGTTGGCCACATGATCGTCAATCGGCGTGCCGATGAAGATGATGTGGTCCTTCAGCAGCCGGGAATAGATATCGTACGCGCGTTCACCACGGTTCGTCTGCTCGACAACCATGGGAACCAGCGTTGTGGCACGCGGTATCGCGTCGTCATTTTTTATCATTGGGAATATTTTGCGCGCTGAGGAAACCCGAACCAAACTTACTTTTCACTTTTGGCTGTCTTCTCGATTCGGGCGTTGCTGTAGAGCCAATCAATTGTTTTGTTGCTACGCAACTTCGATTTCATCGTATCGAGCGTCCCTTGCTTTGTCAAGCGAGCACGGAAAGCCGTTGCCGATTCGCCACCGTGTTCGGCGAGATGCTCAATCTCCTTTTCGATCTCTTCCTCCGTCGCATCGATCTTCTCTGCGGTGGCAATGCGGTCGAGCAGCAGTTCGGCCTTCACATCTGTGACCGAACGGTCGCGCTGCTGCCCCCGAAGCGCGGCCCAATCCACATTCATGCCGCGCGGGTCCACTCCCTGCGACGCGAGCGACCTCACCATTCGCTCCAAGCGCGTGTCCATCTGGCCTTCTATCAAGGCTTCGGGTACCGGGAAGTCGTGCTTCTCGACGAGTTGCTCGAGTATCCTGTCGCGAGCCTGAGAACCTTCCTGTTGTTCCTTCGAGGCTTCCAGATTCTCGCGGACTTTCTTACGGAGTTCGTTGAGGGTCGCCACTTCAGCCTTCTCACCGGCAACTTCCTTCACAAATTCATCATTCAGTTCGGGCAGCTTCTTTTCCTTGATGTCCTGAACGTCCAAGGTGAAGTCATAGGTTTTTCCAGCGAGCTTCTGATCGGGATAATCGTCTGGATAGCGCGCTTCGAATCTCTTGGTCTCGCCCGCGGACGCACCACGCAAATTCTCCGTAAAACTGGCGAGAGTTTCATCCGCGCCCAGAGGAACCAGGATATTGTCAGCCTCTACCGGCTCGCCGCCGCCGGTGGGAACGCCCTTTAGTTTGATGAGGACGGAATCGCCGTCCTTGGCTGCGCGACCCTCAACCGGAACAAACGTCGCAGCGCGCTCGCGCATCTCCTCGATCGCTTGATCCACTTGCGCGTCGCCCGCCTCGATCTCATCCACCTGAACTTGGAGATTCTTGTAGTCCCCGAGCTCAAATTCCGGCAGCACTTCGAAGATCGCGCGGAACTTCAGCGGCTCGCCTTCTTTGAATTCAACTTTGTCCACTTCGGGGCGCGTCACAGGGACAAGTTTCTTCTCGTCGAGAGCTTTTTCCAGATATTCGGGAACGAGTGATTGCACTACTTCGCCCTGAATGTCGTCGGCAAAGCGGCGCCGCACCAGCGTGATCGGGGCTTTGCCCGGACGGAATCCCGGAATGCGGGCGATGCGCGCGATATCGCGCGCCACTTTCTCAGCCACCTTCGTGACGTTCTCCGCCGGAATTTCGAGTTCGATCTCGCGTCTGCAAGTCGCTTCGGTCATAGGGAAAAGTCTCTCCAGGGTAAACAGCCCGCAAGCCCCCGGCTTCGATCCGCCTTTCGCCTGTTCGTTATCGGGAAGGAGGAGTGCAGGAATGAGCGGCGAGCGTGCGCCGCAACGGAAAATTCAGTATAGGGAATCGGTACGCGCGCGTCAACCGCGCCGCGCACGGGCTCGCGTATCTTACTTGAGCAGATAAAATGGATTCGGCAGCTTGAAGACGCGTTCCGAGCAGCACCCTGCGAGGTCGCTTGCCTGGTCGCCGATATTCAGGACGATCCGGTAACCCTTGTCCACGATTGCCTGCCGATCCTTCGGTTTGAACACGCCGGCGGGATCTTTGTTTCCGTCGGGTTGCATGATCAGGTCCGCCCATCCTGAATATCCAACCTCATTTAGGTTCTGGATCGTGACGGCTCGCTCAGCCTCCTGCCTTCCGGTCACAAAAAAAAGCGTTATCCCCTTAGACTTCGCAAAATTGTAAAGCAGGAGCACGGGAGCAATCGCAGGATCGTGGTCCTCCGAGTAGAGCTTCCTCTCAACGGGATACGCACAAAACCCGCAGCCGGCCATCGAATTCCAGTTCGAGAGAGATGTCTCATCAATGTCGAAAACGGCTGCGAGTTTGTCCAGTTTCGGCGCCGATTTGACTACACCATCCAGATATTCACGCGCCGCATCCGTCACACTCTGAATTTCACGATCGTACTCTCCGTAATCGTGATAGCGCATCAAACGCTCAATCACGAGAGTGTGGTTCTCGGGCTCCTGTGTAGTGCCCTGCGCGACGACAGAAACGCTGCTCAGAGCCGCGATAACGAGCAATGGAATGAATCGCTTCATGTTCGTAACCTCACGGCTGCTGAACTGTGGCCGCTAGAAGGACCGGGAAGTCGTGGTGCGGAAGAAGTGATTTGGCATAACGTCTCATAAAACACAATAGAACATTTGGTATTTAGAAATCCGTTGACAAATGCTACCAGTTGTGCTACCATAGGGGTGTACTCGGGAACTGTCTACTAAACGAAGGAGTCTACTTAAATGCAAGCAACCGCTAGTGTCTACACCCGGTCGAACGCGGTCTACAGCAAACTCACCTTCAAAGAGTCCAAGGGCGCGGTCAAGCGTCTCATTCCTGATAACCTGCCTGCCGACTACTCCGGCACGTTCTACGTGCGCCTGTGGGAGCAAGGTAAGCGAGTCTGGAAGCCCTACAGGTCGCTGGACGAGGCCATGGTCGCCCAAGCCAATTTCGCCACAAATCAGGATCGCGCTCGCAAGGGAATTCCACTGTTGCCCACTCCGACCGTCGAACTGAATCCTAGCACAAGCGGAAGCGTTGCCGAAGCAGCCGCAACCTACCTAAAAGAACAAGAGAGCCGAGTGCAGGGCTGGCGAGACGGTTCAAAAGGCGGTCTGTCACCCAACACATACACCGCAGTTAAGAAATCCATTCAAGTTTTTGTGGATGCCTGCACTGATTTTGGTGCCGTCAACATCGCGGAGTTCAAGACTCCTGAGCGGGGCCGAGCGATAATGCTGCATGTGAAAAAGTGGATCGCAGCCAAGACGGAGCGGCGGAAGGGCAAAGCCGCCTACGCGGACGGTTTGAAGTTCACATACATTTCCCAGTTGCTCGCGCACAACGGCATCAAGATGGCGCGGGACAAGAAGGTGCACTGGAATGGCGACCCCGGTCTGCTGAAGTGGCATGAAGTTCCCCGCGCCCAAAGGCCCAAGGTCAGTGACGTTGTGTACTACACGCCCGCCGATCTGAAGGCAATGTGGAATGGGGCAGGCAAGGTTATTCCTGCTAAGAATGGGGCCGCACGCACCAGTTGGACATCTGACGATATCCGCGATTTGCTGGAAGTGCTGGTCTTGACTGGCATGCGCGACGAAGAAGTTCAACACTTGCAGTGGGACGATATCATTTGGGCAAATGGTGACGGTCTACCCAAGTTCAAAGTGAAGGACAAGCCTCAGTACGACTGGAAACCAAAGAACGGCGAGCGCACCGTGCGGCCAGTCGAGCATTTCGCCGTTGCTTTGCGCGAGACTCTGAAGGCGCGTAAAACCCGAATGAAAGTGACGAACGATAGGACGCTGGTGTTTCACACGACGGTCAACACGCCTGACCAGAATTTCGCGGATCAGATTCGCAAGATGCTGGACAACGCACTCACTGCCAAGTACGAGTTCAATCGGCCCGAGGCGCACGAACAGAACATCGTTCACAACTTCCGGCGCACCTTCGCCACGGTTCTGAATTCCTGCTACGGACTGTCAGCCCCCACAGTGCAGGACCGCATCGGAGACGCGGACCTAGTGACCGTGCAACGGTATCTCGGCAAAGTGGATGATCCTGCGGCCATGCGCAAGGCGTTCGAGGCTCTGCCGTTCGGTCCTAAGGGTCGGGCCAAGACCCGGAAGTAGTCCAATGTCGGATCGCGCAACCAGTTCGCCTCGATTTCGCCCAATTCAGACAAAGCCATTCGTTCGAACGGGATGCGCTTTTGCGAATGCGACAATACGCTAGGAATACGGGTTTCAGGCCCATAAACATTGATTTTTCTTGACATTGGCCCTCTGAATGTGCTAGAATGTTTTAGTCGAATTAGGTGTCGAAGAAGCAGGCGGGTGACGCAAGGGTTGGTCGCCTTGTTGAAGGAACCACCGCCACCAAAGCACCAGACCACCAGCAAATTCAACTCCTCACCGTAGGGCAAACTCCCGCTATTCTGGCGAGTCAGTTCCTGACCACTCTAGAATTGTGCGCGGTTCTTCGTTGTAGCGAAAAGACCATTCAACGTTATCGCAAGCGCAGACTCATTGGCTACGTTCGCCGATGCGGGCGATTTCTCTATAGCCGTGCGGCTGTCGAGCAGTTCATTCAGTCGCGCACGGTGGCGGCGTAATGATGAAGAAATGCTGCCGCTGCAAGACACCGCTGACATCGAACAGTGCATTCCCTTCCACAGTCGCACGGGGTACTGGTCCATGCCGTCTATGCCACAACAAACGCGCTGAGCAATTGCGACGTTCTAGGGGTCTGTCACCCAAAAGGTCGCAGCGTCCCAGCCAGACATATGCATTCCCATGTGGTTGTCAAGGTTTGCTGCCAGCCAATCGAGGCGAAAACAATAAGTTTGCATGGTCATCACCTTCTAGACGCGAGTGGATTTGTCGGGTATACAGCATCCTCAACACTTCCCTGCATCTTGCAAAAGTCCGAAACTACGAACCAATTGACCCAAACACCCCGCATTCCGTTATCCGCGCACTGATGGATGAATCGCTGTGCGAACGTTGCCGACAACCATTGAAATGGGAATTTGGAAAAGGGAAGACTCCGCACCTGCACCACAACCATGAGACAGGCGAAATTTACGGGTTCACTCATTCACAGTGCAACCCGAAAGCCATGGAACTTGAAATCGACCGTTTGCGGAAATTGGTGGCGGCATAACCGACATCACCCGAACAGAATCAAAGAATGATGGAGGAACATCATGGAACAGATAACCACTATCGGGGTACAAGGGATCGGGTCGAAACAGACTACCAGAGCGCATTGTTCGTCCCGAGATATAACCGTGGAGTTTGATGGGCATGGATTTGATGGCATCCAGCCTGTGGGGAGCATTCTTTGGCTCGATGCTAATTCGGTGCCAATGCGTGTTACAGATAACCTGCAATCCAATTTCTATGTTCATGCGACAGTGGTTTCATCGAAGTCATGAGCGACATGGCTCTGATGATCCGGGCAGCCTTTGCTCGTATCGCGCACATACCTTTTGCGTGTGACGCGCATGATTCTTGAGGCCACCACTCTCTCCGTCATCACCAACTTTCCGAAAGTCGAGGCGACTACAACGAACCAGCCCACGAAGTAGTTGCGAGTTCAGTTCGACGGGAAACGCGGCCACGGGCCGTTGGTGTCTGAGGCTCGGCGCTTATCAGGATTTGAATCTGGTTGGGCGCGGCCAGCTTTCCAGCCTTTACGAATCCGGCGATTAATGGAAAAGATTTGGCCTGCCAGCGCCCTGTCAAACACCAAGGGTTTCATCTGCGCAAGGAACCACAGTATGGCGACTACTGCCAATTGCTGGCCAATCCCGATGATTATGGTGGCTGGGTGCCCCATAACGGCGAGATTAGGGTTTTCGTGGTTCAGGTTTCAATTGTCCCATCGTACAGTTTTGTGCCAGCGCTGGCGGGCAGGGAAAGGTTGAGTTCAGCTTCCGACGCAGGGCTTGGAGCCGACGCAGCTTTGCCAATTCTGCGGCGTGATCCGAATCGATTCTTGGGTCTAGGGGCGAACAGGTGGAGAAGATTAGGAGTTTCCGGCAACTACCATGCCAAACTAAAGAACCAGCAGGACCTTACGAAAAATGTATTGCAAATACACGAGTTAATAGGCAAAATAGTTGTTGCTTTCTTTCGTCTGTTATGGTAGAACGACTGTGCGTGGTTGAAGCCGTGCCTCGGCAAGAATTCCACTTTATATACAACTCCCTACCAAGTCATCGCGGGGTTGTTCGTACCGACCAGATCAGACCATCAGATTTTGTTTAGCGGCATCCCCCTACCGCTACGCCTTCGCTCGGCGCACAGAGCCAAACGCGGCATCCGCCGTAGGTCACAATTTGGTCAGGTATTGAAGCCCATCTTCATGGAACCACTCGTTTGGTAGCGAGCCATGGGGTGGGCTTTTTTCGTTACAGGGGCAATTTACAAAGGCAGAAACAAAATGTCTCAACCACTCTCAACATCGACAGGTCACATCGGTCAAGTTATCTTCGTCGCGCCGAATGCTCAGTTTGGAAAATTGATGCACGACACGACTGCAATCATCACTTGGGTGTTTCGACCTGACATGCCCGCGAACCTGAAAAAGGGGGATCGCGTGACGTTCGATGTGGCCGAGTACAATACAAAAGGCCAAGTTCGTAGGAAAGCAAAAAATCTTCAAACGGCTCCTGAACTAACTATTGCCGAGCCGAAGCCTGCTGACGATCCGAATCGTGTGCTAGTGGCCCGAAAAGCTAAACCTGTTTTGCCCGCGCCTAGTCGAGAAGCCACCGCAAAATTGGTGAGCGTTGCGCCGACTTCAAGAAAGTTTGTTCGACTCTAAGTAATATCGTTTTAGGTCCATAAACATTGGGTTTCTTAGCAGGAAGCATTGGGTAGCCTGCTGAACGTGCCTCGCTTGCTCACCACGTAAGATTCAGAGCCTGCCGTAATACCCCTGTTTGCACGTAACGCAGACACGATGATGTTGGAGTCTATAACTATGTCTACCGCAACCGTAACCTGCTCAGGAACCAATGGATTTTGGTTCGCTGAAGACAACGATACACGCGAAAGCGTCTTCATTCACATTTCGCAAATCGAGCGCCACAAGTATCTGCACATTGGCGATGAAGTTGAATACACCTTGGGCATGAATCCCAAGAGTGGCAAAGAGTGGGCCACCGCCGTCAAACTCACTTACGTCGTACCCAAGCCGGAACGGGGAGCGCGATCATGAGCGGACAAAAGCGAAAGGGCGGTTTCAGCCTATATAGATTTGCCAAGAAGGTTCAAGGACTGCACAAGCAGGAGAAAGCAGTCTTGGTGGCTATCGCCGATGCTGCTGGGCAACTTGACGGTTACCCGCAGCAGAGCGCAGCGAAGCAGGTACGCCGAGCGAAGGGAGCAGGTGTTCCTACGCAATTAGGTGAGAACCCAGACGCCAAGACGGCTATCTCCAAGTTCGGACAAACAGTCCCATAGCCAGAAAGAAGATTCCTGCTACGACGGAAATAAGCCGACCCTGCCAATTCGGAATAGGTTCGTGAGTGTGAATGCCCGTGAATTGCTTGTTCTTTCCAAACACACCGATCCAGACCGCCGGAATGCCGAGGATAATGCACGCTGCGTTCTGCCATGCCATCGAAGAGGAATGTAACACATCGGGATTGGAAGCTACCCTCCGCGTTCAAGATCGCCCCCGTCTTGACTGTGTGGTGGATGACAGCAAGTCGAATACACCGAACGTGGTGCCCCTGGTCGCTACGGATGCTATCTATACGATCTTTCTGATGATGGGAAGGTCGATTGGGTCATGGTCTGGTCACTGCACGGGCCGGATGGTTCATAGGCGAGCAGACTCACAGCCCAATCTCTTCGCTTTCTGTTTGTCGTATGTAGGGCAGTCAAAGATATATCGAGCAGTCGTATCAAGCACACCTATCAAAAGCGCTGGCGGAATTAGTTCTCTCACTTTTCGCTGCATCTTCGCCAATTCGATGGGGTGAAATCGTTACAGTGTCAGTAAATACCATATAATCTGTTTGTTGCAATAGATGAATGCTCAGCCTCGACCTGTCCGCTGTAGGGTCGAGCCGATTTACGATGCTACCATAGGGTTCAAATGCACACTTCCGCACGTCTGGTAGCACAATGATAAGTTGTTTGTATCGTGCAGCTTGGCGGCTGTATCGGGTATAGCTGGACGGTCAGGCGGTTCCACCCGTTCAGCGTCACAACATGGAGACTGTGTTCCTCGAATTGGAAAATGACCCCCAAGGAATTGTCGGATGCTGTTGTATGTTGTTGAAGTATATGGAATTAGTATAGGCTGATTTCAAACGAATACGGGACCCAAGCATGCTTGACCTGCCGTGGACGCCCCAAGCCCTAGCTCCTCGTCGCGGAAATCTGGCGTTACCATACGTTATAGCCAGCGAACAGCCAGTTAATGGAGGCTATACGGGACCCAACTGATATACGTCATTAGACTTAATTACAAGATACGCATACGCTCGGCAGGTGATCGGCGCTAGGTTTTTGGTCCTCACGGTGTCCGTTTGTTCCCCAGTTGCTTTTGCAGCGATTTTGATGTGTCGGTATGCGATGGCGCGGTATTTCAATGTAACGCGCCAAGAGTATCGTCTGGAATCTCTGCCTAATACGCCAGCACCAACTCCGGTTCCAACGGCTGCACCAGACACGTTGACTCGCGCTCTTTGGTCTGAGCAAAGCAAGATTCAGGGTAACGATTCGCGCGTCCTTCAAGAGCAAGAACGACAGGCAAGACTTGAACGCATGAGAGTCGAAGCGCCCAAAGAATACGCTGCCCTGAGCGCATCAGCCCTTGAACCACTCAATCTGGACCGCGAAGTCATCACGCTTTACACGGTTCAGACCGCGACCGCTGATAATCCGAGCAGTCGTCCAGAGTGTTACTTTCCCGATGGCCGCAGAGCGCGGCGCGGAAAAGATTTCTTTTGGGACTTTCAAGGAAAGCGTTGGGTTGGTGTGCCCGACATCGGGGCAACTTGGACTATTGATGCGACGGCTAAGAAACATGAAATTGAGGAGCAGCTAGAGTTGGATAACCAACGGGCGAGCGCCGAACGTATGTCGGAGTTTCACGCGCACGTTTATACCGACGATTCGAATTCCGGTAACCGCCTTCGGACGCATCTGTTCGGAACTTCGATATAGAGAAGCCACGGAAAAAGACAGTAGCAAGATTACGTTTACGATTGAAGTTTCAGATGATCACGCGAATCTGCCCCTGCGTTTTCAGTGTATGGCTTTTGCCCGACCAGCCGAGGAAATGAAATCGCTTCAAGAGGGACAGTGGGGCGTCTGCTGCGGAAAACTGGTCGGGGGGTTCAACAACATGACCGGAAAAGCCACGATGACATTCATGGTCAGAGAGTTTAACGTTTTAGAAATTCCGCAAGCACAAGAATCAAATTTAGAAATGCAATCATAGGAGAACCACGATGTCCAACGATAAACGCAATCCCTTTGAGCGTGCAAGCAAGGACCGACCGAAGGCTGATCCTTCAACGGCCACCATGCCGCCATCGCAGAGAATGACGAAGGCTCGTACTGGTGGAAACGTTTCTGGCGAGTCGAGAGAATCGCACAATCCCAACTGGCGACCTTCTCGCCCCGAGGATCGTCTGGTTGCGCAGAATGCGCCTCCAACTACAGCAGCCGCGCCACGCACAAGGGTCAATGGCGTCCTCGAAACCGCTGATTTGACCGAGGCCAGATTAGCGGAGCAAAAACGTCGTGCCGCAGTGAAAGAGAATGCTGCAGGATTGGCCCAGAGAACTGAGTTCGTACCTGAAGACTTCCAAGCCGTGTTCGCAGGCTGGATGCTTGTGCATGCGATTGAAGTAGGAGGCAGTTTCGAACTGACGGAATGGAACGCCGTTCAGTTGACCCGATGCGTGTACTGGCAGGTGATGTCGGGCCAGCCGGGATTTGACCGTTTCGGTATATCGCAGTTGACGGCGGCACATGAATGGCTAGCGGCCAACGGGTACTACGATTCTCGAACCCAGAAGCGGGCTGTTCATCCGGGTATTGGCCGAGCAGCCAAGGAATTCCCCGTGTGGGAAGAGCAGACACAGCCGAGTGAACCTTTGCGAACAGGAAATCGCCCGGTTTATGTTCGCCGAGACGAGATTTCGGACGCTGAAGCACGCACTCTATCGTTTGATGAACTGAAGAAACGTGCGCAGTCCCAGTTCAAACCGGAAACGCGATAATAGGAGAATGAAATGACAATACTACGAACTGACTTACAGGGCGTGCCCCGACTTGACGAGCATGATACCGATACGCTTGGCCCAATAGGGCCTGTGCTTGCTACGAAGGCTGCCGAGGCTTTCGTTCGGGACAACGAAGCGGAGTTCACGCCGTACAACACATCAGACAACATTGAACTGTTTTTTGGATGGTGTACAGCCAATATCGTCCCTCCAAGCTTGCGCAACTTATCCATCGCGTTCCGCGAGTTGGTGAAAGGCGGGCAAATGAAACAGCGCGAGGACTACGAGGATCAGGTCACCATCCATGTGGCCCAAGCGTTTGCGGCGGCGCACCCTGAGTTGGAACAATATTTTGAAAGCAGCAAGAACTGCGACATCGTAGAAGAGTACCGAATTCGTCGCGGCCTACCGCTGACCGTCGATGGTTTGTACGAAGCCTTCAGTGATTGCATGACACAGAGACGCATCATCCCCGGCGAAACTGGGTTCCCTACATTCCGCAAGCAAAATGAAGCAGAGAAATTTCTCGCTAAAGAAGAACGCAAGAAGGCTGAAGCACTTAGTCCAGCTGGACAGAAACCGAGCAAAGAACTGAAGCAGGCATATCAAGCAAGTTTGCGCGGCAGTCCTGCACAAACCGCAGACTACCAGAAACGCTTGACTGAGGCCCGCGTGAAAATTGGAAATGAGAACCCATCGCTCGATATCTATTCGCGGGAATTTGCCCGACTGGTATCGGCAGAACTTTCCAAGAATTAGGAATAAATCCGTGAGAGGAGACCGGCCTCTGCCAGCACGTCGGGTGAGGTCAAAAATGAGATTTGAAAACCAAACCGAAATGGGCAGAAAAGCAAGTAAACGGTCAATGGCCTTGGAGGACACGAGAAGACGCCTATCTCCGAACGTGGGCAGGGAAAAAGCCCGTTGAAGAAATTGCTAGTGTTTTGCACAGGACTGTCAATGCTGTTCGTTCCCTCACGTACAACGTTTTTAAGGGAAGTTTGAGTCAGCACCGTCAGGCGCCCAGAGATATAAGCGACTTGGTTGGAAGAAGCTCACACAACTGTGATCGTCACAAGTGCGGAGGAAGTTGAAGTACGTCGACGGATTCGCCCTCCAAAACGGCGAGCTTTGAACCATCGGGCGATAGCGCCCAGTGGTCTGGATCTTTGATCTTTGGGCCCCCAACATCGAAGATGCGAGGCCGCCCGTCGAATGATAGATCGTAAACGAGTATCTTGTTCAGGACCGAATAGCCACCTATGTCCAGAGCTACAGATCCCCCTTTCGGTCGGAAACCTGCGACAATTAGTCGCTTCTCATGGGCTGAGACGATCGCGCACGCCGGCACGTAATTGCACCAGGCCCAACCCTCTGTCTTGGGTGGCTGGTCTTGGCTGAATATCACATGGCCATCCGTCCGGACTAGTCTTATTGGGTCATCCGATAGCGGATTGATCGGTAGGAAGAGCATGTCTTCATTGACGAACTGCGGATACTGAGCGCCGTGGCCTGACGCGATGCGCGTCCAACCGGTCGAGAGTCCGCGAACGAGGACATTCGATTCGCAGTGTGGATTTACGACGCACGTAATCAAAGCAACTTTGCCATCCGCTATGGCTGCGCTCTCGCCCAATGGCATTTCCCACGAGTGAACCATTTGGAGAGTATCGGTTTCGAACCATAACCGCGAAACTGAGTCCGGTCCTAGCGAACTGAAAAGGATGTTCATACCCGTTGGGGAGGGGAGGGCACCCCAGTCCACCTCGTTACGCGGAGGTAGTTTCGCGTCGTGCAGCGTTGACAGATCTGAGGAGAGCAGCGTTAGTTCGTTGCCTCTCTGAATGACGAACTCGCCATCGTGCGCGGCCACGATCTTTGACCACCTAGACTCGGACGGCCAGTCAGTATTGGCCTTGATTTTTCCAGTGGTCGCATCGAGGAAAACCCCATGCAGCCGCAGCGGAAGCCCGGCCTCCCCTCCATTGCGTGTGGACAGCTTCGGGCTGCCCTCGGAGCTACCACGGAGCACGAACGTAGCTACGATTGTATCGTCGTCCGTGAACCACAGCGATGTTACGAGGGGACCCTTGAGTTCATACCGGCCGCCGTATAAGAAAGGAAGGGGAACACCACCAATCGCAGCACGCAGGTCCACGCGCCACGCGGGCGCGACTATCTGCCCCGCCGGCACAGCACCTGCCCCGATAACGCTAGTGAGAAAACACAGGAACAAACTGACCGCCGATGAGATCGACAAAGCCATGCTCCCAGAAATTGGTGGTGAATACCGCATAAAACGAAAACGGACTGACCCAAGGACTCACTGCGTCGTCGTGGACGATGCCGGACTTTGGAATATGAATGCCGTTAGGGTAGCGTCCCGAGGGCGGAAGCGTACAATTGCTACTACCATCGGTACAGGCGAGAGAAAAATTTGCATGTCCGCCCTGAATCTGAGGATTGTTGGGGTTCGCTGAAATTCCTTGACCGGGAAAATCTGCGGCCAGTCCTGCCTTGACGTTGTTTAGTTGGTTCTGGATTTGCGAAGCGTAGGTCTGCTGAAGGTGGAGTTGGTAGTTAGCGTCATCCATGATTTGGCCGTTGACCTGGTTGATTCCGTTCGTCAGATCGGCTGGATTGAAGTAGCCGCTCACGCCACCCGCAAACGCCTTAAACTGTACAAATGTTGTCTGGCCCGCAGAATTCGTTCCTGTTCCCTGGCACGGCCCTGGGCATTGAACGGCCGCCTCCTCGCTCCGGTACCCACCGATAGAAAGAAGCTCCCCCACCTCGCCGCAATCGACGGAGGCATCGTCAAGAGTGCAACTGTCGAGTCCCGAAGGATCGGAAAGACTCAGCGGGTTGTTCCGGACGTAGCTGTAAAGATTTAATTGCTGGGGGTTGTTCGGGTCGGCAAGGACGAGGCCGGACGGATCGGGGGACATGAACCGGCCCATGCTGGATGAGTCGTATCTAGCCTCGAAGTTATCGAGATTGGATTCGGAGTCGCGTTCCTTGCCGGTGAATTTGTAGTTCTGTAAGCAAGTGGTCGTGTAAGCACGTTCGCCGCCAAAGGGATAGAAGTCGGCATCGTAACAGAGTGTGGCGCTCGAAGTCGTGATCACTCGCGAGGTGCCCAGCGAATCGCTCAGGTAATAATACACGGTTGGCCCTGACGTTCCCACGGTAAACGTTTGTCCGTTGCTTGCCACACCCGAAACCGTAACAATCACGTTTCCAGTCGTCGCCCCAGAAGGAACTGGAGCTACGATGCTGGTTGCGCTCCAGCTTGTCGGGCTTGCCGTCGTTCCGTTGAACGTCGCCGTGCTCGATCCCTGAATCGAGCCGAAGTTCGTACCGGTAATCGTGACCGAAGTTCCGATGACTCCCGAAGTGGGAGAAAGACTCGTGATGCTTGGCGTCGTTCCCCCGCCGCCAGTACTTGCCTTGAACGCCGCCAAGTCGACAGTCCAGTAATCCGAGGCAGCTATAGAGGCGCTCGCCGACGCCGTCCCAGCAGTTGTTTGTACCTGGCCTTCGGTAATTAGCTTCGTGTTTGGTGCGGCTGGTACAGCCTGTCCGATGGTATAGCCAGAACCGGCGGTGTAGGTTTCCGCGTCAGCCGTTAAAGCACTTCCCAACAGCAGATCCCCGTTGGCAGTTGTGGTTGCACTACCACTGCTTAGGGATGCGCTGTCTCCTTGGGCACCTGCTGTTACGTCTAATGCACTCGTTAACGCGACTCCTGAATACTCTAAGATTGCAAAACGGAGCGTGGTACTACTCCCCTGAGTTACCGTCACGGTATTTGCTCCACCTTTGATATTCATGGCGTAGTAGATTGCGCCCGTATCACCGTCACCCGATTGATTGGTCTGAATCGCCTCTTGATAGGTATTGCCCTGCGAATCCGTGACGGTAACTACCGCGCTCACATAGCCTGAGCGGATACAGACAGCAATAAAATTCCCCGAGGAATTGTTCGAGTTGAACGCAAGCGCCTGCGACGTCACTGAGCCAGTCGCAAGCACGCTTGTGCTCTGCACCAGTGCAATCCCAGCGGAAGTTACAGTGAAGCCCACTCCATTACTCGCAACCCCGCTGACGGTGACCACCACATTCCCCGTTGTAGCCCCGCTTGGCACCGGCGCTACGATACTTGTCGCGCTCCAACTCGTCGGTGTGGCCGCCGTTCCGTTGAACTTCACCGTGCTGGTGCCCTGTGTCGCTCCAAAGTTCGTCCCTGTGATCGTCACCGAGTTTCCTACCGGCCCTGAGGTCGGACTCAGGCCGGTGACGCTCACCGCCGCCTTGAACGCCGCGAGGTCGACAGTCCAGTAATCCGAGGTAGCTATCGTGGCGCTCGCCGACGCCGTCCCAGCAGTTGTTTGTACCTGGCCTTCGGTAATTAGCTTCGTGTTTGGTGCGGCTGGTACAGCCTGTCCGATGGTATAGCCAGAACCGGCGGTGTAGGTTTCCGCGTCAGCCGTTAAAGCACTTCCCAACAGCAGATCCCCGTTGGCAGTTGTGGTTGCACTACCACTGCTTAGGGATGCGCTGTCTCCTTGGGCACCTGCTGTTACGTCTAATGCACTCGTTAACGCGACTCCTGAATACTCTAAGATTGCAAAACGGAGCGTGGTACTACTCCCCTGAGTTACCGTCACGGTATTTGCTCCACCTTTGATATTCATGGCGTAGTAGATTGCGCCCGTATCACCGTCACCCGATTGATTGGTCTGAATCGCCTCTTGATAGGTATTGCCCTGCGAATCCGTGACGGTAACTACCGCGCTCACATAGCCTGAGCGGATACAGACAGCAATAAAATTCCCCGAGGAATTGTTCGAGTTGAACGCAAGCGCCTGCGACGTCACCGAACCAGTGGCAAGCACGCTTGTGCCCTGCACCAGTGCGATGCCGGACTGCGCGAAAATCGGGGTCGCAACGCCTACAAAGAGACACAAAACCATAAGTACTATAATGCCGAATCGATCCCGGACCGTCATTTCCATAAAGGGCAGCCTCCGAACTTGGACAGACCGCGCGCTAAACGGGCCGATTGCTTGACGGCATCTATTACGACAGCTTCGAGCCTTCTGAGATGAGAACCTCGGACCACTCAATTGATTGTTCGCTGTGCAATTCGCTTTCCGCGAAAAAACACGTACTCGTTGAAGTTGCCGTTGGTTGTGCTTCCCGTTTGGTCAGTTTCGTCTAGGATGCTGCCGTCCGTCCCGTACCAGTAAAGCTTATAGGCCGTCCCGCTGCTTGCCTTCTCTACGCGCTTTCCATCGCCGTCGTATACGTAGCCTGCGGTCGAATTGACTGCCGCTTGTGTCAGGTGGTTTTCTGCATCGTAAGTGAAGCTGCCGCCGCCCGTACCGAGGATAGTGGTCAGATTGCCGGCGGTGTCGAAGGTGTCTGTCGTATTTCGATTCTGCGCGGTCGCCGTCACGCTTAGGCTCTCCTGCGTGCAACCGTTGTATGAGGAGGATGCGACGCCGATGCTCGTGAGGTTGCCCCACGCACCGCCACTCGTTTGGTTGTCGTACTGATAGCTTTCGCCCCAACAGTGCGATGGGCTCACCGCAAAGGTCGAGGCCGTCGCTTGCGAAATGCGATTGAGGGCGTCGTAGAGGAAACTTTGCGAGCGCGTCGCGTCTCGATTGTTCGCGATGCTCATAACGTTTCCGTTGTCCGATCCCAAATTGAAGTTATAGGTCAGATCGAGCAAATTGCCTGTCTGACCCAGCCCCGTGATGCAGTTGTCCGGATACGCCACAACACTGTTGATCGCCTGCATTCCGTTCGGCTGCAAGCGGCTATTGAATGTCTCCGATGTGGTGGTGACACCGCCCAGCACGGCCCAGCACAGCGCACCATTTGCGATATAGTGTGCGGCATTCACATAAGTGTTCGTGCTGTCCGATGCAGAAATCGGCCTGTTGCCGAGGTTATAGGCGTAATTGACCGTGTTTCCGCTTGGATACTGAACTGAAACCGGCGAACCGAGAAGGTTGTTCTGATACACAGTGGTTTTTGTCAGCGCGTTCGTCGTGCGCTGGTCGGTCTTCTGCCAGCCCGTCCCTGAGACGATGTTATAGCTCCAAGCTTCCGAACCGGCTGCGTCGCACATGGCCGTGCGATTCCCGATAGCTAGGCCGTAGCTGAAAGAACCGACCGAGCAGCCGGATGGGAGTGCGCCGCCGTCATACACGTACGTCGCCACAGGCGTAGCCAACAAGCCGTTGGCGCACGTCTGGGACGTGTAGCCCTTGGCCGTCATGCGGTTCAAGGCATCGTAGCAATAGGTGAGAGTAACGGTGGACGTACTCTGCTGATTTTGGGCTGGCTCCGTTTTGTTGATCAGGTTTCCGTCGGCATCGTAGGAATACGTCGTCGCCACGTAGGCTTGGTTTGTGGCCGACCAATTAGCCTCGGGATTCGTTGAACTGGTTAGGCGCGAAAGCGAGTCGTAGGCGAACGTGCGCTGTCGTGAACCGGCCTGCGTCACACCGGTGATATTGTCGAGCGCATCGTACGAGTATGCGGTCGTGTAGTTCAGCCCGCCGGGATTTTCGATCACTTGTGTCATCCGTCCCACGCCATCTGTAGAACTTTCCCGGGTGTGGCCGGCCTCGTCCGTTACGGTTGCCGAGTTGGCAGAATACACAGTTGAAATATACGAACCGTCTGAGTGCGTGACTTTCGTCGTTCGGTTCAAAGGGTCGTACGAAATCGAATCACCAGGGTTAGAACTCGGGCAGGGCGAGCCTGATAGGCCCGGGCCCTGATAGGGGTAAGACGTGAAGCCATTTCTTCCGTCGGCGTCGTAGCAGGTGTCGGTCTGGTCGTAGGGGAGGACGGGTTCGCCATTCGAGACGATCTGCTGAATCTTCCGTCCGAGACCATCCACCAAGAGGGCACCAGTTCTGGAATGGCCGGACGCATCTATCTTTTGGCTGATGGTTTCTTCAGTGGTGGTCGGATAGCTGTAGGTCGTCTGGCCGCCGTCGGGGTAGGTGTCGGTGAGAGGTCGCAGCAGGCTGTTGTAAGTGTAGCTGGTCGGCTGACTGTTCGGATCGATTGTCGAGAGGAGCAAGCCCGTATTGATGTCGTATGTGTTGGTGGTCGTCTGGTTCTTGGCGTTCGTAACCGTTGTCGGATACGCGCCAGCATAGGTCCCTGAATAGCCGTACGTCGTCTTGTTATTGTTTCCGTCATAGTGGATATTTACGGTGCCTGTGTCGAAGTAGGTGAGGTTTTCGCTCGCCGTCGATGTCCCGCTGATGAGTCTAGCGACGGTCGTGGGATTCCCTCGTGAACCGGTAATTGCGACATGCTGAGTCGTGATTCCCGACGGCACCGGGGTCGATCCATCGTAAGTACAGCTAGTCTGAGCCTTGAGGTTGCTCGAACCGTCGTAGACGGACACTGTGGATGGGCGATCAACAATTCCATTCGTCAGGGTAGCGTAACTCGTGGTGGTCTTGCGGAGTAGTGATCCCGGTGCTCCGCTGCCGTAATCGAAGTCATCTTTTTCCGTGACCAGGTCATAGGTGTAATAGGGGGCCGCACCCTCTTTATCGTAAAGCGTGTTGGTTTCAGATTCCTGACCGCTCGGCCATAATGTGAAGACGGTCTTCTGGGTGATCACAAGAGGGCTACTGCTAAATGGCGAATTGCATGGTGACGCTGCGCCGTCATAGCAGGTGTAGGTCGTCTGAAGCAACGTTCCTGAGGCCGACGAACCTTGGTAGACAAACCGCTGGACTTCGTAACCATCGGCGGGTGCATTCGAGGAACCGGCCCGCGAGAAATTCACCACGGTTTCGTTGCCAAGTGGATCAGTGACATTAGTTGTAGTCGAAAGTCCATTCGCATTTACCGAATGGACGTAAGTCCAGATCCCGTCGGGAGTAGTGCGCGTCAAAGTAGGTATACTTCCATCCGCGCAGTTGATCCCATCGTTGCTCCCCAAATACGCGTAAGAAATGGTCCCGCCTGTGGGTAGGGTTACAGACGCCAGGCGGCCGGTCGTATCTCCTGAGTATCCGGGCGTCGGCTCGTAGGTGAACGTGTACTTGTCTGACGGGTTGGTGGCTTGGTCCGGGAGATCGATCTCAGTCACCAGGGAGGAGCCCGCTGGGCCGTACTCGCCTAGGCCAGAACAGCCAAAGTTAGTTTTAAGCCAGACCGATGCGTAAGTAATCTTGTATGTGGCCGGTTGTCCATTTGGATCGGTATAAGTCAAAGTTGCTGGCGTAGGATAGTCGACCCCGGTGGTCGTCATCGCGAGGGCCGTCTGACCGAGCGTGTCAGTTACTGTTCGGCCGCTATTTTGGCCGATCTGATTCCCGTTTGTATCGGTCTCGACATAGGTCGGCGGGGTCCCTGCTACTTCGGCGATCTGTCGGCCGTGTTTGTCATTGATGAGGACGTTGCTTCCGGAGTTACTGACCGTCAAGCTGTAGCCGGAACCATCTGTTGTCACACCGGCCGATCCGCCTGTACCCCCGGAGCCACATGCTCCGATTGAAATTGAAACCGTATCCGGGAATCCGTGAGGTGTTCCCGAGGGATCGTAGTAAGTGTATGTTTCAATAACCCAAGCCCCTTGAAATTGGCCTTGTGCGTTATAACAGATCTCCTCAGCCGCTCCGGACACTTGGACATAGCCAAGCGGCTGAAAGTACAAGTTGGTTGCGTTGAAAGGGTACCCATTAGTCGTGGGAAGCCAGCCGCTCGCTTGGCCCCTCGACCATATGCTGCTGTCGGATGCTATAGCAAGGTTCACAGGGAGCCCGCGACCGGGCTTGTTCAAGATAGGAATGGATAGTGCCACGTTCAAGCTTGAGAGATTGACGTTGTCAATCGGACCTGGGGCGAAGGTTTCAAATGGGGGCGTCCCCGGAAGAGGGCCAGTCTGACCAATCGCAAGACCAGCGGACCCACAGACCAAGCCAACCAACAGTAAGAACCGCAATGTAGTTCTCATCGGACTGTCTCCTACTGGATTTCGAACGCCGTTACCGCCAAGCCGGAATTCAAGGTCGCATTGCTTAGTTGGAGATCAAGAACGAGACCATTGTTCTGGTATTTTCGTACACGGTACGGAACCTCAACACCATTCAAGGTTTGGTAGTTCGAGAAACGAATCTCTATTGCAATATCAACGGAGAAATTGTCGTCAAGATGGGTGTCAAAGGCCAAGGCGACCGGTAATAAGGTGGCGGGATCGAGGTAAAGATCCATGCGGCTCAGGTGTTGTACTAGCGACACGATATAGGGAGGGTTGTTCGAACCGGGTGACAATCCGAGGCAGGCTGACACATGGAGGACGTTCTGGCCTTCGTAAGTCTCCTGGCCGATGTAGGACAACACGAACGCTGGTGAAAGAGCGAGCCTGCCAAGCGTAAGGGCGGGAAAGAACCATGTAGCATCAGTCAGTAGGTTGTGAACCGCCATGCCATGAAGGACCCCGTCTGCTCCCGACCAAGCACCGACCGGCTGCGGTCCAGTTGCTGGCGATGGCACACCTGCCGATGTCCCGCTCGGCAATGGAGTGCCCGATGGGTTCCGGATCTCCATGTACGGGCCAGACGGGAGACCCAAGGTGACTTTGCTATAGCCACCAGCCATTGCCTCCAGCTTTACTGTTCCGCTTTCGTTATCTGACCCGGCGATGCGGTTCGCCGTTCCCGTTAGGGTCACGTCGTTGACGTTCGCGCTGCCGGCGAGCGCCCTGAGGGCGCCCTGAGCGGCGGCGACTGCCTGCGGATCGCTTGTGGACGTCGCCGCAGGTGTCGAAGTGGACTGCTGGGCCGAAAGAGATGCCGGTATCAGCACACAGAGTAAAAGCAAAAGTGCGGGCCGTGAGATTCGCATGTGCACTCCAATCGAATGGCGCGCCGGACATTACTAGCCGCATGCGTCCATAGTTTATCTTTAAGTTATTGCTTACAATTGTAAGCACCGATTGCTTCCTGAGAAACCACGTCGATAGATGAACCCGTGATGAAGGATTGGTGGGTCTCAGAAACTCGATACCGCCGAATATCACGATACTCAAGAGGCTCTACGGACGGTCCAGACCTTAAGCACCGACGAAGTACGCTAAGTGTTCTGGGGACCCCGATGGACGGCCATTTCAAAAGTATTGCTCTCAACTCTTGTTTTAGGATGAAAGAATATCGCCTCAAACTCGAAGCGATGTCCGATGCACAACTAAATAAAGAAGGAGTACACTGACTTTCTTGTGTCGGCTTTCCTGTGTGGCTCCCAACGGACGATGTGTTATCGACCTGGCGGAATGCCGAGCGGTCTGGCGACGGAGCCACTCGATGCCCCTTAGTGGGCGTCGGCGATTTGCTTGCTGGCATCTACACGCACCTGAACAGCATCATCCGTGTACGCGGTCAGGACCGATCCGGCTGGAATCGTCGCGTCTTTGCCGTGTTTGAGTAGCCAGAGAGCACCAATTGGAGCACCCACGCCCGTTGCAGTAATCAGCATGCCCGCTGACATCGCTCCGGCTTTGCCCTTTCCTTTCGCGCCCGCTTCCGCATGAAGTTCTACTTTGGTTCCGTCCACTGCATGGGTTTTGTCGGCCTCGATGTCAAGGCTACCCGCGCGGCCCAGATGTCTTTTTCCTTGGGCAAAAGTGACTTTCCCTAGTGCCAGCGTGCCCTTCTTAACGACAACTGCACCATCAATGGTGACATCCTCCGCCACGCGAAACTCAACGACTTGACCTTGCGTCGCGTTTGCAGAGGACAAATCGTTGCTCAGTGCAAGTTTTATTAGGGTGCTGTCTGGAAGTTCAACCACGCTCGAAACGATGGCCGTTCCCGTAGATGCAACGGACGGTTGGGCGGTAGTTGCCGAAGGTACGGGCGCAGCGGCAGGAGCGGCTACAGAAACAGCCTGTTGCTGAATAGGCGCATAAGACACTGGTCGGCATGCCTGACCATTGATAACCGTCTCCCCTTGATAAAGGAAACCACCTGACTCCTTCAGGTCGCGGCACATCATTTGTGGCTGCGGTGCCTGCGCTTGGCCTAGAGCCGGGAGAGTCCAAACAAACACGATGAAAGGCAGAACCTTCTTCACGTTGTCCTCCAAGAATCACATCACAACGACTCTGGATGACGAAATGGTTGAACACGATGGTACTTTGTCGTGATAGTAAACTGATGGCTCAGCGCACGCTTTTGCTCACGATGTGCCGGAGGGATGCGTTGGGCAAAGTGACGGTTGGTAACGGCCTGCGATCCGCCGTTTAGATCGAATCTCAAACTGCCCGAATTCGATGACTCTGGCGTGTGGTAGGCGTTGGCTCAGAATCTATGGTCCATGCACATCGATGGAGTGAATTACGATCCTGCCAGTAAACTTCAATTCGACCACAACTCAGCAATTTCGGTGCTCGTTGTTCCGCGTGACAACTGGAAATCCAATAAGGACCAATCGAAATGCATCGTTCGCAGCAACCGTACCCCGTCCGCTGGATTGTTTGCAAAGACTCCTTGGGGAAGTCGAGCCGCAAAGAACCGAATCCTGCCCGGAGAGTCTTCAACAACTAGGACGCTGGATTCCGGCCTAACGTAGATGATCTCTCGCGGAGTCAATCGTTGTCACCAAACTGGATTGCAGCAACCAACGTGACAATGAGTGCGAACCAGGACATTTCCATACCTTTACCTGTCCTCCGAAGAATTTCTAAATGCCGTCCCGCTATACCCGACATTCAGATTTCGCAATCTTTCCCGCTCGGTGTCAGTACCGTGTTCATGAACGATGTGTTGGAAGGTCATTGCTCCCGCCCAACGCTACTCCAACACTCCCACTTGATAAAGAAACACCATATCTGCATAGGTCATGGTGAAGATGTCAGGGTCCTTCACGGCTCAAAGTCGCCCATGATGTTTCGTTGCGCTTTTCTGTTCGCTTATTCGAGAGGGCATGGGTTGAACCTCACTCATGGCGATTTTTTTCGGTCGCCTTGGATGCCAGAAGTTTACACCGAAACCCGATGCTGTCGAACGACCACTGTGATACAAGAAGACCCTTCCGAGTCCCCACGCGAAACGAACCTGCTTGTGTTGTACCTTTGTGATGAATCGGACAAACTGAGGCGGGAAAAACATGAGCGCAGACGAAATCATAAACGCCGTCCAAACTGAACTACGGCGGCACAATTTCGATACATTTGTGGATAATCCGCCATCCGTCGCACGAGGCGGTAGGGGTCATGTAGTCTCGGGATGTCTTGCCTGCAAAAAGCGAATGCAAAGCCTCAATCAATTCATGGCCCACCTAAGCGACGATGTGTTGCCTGATACGATCCGAAAGGCCATCACCGAACAAGGCCAAATCTGACGGTCCTGCGTCCGAATCCTAGGGGCGGCAGAGTGGTATAATGGCTGTGGGAGAAGGTTTCGATGTGTGAATTCATAAAGGCGGACGGAACGAAATGCGGCAATAAAGGGCGTTGTCCGTATCACGACAAACACCTTCGGAAATCCCCGATCCATCTGACCAAGAAAGACTCGGTTCGGAAATCGCCCAGTTTCGTGCGATCTGCTGCCGCGAGCGCGGTTGGAAATCTGGTCGCTCGGTCAGCCACCGCGATCTTTGTAATCGTCTTGGCATTGGTTTTTCCGAATTCCTTTCGAATCCTGCAAACGCTGAACTCGCCCTTGCCGCCGTCGAATCCCGTGAGGACCGTTGTATAGCATCTGAAGCCTCCGCCGCCGCAGAACCTGAGCGCCCATTTGTCAACAGTAGCGCCCTATTTACCCGAAAATCTAACCCACTCGCACAAAATGCCCGCACTTGTGACCCGACCTGAACCGATCACGTTGAAAAACGGGGCTGATCCGAATGTCACCCTCGACCTAATTCCGTACGTATCGCACGGGGGCGCGTCTGTCTCGGATACATTGGCGGCGACAAAATCCACGTCATTGGCAGGCAATCCTACGATGATGAGCGGAACTCAAGCGCCTGACAGCTTCAACGATCTTAAGGGAATCGTCTTCACCGAAGAACAGTTAAATGGCGTGAAGACTCTTACTACCAGCGGTGCGCTACCGTTAGTCATTGCCGGACAAGTTTTCGACCCCTCGAAAATGACATCTATCCCTTCCGTGGAGCAAATGAAAGCCTTGATCGATGCCTGGGGCGTCGGCTCGCCACAAACCGGAACTGCCGAAGCACTCAGCCTACAGATACCCGCGAACACTGGAATGCTGAGTGGCGTTTCGAGTCCCAACGCTTTCCAACTATCGAGCCCGGCTGTCAACGGTAGCGGGCTTCCCATCGTTCTGCCGAACACATTGCAGATTCCCCCCTCGACCCTTTCAGGCATTCTTCCCACGACGCTGCAATGATTGCTGAACAGTCCGAACAAGACAGAAACATGACAGCGGGGAATTGCGCCGATTTAGGACATGCTACCAGCAAAATAACTCTGCTACCAGTTGCTACCAGTAACCCATGAAAACGTGTCCGTCAGTGTCCAGCAGTGTCCACCCCGATTGTTGAAAACTCCCTAAAAATGGGCAAAATCGAAATATTCCCTAATATCTGGAAAAAAATCTGCGGAAGAAGGGACTCGAACCCCTACGGCCTTTCGGCCACCAGCTCCTAAGGCTGGCGCGTCTGCCAATTCCGCCACTTCCGCTTCCGCCGAGTATAACACTGCCCTTGCGCTGAATTGCGCTTGCCCATGCAGCAGCGTTTTGCTAGTCTCCGCCGCCAGCGGGGAGTTTCCAAGGAGGAAAATGATGGCACATTGCACAAAGTGCGGAGCAGCAGTTGCGGACGGCGCGGGTTTTTGTCCCGCCTGTGGCGCAGCGCAGGGGGCGTCTGGTGCTGTTCAAAGCGCGCCGTCGGCTGGCGTGCCGGCCACGTCGCAAATGGACGAAAAGGTCGCTGGGTTGTTGTGCTACGTGCTGGGCTGGATCACTGGCCTGATCTTCTACTTCATTGACAAGCGCCCGTACGTCCGCTTTCACGCGACGCAGTCCATCGTAGTTTTTGGCGGGCTGCACATTATTAGCATTGTCCTTGCCATGTTTTTCGGTTTCAGTTTGCTGGCAGGAGGGTTCGCTGGTTTCTCCATGGGGTACGCATTCTACGGGCTCGTCAATCTCGTCGGCCTGATTTTGTGGATACTTCTGATGGTCAAGGCATATCAGGGCGAGCGATTCCGGGTGCCCGTTGCCGCCGACATCGCCGAGAAGCTTTTCGGCAAGGCGTAGTCTGATTCGCGAATTCTCAACGTGCGGGGCTGTGGTGGTGGCGCTCCGCACTTTCCTCTCGGCTGTTTTCTTCCGGACGCTCCGTCGGCACCCTCCTGACGTCACACCGTTAGCTGCCGCTCTTGCCTTCAGCCACTGCGCAGCGTAGGATTGGGTTTTGGTTTTGCCGCATCAGCCCTCCTGTAACGCTTCATGTGCCAGTCGGAGCGGGCAAGGTGCGACTCGTGTGGTTGTGGAGCGGCAGCGTTGGCAGATAAAGCGCGGACCAAGGCGATTGCGGTTGTCGGAGCCCAGTGGGGCGACGAAGGGAAAGGCAAAGTCGTTGATTGCCTGGCTCTCTCGTTTGACTACACCGCGCGCTACGCAGGCGGACACAACGCCGGGCACACCGTCATCTTCAACGGTCACCGCTTCGTGCTGCAACTGGTTCCGAGCGGAATTCTGCGTCCAGAAAAGAAGGCCGTGATCGGGCCCGGCGCTGTGGTTGATCCGGCGGCACTCGTCGCCGAAATCGAAAATCTCCGCAAGTCCGGCGTCGAAGTTCGCGGGCGGCTTTTCCTCAGCAATCGCGCGCATCTGATCTTTCCGTACCATCGCGAAATGGACAAGGCCGCAGAATCGGCCCGCGGCGAAGCGAAGATCGGGACCACCTCGCGAGGTATCGGCCCGGCCTACGAAGACAAAATGGCTCGCCGCGGAATCCGCGTGTGCGATGTGCTGGAGCCCGAGTGTTTTCGAGTGAAGCTTGAGCGGGTAATTGCGGAAAAAAACCTGATCAGCCAGGCAGCCTACGGCCATGCGCTCGAAACCAGCGGGCTACTGGAGCAATCTCTCGAAATCGCAGCGCACATTCGCGGCTTGGTGGCCGATACGTCCGTGCTGCTGAACGACGCGCTCGATCGCGGCGAATCCGTGCTCTTTGAGGGTGCGCAGGGCACGATGCTGGACATTGACCACGGCACGTATCCCTTCGTAACGTCTTCCAACGCGATCTCGGGCGGCGCCGCGACCGGTCTCGGCGTGGGTCCTACGCGCATCACGGGTGTCGTCGGCGTGACCAAGGCGTATACGACACGCGTCGGCAGCGGTCCGTTTCCCACGGAGATGCCCGACCTCGATGCCGGGGCGATTCGCGCGCGCGGAAATGAATTCGGCGCGGTGACCGGGCGGCCGCGTCGCTGCGGCTGGCTCGATCTTGTGGTCCTGCGCTACGCGAAAATGCTCAACGGAATTGATTCCCTGGTGGTGACCAAGCTTGATGTCTTCGACGAGCAGCCTGAAATAAGAGTCTGCACAGGGTATCGCTACAAGGGCCAGCCGCTCACGGAAATGCCGCCCGACGTTGAAACACTGGCGCAAATCGAGCCCGAGTACCGCACGCTGCCGGGCTGGAAGAGATCCACGCCCGGGATTCGCGATGTCCTCGATCTGCCCACCGCGGCGCGCGATTATCTGAATTTTATTTCCGACCAGCTCCAATTGGAAATCGGAATGATTTCCACCGGACCCGAGCGCGACGCGACCATTGTCCCGCGCGGAACGAAACTCGCCTCCTGGCTTTAGCCTGCGATGATTTCCTTCGAAGCTGCGCGCGCCAAGGTGATCGAAGTTCTCGCCGCGCGCGTTTGCGCTCCTGAACGGGAGACCGTCGACCTGAGTGTTGCCCCAGCGGCCCCGCTCGGCCGCATTCTGGCCGAAAATATCGTTGCCGACCGCAACTATCCTCCATTCAATCGTTCGATTCGCGATGGTTTTGCGCTGCGTTCTGCCGACGCCGCCGGGCCAGGCGCGAAGTTGCGTCTGATCGCCGAAAGCCGCGCCGGAGTGGCATTCCATGGCACGGTCGGCGCGGGCGAATGCGTCCGGATACTGACGGGCGCGCCCGTACCCCGCGGTGCGAATGCCGTCGTGATGCACGAATTCACTCGCGAGGAAGGCGATTTCGTGGTGTTCGAACAAGCCGCGCGGGCCGGACAGTATTACGTTCTCGCGGGCGCCGAAGCGCGCGTCGGTGAAGTCGTGGTTCCCCGTGGCACCCGGATTGGTTACGCTGAGCTCGGCCGGGCCGCGGAAGTGGGCCACTTCCGGATGGAAGTCAGTCGCCGCCCGCGCGTGGCAATTCTTTCCACCGGCGACGAGCTTGTCCCGGTGGATCGTCCGCCCGGACCCTTTCAGATTCGCAATAGCAACAACATCTCGCTTGCCGCTCAGGTCGCGCTGGCCGGAGGCGAGCCACTCGCGGCCGGGTCCGCGAAGGATGAAGTAGCCGATCTTCGCGCGCGAATCGAGAAAGGACTTGAGGCGGACCTTCTGCTGTTGAGCGGCGGGGTATCCGTCGGGAAATACGATCTCGTCGAGCAAGTGTTGAAGGATCTCGGTGCGGAATTTTTCTTCGACGCGGTAGCCATTCGCCCGGGCAAGCCTGTCGTTTTCGGATGGTGCCGCGGGAAGCCGGTCTTCGGCCTGCCGGGGAATCCCGTTTCGACAATGGTGACGTTTGAATTATTCGTTGTTCCAGCGATCGATGCGCTCAGCGGAGCTGCACCGCAGCCGCTGCCGCTGTTCAAAGCGAAGTTAGCCCATCCCGTGGATGAAAAGGGAGGCGTCGCGCACATTCTCCCGGCGCGCGCAAGCTGGCCCAAGGGCGAGCAGGACTCGGTGCCGAAAGTGGAAGTGTTGCTGTGGGAGGGCTCCGGTGACATCGGCGCTGTTGTGCGCGGAAATTGCTATCTCGTCGTGCACGCCTCGAGGCTTCACCTGCAAGCGGGCGAATGGGTGGACGTTCTGCCGCGCCGTGGCACATACTGACGGCCGGGAGAGCGCCGGCGTCCCCCTCGAGCCGAGAAACCTTGAGGTTGTTCGGAGCGTCTTAATTTCGGAGCGGCGCAGTTTCGCAGCCTGGGCGTTTTCGCACTGTCGATCGGTGCGCTAATCTAAATCGGGAGGTGCACATGAGAAAACTCATCAGCCTATTCGCAGTATGCTTCCTGTTCTCAGCTCCTGTTTTCGCGCAGCATAAGCCCAAGCCCGAGGTGGGCGGCGGGCATATTCCCGCCCATGGCCCCGCTGCATATAAGGCCCCGGCGCATCCGGCACCGCCTGCACAAGGTCACGCTCCCGATCGGGCGGGGCATCCCGCGGCTCCCCACGTGGACATCAAGGGTGATCACTGGGTCGGCCATGATACCGGCCGCGATGACCCCCACTATCATTTGGATCATCCCTGGGAGCATGGACACTTTACCGGAGGCTTTGGTCGCGGCCACGTCTGGCGGATTGGTGGCGGAGGACCGAGCCGCTTCTGGTTCGGAGGCTTCTATTTTAGCGTTGCCCCGTCCGATTTCGGCTTCTGCAACGAATGGCTCTGGGATTCCGACCAGATCGTGATCTATGAAGATCCGGACCACGATGGTTGGTATCTTGCGTACAACGTCAGGCTCGGCACGTACGTCCACGTCGAGTATCTTGGAAATAGTTAGGCCTATAGCGGCAATTGCGTCGCACCGCAGAACGAGACGATCCTGACGACCTTTGCCGCGGCCAGGATCGTTTGAACCGCTTCGTGGCAAATGTACAGGAGGGAATGGTGCTCACTGCTTTGACTTCTCGCCGCCATTGGCCGATCGCGGCCACGATCGGAATGATCGCGTCGCTCGCCTTGGCCAGTTCACTCGGCTCGGCTGAGCCGCGAACTCCGGCCCGCGCTGCGGAGATTGATCCAACCGCGGTAACGTATAAGCTGCCGAGTCAGATTACATGGACCGGTCGGCCCGGCGCTGCCGAAACGGCCGTTGTGCTCGGCGATCCCAGCAAGCCGGGACTCTACATCGAGCTCGTAAAGTGGTACCCGCACAATATGAGCCGCCCGCACTTTCATCCCAACGACCGGTATATCACCGTTCTGTCGGGAACGTGGTGGGTGGGCACCGGCACGAAGTACGATCCTGACTCGACCGTCGCCATGCCGCCCGGCAGCTACGTCGTGGACCTTGCCAAGCAGGTCCATTATGACGGGGCGAAAGACGAAATAGCAGAAATCGAAATCGTCGGAGAAGGCCCTGCAACCATCACACCAGCCGAAGTGAAGTGATCAGCGGAGCCGCTCTGGTTTCGAGTGGCCTATACATCGCGGCCAACAGCCTTCCTGAGCGGCACGCTTAGCGCGAGGATCGCGGCTCCGGCTGTAAGGCCAAGCACCATTAACACCGCAAAGAATGCTTCTCGCGACATTGTCTCGTAGAAAGTTCCGAGGTACCCCGCCAGATAATTCCCGGCGAAATTGGCAAGAAACCACATTCCCATCAACATGCTGGCCAGGCGTGCCGGCGCGACTTTCGATACCAGGGAATAGCCGACCGGCGCCAGATACAATTCGCCAACGGTGTAGATGAACGCGCAGCTTACCAGCCAAAGCAGATTGACTCTCTGATCGGCGCGCAGCCCGTGCGCAATGAAGATGAGCGGCAGGAACGAGACACCCAACAGCGCGCAACCCATCGTCATCTTGATCACGCTTCCAGGTTCCTTGCCGCGCCTGGATTGCCAGCCCCAGAAAATGTTCAAGAAAGGCGTCAGCAGAAAAATGAACATGGGATCCACGGACTGAAACCACGTGGAAGGCAGCTGCTTCCCGAATACGTGCCAATTAATGCTGCGGTCCGCAAAAAGCTGCAACGTGTTTCCCTGTTGTTCGTAGACGCCCCAGAAGATCACGTTCAGCGCGCACAGCGCGATGAGTCCCAGGATCGCTTTCCATTCCGCGGCTGTGAGTGGAGACTTCGCATTTTCCGTTTGGGCGACCTTCGCGCGCGTCAGCCGATCCGCGGGAAGGTAAGGCTGACCGACGAGATACAGCGTCAGGCCGATCAACATGCCGACGCCGGCCGCGCCAAATCCGTAGTGCCATCCATACACTTGCCCGAGCGTTCCGCAAACCAGGGGCGCAAGAAACGCTCCCAGATTTACGCCGGCATAGTAGATCGTGTACGCGCGGTCGCCGCGTGGATCGCCTGCGGGGTAGAGACTCCCGATCTGGGTTGCCAGATTCGGTTTGAAGCAGCCGTTCCCGAGGATCAGGACGAGCAGCGCCACCAGAAACATGGATTCGTTGGCCATCAGGAAATGCCCGATGGCCATCAGGATCGCGCCGACGATCACCGTCCTGCGCTGACCGAGCACGCGATCCGCAAGCATGCCGCCGAAAATCGGCGTCAGGTAAACCAGCGCGGTATACATCCCATAAATCTGCGAAGCGAGCGGCTGGATCGCCATAGAGCCGAACACCAGCTCGACGCCGTGTTGAAGGGCCGCGAATCCGAACACACGCGATGTTCCAGCCTGCGCTGCTCCAATCAGATGGCTGACCATATAGAGGACGAGCAGCGCGCGCATCCCGTAATAGGAAAAGCGCTCCCACATCTCAGTGAAAAACAGGAAATACAGACCCACCGGGTGACCGAGAAAATCTCTTTGCTTGCGGACGGTTTCTAGAGCGGAAGGCGCTGATCCGGGTTTCACTGCCAGGCCGGGCGCAGCTGTATCGCTCACGCGGGTCTCCGGAAATCGCGGGCCCTGTCAGCAACCCTCACGATTGTCAGGCAGCAGAGCGCTTGCGGTTTGCAATAAACAACATCAGGAGGCCGATGACGAATACGATTGCGCCGTTGATCTCCCACTTGGTTTGCCCCGCCATGAAGCCCTGATGGATCACGTTGATTCCCTGCAGAAACCACACGCCGCCGAAAAACACGAGGATCACGCCCACAATATTCAATGCGATTCTCATCTTCCCCCCTCTTCGATCGAATCGCCGCCACGTCTTTCCGTCACATCGCCGCGGCGAATCGAGTCCATCTCAGTTGGCGCGGAGCGTACTTCGCTTGCCCATTGAAGTCAATGGAAGCAAGGCGAATCATCGGGTTGTCCTGCGACTGAGCCGGCCCGGCGGCGGACATCGCCGGGCACTTGACATGGTCTTGGCGTTGGTTGTATCTAGCACGCATGAAAACATGCCTGAGCTTACTCGTTACGCTAGCCGTACTGTTTGCCTGTGTGCCCGCGATCGCCCAAGAACCGGTCGTCGGGGTCACAGGCGCCGAGGCTGACGCTCTTTTCACCAGCAAGAATCCCAAGCTGAACACCAACAAGCAGGCCGCGTATCACATCATGAAAGACCTGTTGGAGGCGAATCACTGGGAACTGGCCGACAAGTGGCTGACGCCTGCATACCACCAACACAATCCCAACGTGACGTCGGGTCTTGCCCCGGTCGTGAAGTTCTTCGAGTCCTTCCGCAAGCCGTCGGAGATTCCCGAACATCTTACGAAAACCAAAATCGTCGCGGTCGTCGCGGAGGGCGATCTGGTGATTGTCGTTACACCGCGAGAGTTCAAGGATCCAAGAGACCCATCGAAGACCTACACGACTTCGTGGTTCGATATGTGGCGTTTCGTTGACGGCAAGGCGGACGAGCACTGGGACGGTGCGATTATCAATCCTCCCCCACCGCCCGCGGCGAAGTGAGCTAACAGCGCTTCGGCTTCTCGACGAGAGCTTTTCACTGTTGCCTCGGGGCCCGCGAAAGCGGGCTCCGGACGACGGGCAATCGATTGCCCCGACGTACCCCTTCCGCGAACTCTAGTGGCGCTGCTACTTGCGCCTTAACTATCGATGTGCCACCTTGGGTAATGGAGCGTGAGCCATGTTTTGCTGGCAGCTCGCTGGCGAAAGACGGGGTGGACAGGCCAGGGCGCCTCGGCACCTATATCCGCCCACGTTCTAATCGCAAATTTTCGCGGGTCACGATGAAAAAGCTTTCGCACTACGACAAGTCCGGTGGCGTTCGCATGGTGGATGTCACCGCCAAGCCCGCGACGTCGCGAAACGCCGCCGCGCACGCCTTCGTACGCATGGAGCAGACGACCGTTGCAAGCCTCAGGCGCTTGAAATCGCCGAAAGGGAACCCGCTCGAAATCGCTCGCATCGCCGGAATCACGGCCGCGAAGCGCACTTCGGAGCTGATTCCGCTTTGTCACCCCCTGGCGTTGACGCACGTGGATGTGCGCGCGAAGCTATGCCAGAATGGAATTGAGATTACGTCGGAAGCGACGGTCACCGGACCAACCGGGGTTGAAATGGAAGCGCTTGTGGGCGCGGCGGTTGCGGCGCTGACGATCTATGACATGTGTAAGGCGCTGGAACGCGGCATGGAGATCACCGAGTTGCACCTCGTGAAGAAATCAGGGGGGCGCAGCGGAGCCTACGTGCGCCCGAGCGGGCATTCCCGGAAGCGTGCGAAGCGATGACGCCCGTTAAGGACGTCAAGGTCCTGGTCGTGGACGATAACGCCCTGATCCTCGACCTGCTGATGAAGGGCCTCGCACCCCATTGCGAGGCCTCCGCAGCGGCCGATGGCGCCGACGCCCTGTTGAAAATTGTGGACGATCCTCCGGACCTGATTCTCTGCGACTATCGCATGTCGGGCCTCGACGGGCGCCAGCTCTATGAAAAGCTACGCGCACGTCAGCAGACCAAGCAGATTCCTTTCATTTTTCTCGCGAGCCGCGCCGACGTGGAAGAAAAGCTCCGGCCGATGGTTGACGGCGTCGAGGAATTCGTGGTCAAGCCATTCTTTCTGAAAGATTTCATCCGCCGGACCAAAAAGGTGATTGACCGGCTGGCTCTTGAAAAATTGCAGAGCCGCGCGGTGCGGCCGGGCGTGATTCAAGGGCGCCTCGAGGAAATGAGCATCCTCGATTTGATGCAGTCGCTTGAAATGGGCCAAAAATCCTGCCGGCTCACGATTCGCAACGCCGGCGAAATGTGCCAGCTGTTTTTCGCTGCGGGCCAGTGCGCCGACGCAAGACTCGGTTCGGTCGAAGGCGAGGCGGCCGTTTTTCAGGTAGTGCGCTGGCCGGCCGGTGAATTCGAAATTGACTTCAACTCGGCCCCGGAACGAACGACGATTTCCCGTACGACCACGGGCCTGCTGATGGAGGCCTTGCGGTTGGTGGATGAAGGCCAGCGCGATGGCGACACGGAAAACGTCGAGGCCGCTGAGGGCTAGCCGGTCCAGACGATCCCATGCGCGTATCCGTCCTTACGATCAGCGATTCGGTGGCCGCAGGCACCGCCGAGGACCGTTCCGGCCCGTCGGTGATCGACCGCTGCCGCGAACTCGGATGGAGAATCGTTTCTTCCACCGTTCGCGCCGACGACCGCGCCGCGATTGAGCTGTTCCTCAAAGAGGCCGCTGACTCCAACGACGCGGATTTAATCCTTACTACCGGCGGGACGGGCCTCGGCCCGCGAGACGTTACGCCGGAGGCGACCGCTGCGGTGATCGAGCGCATGATTCCTGGGTTCTCCGAGCACATGCGCGCCGTAGGAGCCCAGAGGTTTCCACGCGCGGTGCTATCGCGCGGCGCCGCGGGAATTCGCGGAAAAGCGATCATCATCAATCTGCCAGGCAGCCCGAAGGGCGCCGTGGAATCGCTTGACGCCATCGCCGATCTGCTTCCTCACGCCGTCTCGATCATTCACGGCGCGCGCCACGACTCCTAGTCCTCGCGGTTTGGCGGCGCGTGCAAAACCATCTCCTTCTGCGTTACACTTCGTTTTCGTTTGAGTCAGCCATCATTTCGATTAACAGAAATTAATCATTCCAGAGCGAGGAGAAATCCCAATGAGTCCGAAACGTAAGGCGCGTCCCGGGAAGTCGAAACCGAAGCGGAAACACTATCGACGAATCGCCACGGAAGAGGCATTTTCGATACCGGAACAGATGGACGCGCAGCGCGAGTTGGTGGCGGCAGCGCAGGAATACGATCCCGATCTGTTTCTCTGGAAAATCCAGACCGATCCCTCCGGGCCGGTTTATAACAACCTGCTCGATCTGTACGATCAGCGCCTGCGATATATGGACGAATACGACGTGGACATGCACCTGCTCGCGCTGACCTCAACGGGTGTGCAGATGATGAGCGCGGACAAGGCTAACGCAATTGCCGCCATCGGAAACGATCGCCTGTACGAAGCGATCCAGCGGCATCCCGATCGCTTTGCGGGGCTCGCAACCATCGCGCCGCAGGACCCGGCGAACGCCGTGAAGGAAATCGAGCGCGCAATTACGAAACTCAAGCTGAGCGGCATCATGATTAACTCGCACACCAACGGAGAATATTTGAGCGAGCGGAAATACTGGCCGATTCTGGAGGCCATCGCTGCTCTGAAGGTACCGCTCTACATTCATCCGCGCGCGCCAATTCCCGCGATGGCGAAGGCCTACCGGACGGACCACCTCGAGCACGCGATTTGGGGCTATCAAGCCGAAACCGGCCTTCACGGGCTGCGAATCATCACCAGCGGCGTTCTCGACCATTTCCCGGGCCTGCAGATCGTCCTCGGTCATATGGGCGAGGGAATTCCTTACTGGCTCTATCGCCTCGACTTCATGCACGGACGGGTCCGCATTCCATTCGACCGACCGAAGCTCAAGCTGACGCCGAGCGAATATTTCAATCGGAACTTCTACATCACCACCAGCGGCATGAATTGGGAACCGACGCTGAAGTTCTGCATCGAAGTCCTGGGATCGGACCGGATTATGTGGGCGATTGATTATCCGTATCAGGACCACCCCGACGCAGTGGATTTCATGGATGCCGCGGGAATCTCAGAGAAGGATAAGCAGAAGATTTATCACGAAAATGCCGAGCGCGTCTTCAAGCTCAAGAAGAAGCGGTAAGGAGCGCCGGTGGACTTGCAAGATCCAGCGCCAAGCAAGAATTCCGGCGGCGCCCTAAAGCAGATCGCTCTCGCCGTCGAGTTGCCGTTCATGCTGGTTGGACCGGCGATCATTGGCGGTGCCATCGGATATTTCGTGGATCGCTGGCTCGATACCAAGCCGTGGGTGATGGTCGTCCTCGGTCTGTGCGGCGTCGCGCTCGGGCTACGGGATACCATAAAGGCGGCGAGCGCCGGGGACAAGAAGAGTGGATGACTCCGAATATGCGGCCATCGAGCTCCGCGTCGAGCGCTTCCTGGTTGGCTTGGGTACTGTGATGACGCTAGGCGCCGTGATCGGTTGGGGCTGGCGTGCCGCTGCGGGAGCCGCGGTGGGCACGGCGCTCTGCTGGCTCAATTTTCGCTGGCTACGACAGGGTGCGGCGGCGCTGATCCGGCTGGGGCAGGCTCAATCCGGCACTGAAAGAGCGCGTGTTCCCCCACGGATTCACGCGAAGTTCATTGGCCGCCTATTATTGCTGCTGCTGGTGGCCTATGCTATTCTCGCTTGGCTCCGACTGCCCGCGATTGCCTTTCTGTGCGGGCTGGTGGCGGTGGTTCCGGCTATCGTGCTCGAGTTGGGGTACGAATTGGTGCGTGGCCAACACCGCTGGAATACCCAGTAAGTCCGAACGAAGTTAGACATTACCGGTCGTTTCTCTTCCGGGAGATTCATGGGCGAAGAGCAAGTTCTCGGCTGGACCAAAATCGTCAACGCGCTGTTGGGCAAGCCCGTGGCGGCGCTGCTCGCGCTACTGCACGTGAAGCCCGAAAACGCGGACTTCCCGATCTCGAACGCATTTGCGATGGAGCTGCTCGTTGTTCTGATTGGTGTCCTTTTCTTTCTGTGGCTCAAGGGACGCATCTCCGCGGATCGCCCGGGCGCGACGCAGCAGGTGATGGAACTCGTGATCACGAATCCAATGGGTGTCGGCGTGAAAGACCTGGTGGACGACATTGTCGGGCACGGAGCCGAGCGCCACATTCCGATTCTCGGAACGATCGGGCTATTCATCCTGATGTCCAACATGCTCGGCCTGGTTCCGGGATTGATGTCGCCGACGGCTGAGAGAACCGTGCCACTCGGCTGCGCCGTCATCGTGTTCCTGTATTACAACCGCTTCGGCATCGGAAAGCACGGGCCCGTGGGCTATGCCAAGACTCTGATGGGGCCCGTACCGGCGATTTCTCCGATCATGGTTATCGTCGAAACGATCAGCCATTTCGCGCGGCTGCTTTCGCTCACCGTCCGGCTTTGGGCCAACATGATGGTGAGCGAATTGATTTACGTTTCATTTCTGGGTCTTTCGCTCGCGCTGTTCCTTTTCCTGGGCCACTGGAATCCAGTCGGATATGTTTCGGCTGTCGTTCCCATCGCCATTCCGCTGGTTCTGGCTCTGTTTCACGTTTTCGAAGCGGTGCTACAGGCATTTATTTTTACGATCCTGGCGATTGTTTATCTCAACCTCGCAACGGCTGAAGAGCACTAATCCGGGATCAAAATCTGGCAGTGTGAGGCCCGTCACCTCCCAAGGATTCGGGTAACCACCTCCTGCCGGTAAATTCATAACAAGGAGAGAACATGAACAAGAGAACGGCGTTGATTTTGTTGGTCGCGGTGTTGGCGTTGATGGTGGCGCCGGTTACATTTGCGCAAACGGCTCCGGTAGCGGCAACAACAACGAACTGGGTGGGCGTGGCGGCGGCCATCGCACTGGGAATTGCAGCGGCTGGTTGCGGCGTCGGTCAGGGACTGGCGACGGCAGCGGCTTGCGAAGGCACTGCGCGGAACCCGGGCGCAGGCGGTCCAATCCGAATCGCTTTCATCATCGGCGTGGCGCTGATCGAATCGCTCACGCTGTATGCCTTGGTCATCGTTCTGATCAAGTAGGCTTCCACGGATGGAATTTGCGCCCCGGTGTTCGCTTAAAGCGAATATCGGGGCGTTTTGTTTTTGAGTGACGGCCGCATGCCGACCGGATCGCGTTCGCGGCAAAAAGGAGTTGAGCGCGGCCCTAGTGCGGGAAGAGGGATTGTGCGGCGGCTTGGGCGAGGTCCCAAACGCGAGCCGGCAGAATGCCAAGGTACAGGGTACCTACGGCGGCGATCAAGAGCGCGATGCCAACCGCGGGCGCGATCGGCGCTGACGCATAGTCCCTGTGCGGTGCCTGGAAATACATGGTGATGATCACCCTCAAGTAGTAGTAAGCGCCGATCACGCTATTGATGGCCGCGATGACGACGAGCAGCGCGAGCGCCCGGCGGCTAACTCCGAGGGCAGCCTGAAACGCGAAGAATTTCCCAAGAAAACCGCCCGTAGCCGGCAATCCCAGCAACGAAAGCAAGAATAGCGAAAAGCAGGCGGCCACCACGGGTTGCTTCGAGGCGAGGCCGGAATAGTCCTGAATCGAAAGCCGCTTTTCATCCTGCTGGCCGAGGTGCGTGACGATGAGGAACGCGCCGACCTTCATGAACACGTACGCCGCGAGATAAAACAAAACCGCGGCGACGCCTAGGTCTGTCGAAGCAGCAAAAGCGACGAGAATATAGCCCGCGTGCGCGATCGACGAGTACGCCAGCATGCGCTTGACGTTGGTCTGCACGAGCGCCGCGAAATTGCCGATGCACATGGTGAGCACCGCGCAAACGCAAATAACCCAGAACCAATACCCTTGTGCCGAGCGAAAAGACACGTAGAAGATCCGGATCATCAGCGCAAACGTGGCGGCCTTGGGCGCCGAGGCCAGCAGCGCTGTCACCGGAGTGGGCGCCCCTTCATACACGTCGGGCGCGTAAACCTGGAAGGGCGACACGACGACCTTGAATCCAAGACCGACGAAGATCAGTCCGAGTCCGAGAATCGCAAGCCCGGGCATGCGCCCGTCCGTCGTCACGAGCTGTTCGAGCGCTGGTTGAACCGCGTCAATGCGCGTGGTGCCGGTGACGCCGTACACCATGGCGATCCCGTAGAGGAAGAATGCCGTGGCAAACGAGCCCAGCAAAAAGTACTTCAGCGACGCCTCGTTCGATGCAGGCGACCGTCGGCGAAACCCCACGAGAACATAGCTGGCAATCGAGCTGATTTCGAGACCGACAAAAGCCGTAACGAGTTCATTCGCGCCGGCGAGAATACCCATGCCGGCGGCCGCGAACAGGACGAGCGCGTAATATTCGCCGCGCTGGATATTTTCCTGATCGAGATAATCGAACGATCCGAGTATGACGAGCACAACAGCCACAAGGACGACCACGTGCACGAACATGCTGAAAGAATCCACGCGAATCAGATCGCTGTAAGCCGAGCCAGGAAAATGGTTGGCGATATGCACGGATGCGAGCGAGAGAAGCGCTCCGACGAGTGCCACCCAACCGAGCACGCGCTTGCGCGGGACCGCGACGAATGGGTCCGCGATCATGACGAGGACGCCGAACACGCACAACACCACTTCCGGCGCGAGCCGGTGGAGGTTCATCAGTTGGCCGCCGGCAAACGGATTCACGGCCGCACCTGCCTTTCAGCAAGAGCGGCGAGCGCCGGATGCGCAGGCGGCACCACGGCGTAAGGCGCGCGCGGCAGGGACACAGGGCGCGACGCGTCGCGCGGCGTCGAAGTCTGTTCGATGACGTTGTTCACCGAGGCTTCCATGCGGCGTGTGAAGAGCGGGGAAGCGATACCCATGAACAGGATCGCGACAGCCATGGTCACGAGAATGATGCGCTCGCGCTTGGAGGCGTCCGGCAGAGACTTATTTTTTTCTACGGTCACTTCGCCAAGCGCCACACGCTGATACGCCCACAAGAGATAGATCGCCGAAAGCACCGCGCCGCTGGCAGCCCAGGAAGCCCACGCGTGATGGCTCTGGAAGGTGCCGATGAGGATCAGGAACTCGCCAATGAATCCATTGAGGGGCGGCAGGGCGAGCGACGACAGCGCGATGAAAAGGAAGAACGACATCAGCACGGGCATCGGGGTCGCAAGTCCGCCGAATTGCTTGATTTCGTGCGTGTGGCGGCGGTCGTACAGCATGCCGACGCCAAGGAAAAGCGCGCCGGTAGAAACGCCATGGTTGAGCATCTGGTAGATGGCGCCCTGAATCGACACGGTGTTGAACGCGAAAATTCCCAGCACCACAAAACCGAGGTGACTGACAGATGTATAGGCCACAAGGCGCTTCAAATCGGTTTGCACCGTGGCGACGAGCGCCCCATACACGATGCCGATGATTGCAAGAACCGCAATTGGCTGCGCCATGCGGTGGGCGGCTTCAGGAAACAGCGGCAAGCAGAAACGCAGGATGCCGTAGGTGCCGAGCTTCAGCATCACTCCCGCAAGAATTACCGACCCCGCCGTGGGCGCTTCGGTGTGCGCGTCTGGCAACCAGGTGTGCAGCGGAAAGAGTGGAACCTTGATCGCGAACGCGAGGAAGAACGCGCCGAATAGCAGCAGCTCCGTGCGGGGCGGGAATGAAAGCTGCCCCGACTGCATCAGCGAGAGAATGTCCGGCAGGTCAAACGTGCCCGCCTTGCCATAGAGCCACAGAATCGCGACGAGCATCAGGATTGAGCCGAACATCGTGTACAAAATGAATTTCACCGCCGCATAGATCCGGCGCTCGTGGCCCCACATGCCGATCATGAAATACATGGGAATCAGCGTGAGCTCCCAGAAAACAAAGAAAAGGAAAAGATCGAGCGAAAGGAAGACGCCGATCATAGCTGTTTCGATGACCAGCAACGAAATGAAAAAGCCTTTTACATTTTCGCGGATCGATTCCCACGAACAGAGAATGGAAATGGGCGTGAGGAACGTGGTCAGCAGGACTAGAAACAAGCTGATGCCATCCACGCCGAGGTGGTAATGAATCGCGTCGCCGATCCAGCCGTGAAATTCGGTTAATTGATATCCCGCGTTCGTGGAGTCGAACCTGGGCAGCAGGAACAGCGACAGCGCGAATTCGGCAAGGGAAGCGCAGAGCGCGATTCGACGAATCCAGGCATGATCGTCCGAGCGCAGCATCAGGAGCGCCGCCACGCTGAGAAGTGGCAGAAACGTGATGACGGTGAGCAGGTAAGGCCCTGTCCTCACGTTAGTTCGCCACCCCCAGGAGCCCGAACAAAAGCGCGGTGAATCCCACGGCGCCCAGAATCACCCATGCGGCGTAACTACGTGTATTGCCCGACTGTATCTTGCGGGCCTGGCCGCCTGAATCGCGCGCGATGGTCGCCGTGGCATTCACGGTGCCGTCAACTAAGCCTTCGTCCACGACGTGCCACAGGACATTCGTTGAAATCCACAACAGCGGGCGGACGATCAGCGCGGCGTAGATTTCGTCTACGTAATATTTATTGAACAGAAGCGTGTACAGGCCGCGGACGCTTTGGGCCATGCGCTTCGGAATATCCGGGCTCTTGACGTAGAACCACCACGCCACCAGCAGTCCTAGGATTCCCACAATCACCGGCCAGCCCGTCAGGGCGTGCAGCAAATCCATCGCCGGACTTGCAGTCGTGTCGGTAGCGGCAGCGGTGATGGCGTCAGATGTGGGCGCGGAAGCCGAAAAAACGGGCGCGAGAAATTTTTCGAAATAGTCTATTCCGCCAACGAGCTTTGGCGCCGCGAACCAGCCGCCGAAGATCGAAAGGAACGCCAGAACCATCAACGGGATGGTCATCTTCTTCGGCGATTCGTGCACGTGGACTTTGTGCTCGTCATACCGGGGCTTACCGAAGAAAGTGAGGAAAACGAGCCGGAACATGTAGAACGATGTGAGTCCCGCGCCTACGACGCCCAGCAGCCACAGCCACAGATTCGCGTATGGACCGTCTTTGGCCGCTTCGAGGATCGCGTCCTTGCTGAAGAATCCGGCGAAACCCGGAATGCCGGCAATCGCGAGAGTGGCGATGAACATCGTCCAATAGGTAGCCGGAATTTTCTCGCGCAGGCCGCCCATTTTCGTCATGTCCTGCTCGCCGCCCATCGCGTGAATCACGCTGCCCGCGGCCAGAAACAGCAGACCCTTGAAAAACGCGTGAGTCATCAGATGGAAAATGCCCGCCGTATAGGCGCCCACGCCGCAGGCCAGGAACATATAGCCAAGCTGCGAAACTGTGGAGTAGGCGAGAACTTTCTTGATGTCCGTCTGGACCAGCCCAATGGTGGCGGAATAAAACGCCGTGACTGCGCCCACGATCGCGACGACCAGCATGGCAATGGGCGCCCGCGAGAAGAGAGGACTCATGCGCGCGACCATGTACACGCCGGCGGTGACCATCGTCGCGGCGTGGATCAACGCGCTGACGGGCGTGGGGCCTTCCATCGCGTCGGGGAGCCAGACGTAGAGCGGAAGTTGCGCGGATTTGCCGATGGCGCCTGCAAACAGCAGCAGGCAGATCGTCGTGAGAATGTTCACCGGCTTTTCTGCCACCTGCGAGAAAATCTCGCTGAACGCCACGGTTCCGAACGTCGCGAACACCAGCAGGATGCCGACGGTGAATCCGAAATCGCCGATGCGCGTGACGATAAACGCCTTTTTCCCAGCGTCGGCAGCGGACTTCTTCAGGAACCAGAAGCCAATCAGCAAGTAGCTGCACAGGCCGACGCCTTCCCATCCGACGAACATCACAATGAGATTCGCGGCCATTACAAGCGTCAGCATGAAGAACATGAAGAGATTGAGGTAGCTGAAGAAGCGGTAGTAGCCGCCTTCCTGCGCCATGTATCCGGTGGAATAAATGTGGATGAGCATGCCGACGAAGGTGACGACCAGCAACATGACCACTGTCAGCTGGTCAACCTGCAGCGCGAAATCCACGCGGAAGGGGTGCGGCGTCGCTTCGCCGCCGACCATCCAGGTGAAGTAGTTTCCGATAAATGGGATTTGATTGGCGGCGAGATGGCAGAATTCGCGCACCGTTTCCGCGGCCGCAAGGAACGATAGAACCACGGAGCCGACGGCCACTGAATTCACCGCGGATTGCGCCCAGCGCTTGCCGAATAGGCCGTTGATCGCGGCGCCCGCGAGGGGCAGAGCGAGAACGATCCAGAGATGGTTGAGTAGCGGCATTAGAGCTTGAGCAAACTCACGCGTTCGACGTTCAGCGATTGGCGGTTCTGCGCGAGCATGATCACGATCGCCAGACCCACCGCCGCTTCCGCCGCCGCGACGACAATTACGAAGAAGACGAAGACGAGACCGTCGAGATCGCCACGCGCCCGCGCGAACGCTACGAATGCAAGGTTCACCGCGTTGAGCATCAACTCGATGGACATGAAAATCGTGATGATATTCCGCTTGAACACAAACGCCACCACGCCCAGACCAAAGAGAATCGCGCTCAGCACGAGGTACCAGGAGATGGGAACGGCGCTCATGATTCCTTCCTCGCCAGTACCAGCGCGCCCAGGATCGCGATCAGAATCAGGATCGAGGTCGCCTCGAACGGGAACAGATACTGCCGGAAAAGCATCTCGGAAAGTTTGGCGGTGTCGGCGGCATCGTTCGACGATCCCGCGCCGTTCGCGATCGCCTTACCAACCGGAGAATGGTAGAGCGAGTGGGCGATTTCCAGCAGCAGCAGGAAGCCCAGCGGAACGCCCCCGAATTTGGCGATTCTGCTGAAGTCCGTGCGCTCTTCCACACCCGCATTGAGCAGCATGATGACGAATACGAAAAGAACCATGATCGCGCCGGCGTACACAATGATCTGCACTGCTGCGATGAACGGCGCGCCCAGAAGCAGATAAAGCACCGCGACCGCCATCATCACCAGGATCAGTGCGAGCGCGCTGTGAATCGGTTCGCGCGCCAGAATCAGCAGCATCGCGCCGGCGACGGAGAGCAGCGCGCACGCGAAGAACATGATGATCGCGATGTTCATCCGTGCCTCAGGAGGGGCCACACGATCACGAAGGCCGTGATCACCAAATTGGCGAGTGAAACCGGCAGCAGCAGCTTCCAGCCGAAAGACATCAACTGGTCGTATCGGAAGCGCGGTAACGTGGCGCGCATCCAGATGTAGAAAAACAGAATCGCCAGAATTTTCGCGGTGAACCAGAACGGCCCCTGTATGCCTGCGGCGATCGGAGGATAGAGGCAGATCAATCCGCCTCCACCCGCGAGCAGCGTAACCACGCCAAGCTGGAGCCGGGCGATCCCGCGCATTTCGGAAACCGTGTTCCACGCACAATACGCCGCGAGTAGCAAGAGGCTCACGCTGGGCAGATAATTCTGCCACGTCCAGCTGGCGGGGAAAGGTGAGAGCCAGCCGCCCAGGAAAAGAATGGTAGCGAGGCACGACACCGTGATCATGTTCGCGTATTCAGCCATGAAGAACATCGCGAACTTGAAGGCGGAGTATTCGGTGTGGAATCCGGCCACGAGCTCGGTTTCAGCCTCGGGCAGGTCGAAGGGAATGCGATTCGTCTCAGCAATCGCGGCAGTGAGATAGCACAGAAACCCGACGATCTGCGGAAAAACGTTCCATTTGGGAATGAAGTGCAGCCAGTACCCTGCTTGACCGTTCGGCCCGTTGATGAGCTGATTGAAATCGAGAGACCCTGCAAGCAGCAGCACTCCTACGACAGAAATTGTGAGCGAAACTTCGTAGCTGATCATCTGCGCCGAACTGCGCAGGCCGCCAAGAAGCGCATACTTGCTGTTCGAGGACCATCCCGCGAGCGCGACGCCGTAGACCCCAATCGAGGTAATGGCAAATAGAAACAGCAAGCCTAAATTGATGTCCGACACGACAAACATCGGCTGCCCGTTGGGAAATTGAACGATCGGCGGGCCAAACGGAATCAGCGCGATTGCTGTAAGTCCGAGTGAAAGCGCCAGGAAAGGCGCAAGGGTATAGATCAGACGATCCGCCACCGGCGGCATCACGTCTTCTTTGAAAAGGAATTTTAGGCCGTCGGCCAAAGGCTGCAGCAATCCGTGGGCGCCCACGTTGTACGGGCCCCAACGCGATTGAATATGCGCGATGACCTTGCGTTCGAGCCAGGTCAGGTAAGCCAATGCCGTCATGACAATAAACAGCAGGACGGCGATCTTGACTACCGCTGCCACCAGGACGGGGTGTTGGGAGATGAACTCCACGGCGTCTGTTTTGCCTCGTTCGTCGAAGTGAGCCTGGAACAGTAACGACCCAGGGTGCCGCTCGTAAACAGATAATCCTGTGACGAGAAAATTGCGCCGACGGGCACGTCGTATGCTGCTTCGGGTGCCTTGCTCGTCGCGGTGGCAAGTTCCGAACCGCCCGCAAGCAGCGTCGCCGCTGAAAGATCGTATCCCGACACATTCTTCCGAATCTCATCGAACGCCGCTTCGGGCGTGCGCAGGCGAATGGGCGTGCCGACTCCGAGCATGCTGAGCTGGTGGGAAAGAATGCGTAACAGATCGTAATCGCTGCGAGGTCCCTGCGGATCGATCGAGCGATGCGTCAATTGCACTTCGCCCGCCGTGTTCGTGAGCGAACCATCCTTTTCGTATGTGGATGCAGCTGGCAGGACCACGTCCGCCCGCTGCGCGGTTTCCGTAAGGAACATGTCGTGCACGACCAGCAGTTCCAGGCCAGCCAGCCGGTCGCGCTGCGCGACTCCGAACGTCTTTAGTGGGTTCGCGCCCACCACGTAGAGGGCTTTCAACTTGCCGGCGACCGCCGCTTCCATCATCGCGCGCGCCGTGATACCTGGCGTGCCGGAAATCTCGCCGCCCCACAGCTTGCCAAATCTTGCACGTTCGGCCGAATCCGAAAGATGAGCGTAACCGGGTAGGCGGTCCGGCAGGATTCCCATGTCGGCAGCGCCGCGGGAATTCGCGTAGTCACCGAGAGCCATAAACTTTGTCTTGCCGTCGAATCGCGCACTCAGCGAAACGAGGTCGCGGATCGCGGCGCCCTGAATATCCGCGCCAAACAGAACGACGACGTCCTTCTCGGCTTCGAGCGCCGCCTTGAGCTGGACAAGCGCTTCGGTGGTCTTCGCGTCGAATTGCCCCTTTTCGGTGGCGAGCCAGCGCAGGGCTTCATGCTCGCCGCCCTTGGCTACTTCGACCGCAATCTTCGCCTGGCGGTGAATCTTGCTCGGCAGGCTATTAATTGCGTACAGGTGCAGGTCATGGTGGCGTACCCCGGTACGAATCTGCCACGCGACCAGGGGGCTCTGCTGCGTGACGTCGTTGCCGATCAGCAGCACGGCCGGCGCGTTGTAGACGTCGGCCATCGTCGCCAGAGAGTCCTTCGCCCGCGACCCCAACGCGGCCGCAAGACCAGCGTAGTCCGCCGTGCGGTGGTGATCGAGATTGTTCGTACCGAGCGTGACGCGCGCGAAGCGGTTCAGCAGATAATTTTCTTCGTTCGTCGTGTGGTTCGAACCAATCACGCCGATGGCGGCAGGGCCATGCGTGGCGTGCGCCTGCTTCAGCCGGCGCGCGACTTCCTCCAGCGCGTCCTCCCAGCTCGCGGGCTCAAGCTCTCCGTTGCGACGGATCAGCGGTTGCCGGATGCGCTCCACATTCGAAGTGAAATCGTATCCAAAACGGCCCTTGGCGCAAAGAAACTCGCCGTTCACGCCAGAGTGGTCCCGGTTATTGGCGCGTAGGATTTCGTTGTTGCGCACGCTCAGCGTGGTCTTGCAGCCATTGGAGCAGTGCGTGCAGGGATTCCCAACGTAAGTCATCTCCCACGGGCGCGTCTGGTAGCGATACGTGCCGCTGGTGAGCGCACCGACGGGGCAAATATCAATGCACATGCCGCACTCTTCGCAGGCGAGTTCGTCCGGTTTGTTTGGCAGGATCACGGAGAGCACACCGCGCGAACCGACGCCCAGCGCCTTCACATCCATGCCTTCGTCGCATACGCGCACGCAGCGGAAACAGAGAATGCAGCGCGGCGCGTCGTAGTAGACCAGCGGCGACCACTTCTGTTCGGGCGTGTGGAGCTTTTCCTCGACGAAGCGCGTCTTATCCAGGCCGTAGCGGAACGTCATGTCCTGCAATTCGCACTCCCCGCCCTTGTCGCACACGGGACAATCGAGAGGATGATTCGAGAGCAGAAACTCGATCATGTCCTTGCGCGCTTTGTGGACTTGCTCGGTCGAGGTCTTCACGACCATGCCGTCCGTTGCCACGAGCGTACAGGCGGTCTGCAGCTTCGGCATCTTTTCGACTTCCACCAGGCACATGCGGCACGCGGCCTGCAGCGACAGCCCGGGGTAGTAGCAGAACGACGGAACCTCGATCCCCTGCGTTTTGGCAGCTTCGATCACCAGCGTGCCCGCGGACGTGGTCACCGCATGCCCGTCAATCGTGAACGCGATTTGTTTTGGATCCGCCATGGCCGCCCTAGTGCGTTCCTAGAATCAACTCTTCGGCGTTGGTGTGCGCGCATTTGCCGTGGAGATGATCTTCGAATTCGTTCCGCCACTTCTTCACGATGCTGATTGTCGGCAGCGCCGCGGCGTCGCCAAGAGGGCAGAAGGTGCGCCCGAGCATGTTCTTCGAAAGCTCGTCAATCAAAGGGATATCTTCTTCGCGTCCGCCGCCTTCGTGGAACCGGTCGAGCATCTTTTTCAGCCATGCAGTGCCCTCGCGGCAGGGAATACACCAGCCGCAGGATTCATGCGCGTAGAAATGCATGATCCGCCGCGCGACGTCCACCATGCACGTGTCTTCGTCCATAATCACCGTGCCGCCCGAGCCGAGCATGGAACCGGCTTTCGCGACCGAATCGTAGTCCATGGCGATATCAATCTCGTCGGCTGAAAGCAGCGGACAGGAACTCCCGCCGGGAATCACGGCCTTCAGTTTCTTGCCGCCGCGCATGCCGCCGGCAACTTCTTCGATCAATCGCCGCAGCGGGAAACCGAGCGGCAGCTCGTAGATTCCCGGGCGATTCACGTGACCTGAAATAGAATAGAGCCGCGTTCCGCCATTTTTCGGTGTGCCCAGACCCGCATACCAATCGCCGCCCTTCAGGATGATTGCGGGTATGGTGCTCAGCGTTTCCGCGTTGTTTATCACCGTGGGACAGCCATACAGGCCGACAACGGCAGGGAACGGAGGCCGGATGCGCGGATAGCCGCGCTTTCCTTCGAGCGATTCCATGAGCGCCGATTCTTCGCCGCACTCGTAAGCGCCCGCACCTGTGTGCGTGACCAACTCAAAATTGAATCCGCTGCCTTGGATATTCTCACCGAGATAGGCATTCGCGTAGGCTTCGGCGATTGCGGCGTCCATGATGTCAATGATGTAGCGATATTCGCCGCGGATATAGATGTAGCCCTGATGGGATCCGACCGCGCGCCCGGCAATGATCATGCCCTCGATCAACTCGTGCGGGTCCATCTCCATCAGAGGGCGGTCCTTGCACGTTCCCGGCTCGCTTTCGTCGGCGTTTGCGAGAATGTATTTGGGTTTGGACGTGTCCTTGGGCACAAAGCTCCACTTCATCCCCGTCGGAAAGCCTGCGCCGCCGCGTCCGCGCAGATTCGACTTCTTCACTTCGTCAATGATTTGATCGGGCGTCATCGTGAGCGCTTTTTCGAGCGCCTGATAACCCTCGTGCTTGCGGTAGACATCAATCTTGTGCGCGTTGGGAATCCCGAATCGCTTGCTGATCACGGGCACTTCAGCCGACAGGCGCTCGTGCACCGATCCGGCGGTGACGGCGGAGGATTTCGGTTTCTTGCCGTCCTGAAGCTGCTCGAAAATTGCGTCTACTTTGTCCGCGTCGAGGTCTTCGTAAAAATCGTAATTCACCTGCATGGCTGGGGCGCCGGTACATGCGCCGATGCATTCCACTTCCTCGAGCGAGAACGTGCCGCTCGCCGAGACTTCCTTGTGGCCGATGCCGAGCCGCTTCTGCACGTGCTTGTAGAGTTCGTTGCCGCCGCGGAGCATGCATGAAATGTTGGTGCAGACTTGAATGTGATTCCGCCCGGCGGGTTTGCGCCGGAGCATTGAGTAATACGCGAGCGTCTCCTCGACCTGAATCATGTTCAGGTCCAGGCGTGTGGCGATTTCCTGAAGGATCTCGTCGCCCAGCGAACCCAATTGATCCTGGGCGTAAAGCATCATGGGGATCAGCGCCGAGCGCTTGATCGGGTAGCGGCCGGCAAGCTCGTTGAACTTTGTTTCCAGCGGTAGCGGCAGTTGCATGTCCGGTTTTCGGTCGCGACAGCTAGCGGTCCACTTCTCCCAAGACGATGTCGGTTGTGCCGATGCAAGCAACCACATCGGCGATCAGACGGCCTTCGCACAGATTCGGCAACGATTGCAGGTTGACAAACGACGGTGTGCGGAACTTCACCCGATATGGCTTCGCCGAACCGTCGCTCGCCATGAATACGCCCAATTCACCGCGCGGCGACTCGATCACCTGATAGACCTCGCCCGGCGGTGGTGCAAATCCCTCGGTGAAAATCTTGAAGTGGTAGATCAAGCCCTCGATCGAAGTCTTCATTTCTTCGCGCGACGGCGGAATGATGCCTGGGGCTTCGGCACGGAAAGGCCCATCGGGCGTCACTCGATCTATTGCCTGGCGGATGATCTTGATGCTCTCGCGAATCTCGGCCACGCGCACTTGATATCGCGCGTAACAATCGCCCGCCGTTTGCGTATGTACTTTGAAATCGAACTCGTCGTAACTCGAATATGGGAAAGCCTTGCGGACGTCGTAGGCCACGCCGCTGGCGCGCAGCAGCGGCCCGGAGGCGCCCATGGCAATGGCGTCCTCCGCGCTCAAGTAGCCCACGCCTTTCGTTCGAGCCATCCAGATGCGGTTTTGCGTAAGCAGCGTTTCGTATTCGTCAATGTGGCCGGGCAGGTTTTCTACAATGCGCCGCACGCGATCGAGCCAATCCGGCGGTGGTTCCAGTGCGAGCCCGCCGATGCGGAAATAGCTGGTCATCATCCGCTGGCCGGAAACGTACTCGTAAATCTTCATGATCTCTTCGCGTTCGCGGAAGCTGTAAAGGAAAACGGTCATCGCGCCGAGATCAATGGCGTGCGTCCCGAGCCAAACCAGGTGCGACGTGATGCGCGTCAGCTCCGTGAGCAGCACCCGGATGTACTGCGCGCGCTTGGGGACTTCGATTCCGATGAGCCTTTCGGCGGCGAGGCAGAAACCCAGGTTGTTCGAGAGCGGGGCGAGGTAATCAATCCGGTCGGTGAGCGTGATGCATTGCGAATACGTTTTCGATTCGCACGATTTTTCGATTCCCGTGTGCAGGTACCCAATTTCTGGCCTGGCTGTGAGCACGATTTCTCCATCGAGCTCCAGGACCACGCGCAGAACTCCGTGCGTGGACGGGTGCTGCGGACCCATATTGAGGACCATCGGCCGGGCCGGGCCGGCTGGCGTCTCGATCACTGTCGTCTTTGTGGTCATAGGTCAGCCTTGCCCGGCCCGTCTAGCGAAACCCCTCGACGGGATAGTCCTTACGGAGCGGGTGTCCTTCCCATTCGTCCGGCATCAGGATGCGGCGAAGGTCGGGATGTCCTTGAAACCGAATGCCAAAGAGATCGAAACTCTCGCGTTCGTGCCAGTTGGCCGTGGGCCAGACCGATGTCACCGTCGGCATGGACGGCTCCGAGCCCGGCAGTCGCACCCGCAAGCGCAGACGGAGCTTCTGGTCGATCGAGAGAAGGTGATAATTCAGCTCGAAGCGCGGCTCCATCGGGAACCGGTCAACGGTCGTCAGATCGGAAAGAAATGTGAATCGCAGGGAAGACTCGGAGGCGAGATATTCGGCGGCGCGCACCAGATGCTGTCGGGGCACGACAACGGTCGTTTCGCCTCGAAACTCAATCACTTCGGCGACGGCCTGCTGGTCCCACTCCCTCAGCTTCTGTACGGCGACGTTCTTCCCGATTTCTTGTGATTCCACGATGGATCCGATTCCGGATGGGCGACTAGCTGTCCCAATTAAGCGCGCCCTTCTTCCAGAGGAATATATAACCAACCAGCAGAATGACAATGTAGAGCAACATCTCCACAAAGCCAAACACATTCAACTTGTGGTAAACCAATGCCCAGGGATACAGAAAGATGGCCTCGATATCGAACAGAATGAACACCAGGGCAACCATATAGAAGTGCACCGAAAAGGGTTGGCGCGCGTCGCCCGTGGGCTGAATTCCGCATTCGTAGGGCTGATCTTTTTCGCGCGATGGCTTGTGTCTGCCGATCACCGAGGAAAGGGTGATCAGCAGGGCGGCCATTCCTGCCGCCAGTATAAACATGAGCAAAAGTGGGCCGTAGCTATCGAGGTAGTTGCTGTTCATTTTAAAGGCGCTGCTATAATAACGTTCGAGAGTACATCGGTCAAATGAACTCCCCAATATTTTATATCGCGGGCGGCTCGCTGCGCGTGGCCGGGAGGGAATCGGCAGGCGATGAGTTCCGGATTTAACACGGATGTCCACGTGGGCGACCAGGTGTTCCACGTGCAGACTGAGGACCGGGGCCCAAGCCATCCGGTCATAGACACCGTGGTATATCAGCACGGGCGAATTCTGCACCGGCAGGCTTCCAACTATGAGGAATTCGCTGGATCGGCGGAATTTAGCGCGGAAGGTCTGGGCGAGCGAGTCCACGACCAGCACAAAAGGGTAATCGAGGACCTCCGCGGCGGCGCGTATGCGGCTGAGATTGCCGCGGCGCTGGAGCTCGCCATGCGCACCGGAGGAATCCAGGTGCAGCTCCTGAATCCGACCTCGTGGCTGACAGGCGGCAATGTGTCGCTCGATGTGGAAATTCTGCGGCGAGCCGACCGGCAGCCGCAGGCGGGCGCTCAGGTGGAGGCGGCGATCGAGGGTGCTTCCGAAACGTCCCGCCACGAAGGCACCAGCGACGACCAGGGCCGAGTCCGAATTGAATTTCCGCTGCCGCCACTCGGAAAGGGCGATCTGGCGCTCGTGATTCACGCGCGGGCGGATGCTGGCAAAGACGAAATTCGGTTTGCGATGCGCTCGCGAAGCAAGTAACGATCCGATTGGGATCATCTTCCCGAGCAAAGAACCGGAGCCAAATGCTCTTGCGGACCTCACCGGAACCGTTATTCAGTTCGGCCTGAGCTCGCGGCCAGCTGCCGAAGCGAGATACCAACGGGAACCAAGACGCCTCCCCACTCAACATGACCGTGATGATTAACGGCGAACGCCGCGACATTCCTGACGGGCTCAACGTGTCGGCTCTGCTCGATCACCTTGGCATGTCGACCGCCCGGGTTGCAGTGGAGCGCAATCTGGATATTCTTCCCCGCGCTCGCTGGCAGGAAACTCCCGTGCAATCGAACGATAGCTTCGAAATAGTTCACTTCGTAGGCGGGGGTTAGGTCTCACCTCGTCACGCGCATCCTGTCATTCCTTACGGAGTCGCGCGCCTTCGCCCTTCCCACCGCGCAGCAGTGGCGCGCGACGCAGCTAAGGAAGCTCTGTTCAGCGCCAATTACTACCGAGGTTTCGATTTCGCTTTGATGTATTTCTTCCACGGTTTCCAATAGTAATTCGCCCAGCCGTTCGTGACGTCTTTGTGGTCATGCCGTGGGACGTTTGCGTGAACGAGATCAACTTGCCCGCCGCGTGGCGCCTTGCTGAATTGCAGGATCAGAATCGAGTCGAGGTCGCTCGTTTTGAAATTTACGCTTCGCCACGACTGCACGATCAGCCGGTTGGGGACGATCAGCAGATTGCGCCCGCGCAACTGGTTGTCCCAGGCCGTGAAGGCGCCGCCTACTTTGCGGCTGATGGTGGCCTCACCGCCGGTCGCGGCCGAATGTTTCTTGGAATCGAGATACATTTCAAACAGCGCGTGTGGCGGCGCCGCGAACCTGACCGATTGCTGAATCGCTTTCGTCATGGGAATTCCTCGCAGCGAGTCTAGGGTTTCTTCCCGCAGCTGAAAACAACAATTTCCGTTTCCAGGTGCGCGGATCCTGCGGGGGAGTAGCGCTAGATGCCGGGAAGCAGGTGGCCCATCTTGTCTTGCTTGGTGCGGAGATAGGCGCGCGAATGATGGTTGGTGCGCGGGCGGCAGGGAATTCGCTTGACCACGCGGATGCCGGCGCGCTCGAGCTGCTCGATTTTGTCAGGATTATTCGAAAGCAGGCGCACGGAACCGACGCCCAGCGCCTTCAGCGCCTCGGCCGCGAAATCGTAATCGCGCGAATCGGCTGCAAATCCGAGCTTGCGGTTCGCTTCCACGGTATCGAGGCCTTCGTCTTGCAGCTCGTACGCTTTCAATTTGTTGATGAGGCCGATGCCGCGCCCTTCCTGCGGCAGATATAGGACGATCCCGGACTTCGCCTTCGCGATCTTGCGGAGCGAAAGCTCGAGCTGGGCACGGCAGTCGCAGCGTTCGGAGGTGAAGACGTCTCCGGTAAGGCACTGCGAATGAATTCGCACGACTGGCGCGTGTCCGGCCTTCAGTTTTCCGTGCTGGATGGCCACGGCCTCCTCATCCGGTCCACGCCCTTTGATGCCAGCAATGGTAAACCGGCCGAAACGAGTGGGCAGATTCGCAGTCGCCACGACGCGCACTTTCCCGCTTTGCTTTTTGCGCTTCATCGAAGCTGATCATTATAGCAGGGCGCGGTGAATCATCCGACAATGCCCGTGCCGGCTACCCAGTTGAATTGACTTTCCGCTTGTCGAACGGTACTTTCTAGAAACATTTGCCCGACGGCGAAATTGTGCTTCTCTCGTTCGTCTTAATCGAACGGCTTGTGTTGTACGCTTCAAAATCAGGTTGCCGCGAGGACGAACCATTTGACGCCGGAGCAATGGCAAAACGTGAAGGCAATTCTCGCTTCGGCCCTGGAGCGGCCTCGGGACCAACGAGAGGCTTTCCTCGATCGAACGTGCAGCGAGCCTGCCATGCGCCGCGAGGTGGAGTCTTTGATCGTTGCGCACGAGATGGAGAAGCTGGGTTTACCCGCGCATCCAATGGCAAGAAACGAAGATGCGCTGAAGTCGGGCTCGAAAGTGGGGCCCTACGAGATCGTCTCGCCGCTCGGCTCCGGTGGCATGGGTGTCGTCTACAAGGCGCTCGACACGAAACTCGGACGGCTCGTTGCCCTCAAATTCCTACGCGGTGACCAGCGTGACGACGAGGCGGCGCGCGCCCGCCTGTTGCGCGAAGCGAAAAACGCCTCCGCACTGAATCATCCCTCTATCGCGACCATCTACGAGGTTGGCGAGACCGATACGCTGGGGTATATCGCCATGGAGTTCGTCGAAGGGCGCCCGCTCAGTGAGGTAATCCGAAGCGATTCTCTCGCACCCGAGACGGCGATTCGCTACGGCCTGGAGATTTCCGCGGGTCTTGCTCACGCGCATGATCACGGCATCGTTCACCGCGACTTGAAACCCGCCAACATCATGATCACAGAACAGGGCTACGCGAAGGTCTTGGATTTCGGATTAGCGAAACGGATCACGAAGGCCGATCTCTCGGCGGCGACTGTCTCGCAAGAGCCGCTTACCAAAGAGGGCGCCATCGTCGGAACGCTTCGATACATGGCGCCGGAGACTTTGCGTGGCCAGCCTGCTGACGCGCGCACGGACCTGTGGGCGTTGGGCGCGGTGTTGTACGAAATGGTGATCGGTTGCCCACCCTTCGACGGACGCACCGGTTACGAGATTTCGTCAGCGATCTTGCGCGAGCCGCCGAAATCGTTTCCTGCGGACGTTCCCCTGCGCTTGCAAACCGTGATTCAACGCTGCCTGGCTAAAGAGCGCGAACACCGCTATCAGCGCGCGAGCGAAGTCCATGCCGCGCTCGAAACGATCGCGGCGGACGTGCTCACGCCGACGGTGGCGCAAGCCGGTACGAGCAGAGCAGCCGCTACTCCACAGATTCGGCGCCGCAGCCTGAAGATATTTGCGTTTGCTGGAATCGCGGTCATCCTCGCCGCTGCCGCGTGGGGGGCTTACGAGCTGTTGGGTATAAAATCGGCCCCGCGCCCGCCCGCCACTTCCGACCAATGGACCCAAATTACGGACTTTGCCGATTCCGCCACGTCGCCCGCGCTTTCAGCCGACGGCAAAATGCTAACGTTCATCCATGGCCCGAGCACGTTTTTCGGACAGGGAAAGATCGACGCCAAGGTCCTACCCAGCGGCGACCCGGTCGAGCTGACGCACGATGGCAAACTGAAGATGAGTCCGCAATTTTCGCCCGACGGTTCGACGATTGCCTACACGGTCTATACGGCAGGAAACTGGGACACCTGGACGGTACCGGTGCTTGGCGGTGACGCGAGGAAATCATTCACCAACGCCGAGGCCCTGCATTGGATCGAACCGGAACGTTTGCTGTTTTCACAGATCATCAACGGCACGCACATGTCCGCCGTCACCTCGGGCCCGAGCGGCGAACCTCGCCACGACGTCTACGTTCCCCCACGCGAGCGGGGAATGGCGCACCGTTCGGCGATTTCTCCCGATCACAAATCGGTACTGATTGCGGAAATGGACAACGGAGGCTGGCTGCCGTGCCGGCTCGTTCCCTTTGATGGCTCCTCGACCGGAAAAACCGTCGGACCGGCGGATGCCGCCTGCACCTATGCTGCGTGGTCGCCGGATGGAAATTGGATGTATATGAATTCGGAATACGGCGGCCGGTTCCATGTGTGGCGACAGCGCTATCCTGACGGGCAGCCCGAGCAGCTGACTTCAGGCGCCACGGAAGAAGAGGGAATCGCGGTCGCGCCGGACGGCGGCTCATTCATCACCTCGGTCGGGCTGCGTGAGAGCACGATCTGGATTCGGGATGGCAAGGGCGAACATCAGCTCTCCTCACAGGGCTTCGCCGAACATGCGCAGTTTTCGCACGATGGAAAGAAACTTTACTACCTGGTCCGGCGACATGGACTCTCCGGCCAGTTTTCCAGCGGCGAGCTATGGGCCGCGGACCTGACGAGCAATCGCAGCGACCGCGCGCTTCCGGGTTTGGAGGTTACCGGCTTCGACGTGTCACCGGACGGCAAACAGGTCGTTTTTGCCACGACCGACAAAAACAGTGTTCCCGGCCTTTGGCTGGCGTCTCTCAACCTGGAGTTTTCTCCTCGGCAGTTCGCATCGCGGGTCAGTGAGGACCAACCCTTTTTTGATTCCGCGGGGAATATCTATTTCCGCGCAAGCGAAGGTAATCAAAACTTCCTCTATCGGATGAAGGTGGATGGCACCGATCGCCGGAAGGCGTATCCGGATCCAATTCTCGAACTTCAGGGGATTGCACCGGACGGAAAGTCAGCGTCCGTTTGGGCCCCGACGTCCGGCACGAAGACCCAAAATCTAGTAGTGCCCCTGACTGGACAGGGGAATCCCGTGCCAATCTGCTCCGGATACTGTGGTGGGCAATGGAGCGCCGACGGGAAAATATTTTCCATTGGCGTCTTCGGCACGGATGGGGGGTACACCCTGATTGCGAGTGTTCCGTCCGGCGGCTTGCCCCCGCTGCCGCCCGACGGCGTGCGGACTGGCGCGGATATGCAGCGGGTGAAGGGAGCGAAAGTTCTCGAAGGTGGTTTCATTGCTGGCCCTCTGCCCGGCCTTTTCGCCGAACAGCGCGAAGAGGTTCACCGCAACCTATACCGCATCCCACTTCCTTAAAACTCTCGCTTTTGTTTCGCTCCTTTTCGCCGGAAAACTTGAATTGTGTCGCGCCAACAGCAATCCTGATGCGTTCCATCAGTTCTTTTCGTAGAAACCTTCCCCCGGCCTGTTGATAGAGTAAGGCAATGGGAGCAGCTCCGGCGCACATGGTGAACCCTGGACTGTTCGAGGGTTACGAGACGGGAAGCTTTTACGACGAGATGTTTTCGTCTCCCGGCCGCCCTCGTGCTCAATACACCAAGCTTTTCCAGAAGCTTGCGTCCATGGCGCCGAACCAGTTCGAAGAGCGGCGAAAACTCGCCGATCTCTCGTTTCTGATTCAAGGGATTACATTTACCGTCTATAGCGACGGCCGCGGCACCGAGCGCCTGTTCCCGTTCGACCTGATCCCTCGCATCCTGCCGCGATCAGAATGGGAGCGCATTGATCGAGGCCTCTCGCAGCGGGTGATGGCGCTAAATCTTTTCCTGCAGGACGTGTACGGCAAGCAATCGATCCTCAAGGACAAGAAAATTCCGCGGTGGCTGGTCTACTCGTGCCCGAACTTCCGGCGAGAGGTGATTGGTGTCCAGGTGGCTCGCGGAATTTATACGCACATCTGCGGCATTGATCTGGTGCGCGATTCGAAGAGCGGCGACTTCTACGTGCTCGAAGATAACGTGCGTACTCCGAGCGGAATTTCCTACGTCCTCGAAAACCGGTTGGTCATGACGCGCACGCTGCCTGACGCATTTCAGGCTTGCGAGGTGCTTCCGGTCCACCACTATCCGGCGGAGCTTTTGAAGATTCTGCGGAGTCTTTCGCCGCGTGGTGACGGCGATGCACAAATCGTCCTGCTGACACCCGGCATCCACAACAGTGCGTATTTCGAGCACAGCTTTCTCGCCCAGCAGATGGGAGTCGAGCTCGTCGAAGGGCGCGACCTAATTGTGGACGGCGGAATCGTTTACATGAAAACGATCCGCGGGCTGCAGCGCGTGGATGTGATCTACCGCCGCGTGGACGACGAATATCTAGATTCGCTTACCTTTCGCCCCGATTCTGTGCTCGGTGTGCCAGGTCTGATGGGCGCATACCGCGCCGGCAACGTGGCGCTCGCCAATGCCGTCGGCAATGGGGTAGCGGACGACAAAGCAATCTACGCCTACGTGCCGGAGTTCGTCCGCTACTACCTTGGCGAGGAACCGATCCTGAAGGCGGTCGAAACTTTTCTCTGTGCGAATCCGAAAGACCTTGGGTACGTGCTGGACCATCTTCCCCAACTCGTCGTGAAGGCCGTTGGCGAATCGGGCGGCTACGGAATGCTGATGGGGCCAGCAGCTGACCGCGCGAAACTGGTGGACTTCGCCGACCGCCTGCGCGCGAATCCGAGGAATTACATCGCGCAACCGGTCGTGGGGCTTTCACGCGTGCCTTCGTATGATTCTTCGACGGGGACCGTGGCCGGACGCCATGTTGATTTGCGTCCGTATTGCCTCTACGACGGAGAGAAAGTGACGATCGTGCCTGGCGGGCTGACGCGCGTCGCACTACAACCGAATTCGCTGGTGGTGAATTCCTCGCAGGGCGGCGGCAGCAAGGACACATGGGTTTTGCGGGGAGAGGACTGAAATGCTCTCGCGAATCGCTGAATCGCTTTTCTGGCTGGCGCGCTATATCGAGCGCGCCGAAGACACCGCGCGAATTCTCGACGTGAACTACCACATGTTGCTTGAACAATCGCAGCAGTCCTACCGGTTGCGGTGGGAGCCGCTCATCATCATGGCGGGCGAGGAAAAACTCTTCCGCAAGCTCTACGACGAAGTGAACGCCGAAAACGTATTCGAGTTTCTGGCGTTCAGCGAAGAAAATCCCAGTTCGATCGTCCACTGCATTTCGAAAGCCCGCGAAAATGCTCGCACGATACGCGACCGAATTTCCCGCGAGATGTGGGAAGACATCAACGGCTTGTATTACACCGTCACGCGATTTCATCCACAAGAGGAGATCGCGGCGGGCCCGCACCGCTTTTGCGACAAAATCAAATTTGGCGCGCACCGCTTTCACGGCGTGACGGACGCAACTTTGCCGCACGACGAAGGCTGGGAGTTCCTGCGAATCGGCTGGTCGCTCGAGCGGGCGGAAATGACTGCGCGGCTCGTGGATGTGCAATACCATAATCTGCTCGACGCGCTGCCTTCGGTGGGCGCGCCGGATAATCATCAGTGGATGGCGGTGCTGAGATCCGTGGGCGCGTATGAGGCGTATCACCGCGAATATCACTCGGCGATCGAGCCCGAGAAAGTGGCAGAGATGCTGATCCTGCACCATCAGCACCCGCGCTCGATCCGATTCAGTGCCTCCGAGGTGCAAGCGGGGCTTCGAGCCGTCAGCGGCAGCGGACCCGGCGCTTACGGCAACGAAGCCGAAAGGCTCGCGGGCAGGGTGGTCGAACGGCTGCGGTACGACAGAGTGAGTGAAATTTTCAAGCAGGGTTTACATAGTTACCTGGATGACTTGTTGCGGATGTGTGGAGCGATTGGGGAAGACATCGCGCGAACCTACTTCTACTACGCGGTGGTGGCATGAACCGATATCGTCTGGTGCACACGACTGATTTCGTTTACGACGGGCCTGTTTCCGAGAGCTACAACGAGGTCCGGCTGCGGCCGCTGCACGACGAGCGGCAGAGCTGCCTCTCGTTCCGGCTCACCACGAATCCCGTCTCGCGCGGCACGGCGTATCGCGACGTTTACGGGAATTGGGTGCATCAGTTCAACGTACTCGCCGAACATCGCCGACTCAGGGTCGAAGCGGAGTCCGTGGTTCTGGCGCACGAAGCTTTGGACGCGCCGGCCGACGGGACGACGCTCGCCGAATTCGATTTGCACAGCCATCAACTGGACGAGGAGCATTTTGATTTCATGGCTGCGACCGGATACGTGCCTCATCTCGCGCACCTGCAGGAAATTATCGAAGAGGCCGAGAAATCCTGCGATGGTACGGTGGCGGGTTTTGCGCAGACGGCCTCGGATTTAATTCACGAGCGCTTCCGTTACGTGAAGGGCGCTACGCACGTGCACTCCTCGATTGAAGATTCGCTGTCTCTTGGCGCCGGCGTTTGCCAGGATTTTGCTCATCTGCTGCTCGGCGTGGTGCGGATGCGCGGAATTCCGGGGCGATACGTCTCAGGTTATCTGGTTCCCGGCAGCACGGCTGCGCCGGAGGCCAAGCAAGAGGACGTGATTGGTGGGCAGGCCTCGCACGCGTGGGCGGAGGTTCTGACACCCAATTCCGGTTGGACAGGTTTTGATCCGACGCTGGGAAATCCCGTCGGCTTGCGGCATGTTCGCGTCGCCTACGGGCGCGATTATGGAGATGTGGCTCCGGTGCGCGGCGTGTATAAGGGCCATGCCGGGCAGAGCCTCTCGGTGGACGTTCGCGTTCGTCCGGCAATTGATGATCTTGGCTGCGAACAGCTCAGCAAGATCACGGCAGGGGGGGTGGCAGCGCCATCGGTCCTCGAACGTCCCCAACAGCCTGCACAGCAGCAACAGTAGATTCGCGCCGAAATTCAACTTCGCAGACCGAAAATACCGCTTCGGGCAAGCCCCGACGCGTGTCGATGAATTGATCTGCGATTGGCTGTCTACTGTCGAAAGTACGAAGGCGATGGCTGAGCCAGGTTACGGAACTCGCTTCCAGAGCAAGTCTTCATTGTTCCGGCGATCGATGAGTGAGTCGACCCGGCCCGAGACATCACGATGAAATAAGCGCCGCCCCTCGACTCCGGCGCGGAAGAAGAGATCCGGTGACTCAGGCAGCAGTTCAATGGGTTTGCCCGTGTCTCGTTGCGCATACAGTTTGCCGGCCTGCTGAGTGACGGTCATCGTGTGACCCGGAGCCAGTTCATACGTACCGACATAATCGTTGAGCACTGACTCCGCCACGGTAGCTTTAGCGGGGTCCTCATAGTAGCGAAGAGTCTGACTTGCGAGGATCTTCCAAAGCGATTCGCGGTATACCCAGGTGTCGGTCATGTGATAGCGAGCATGCACTGTCTGTCCGTAGACAGTCTCGGTTTCATCGGCGTCGTAACTCAGAATCGCGGCGCCCGCGGCGAACCGAGCGGTCACCCCCATAACCTTGATCGAGCCGGTATAACCAGCCGGCAACGGTTGCAAGGCCGCGAGGAACGCGACTTTGTCCATTTTTTTGCCCTGTTCATCGAAGAAGATGGCGTCGTCAGCCAGGTAGAGTATCCACGGCGCCCGGTCACCCGGAGCAAAGGCGTCGACTAACTGTTGTGTGCGGCGGACAAGTTCAGTCTGACTGATGGTTGGGCTTTGCGCAGCGGCGAGCGCCGGGAAAATAAGCAGGCATGCGAGTAATGCAGGAATAAGGATTGTCTTCATTGAGGCTCCGCCTGTTGTTTGCGCTCCAGAATTCTCTCTCTCGGAACACGGACGATCGCAAGTCTGAAACCATGGTAGCAAACGCGGGAAGCACGGCGTTAGGGTCCTAAGGCGACTCCGTCTTGAAGCTGCTTCCCTTAGGCGGCGAGCCGGGACCGTAATTAAATCGAGGCCTCGAGTCTTGCCGGCATGGCCAGGTTCCCGGGATCTTTTCTGAGGAGGGGAAAGAGAATGAAAATTGCGGCACTGATCGCGCGCATTCTTTGGGGAATCGTCGCGTTTCGGCAACGTCAGCGCCTGATATATGCGACAACGGAGAGGCAGCTTCGCTTTACATCGCCGCTCGCATTGGCTAACTTAGCCTCAGGATTTCCACACGGCGGTTTGCGATCGAAATGGGCAGACTCTTAGAGGGAAGTGACCTTCTGTTCACGCTGGTCCTGAAAGTGTGCTGGGCGGCGGCGCTCGCGGCGCTGCTGGTTCGCTTCCGCTCGTTTCGCAAGTTGGTCTTCACCGAGAATCGTGACTCCGACCAAAAAGTGATGTTGCTGCTTTTCCTGGTGCCGCCTCTGGCGATCGGCGCGATGCTGCGGTTGGTCGCGGGTTATAAATTTTTCGATCTGACGCTCGAAGGTTCTTTTCTGATGGGTTTGATCGGCGGCAGGATTGTGGGGCTGCTCGGTGGATCGCTAATCAGCTTGCTGCCCTTTGGATTTCACGAATGGCTTGCCGCGCCGGTAGCTGCGCTTGTGGGATTGCTGGCTGGCGTGATTCGCCAGGCCATTCCGGAGAAAGAAGACGTCTGGCATTTCGGTCCGTTTCTTTTTCTGAACATCCCACAGTGGCTGGTGAAGCTCGGCCGCGAACGAAACGGCGACTGGGCGATGCTGCCGCTATTTTGCTGCGCAGCGCTCGAGGTGGGCCTGATCGCTCTGGGCGATTTCGTGCCGTCGCGCTGGATATTTGCGATTCATCCGGCGAGTTGGGGCTATGACGCACTCGTGGTGCTGTCTTCTGTCATGTGCGTCGCCATCGCAGTCAAGATATGGAACAACACGCGCATTGAAATGAACCTCGAGCAGAACCAGCAGCACCTGCTGAAAGCGCGCATGGACGCGTTGACCAGCCAGATCAATCCGCATTTTCTTTTCAACACGCTGAATACGGTGTCTTCGTTGATTCGTTTCGATCCGGACATGGCGCGCGGCGTGGTGCTGAAGCTTTCGAACATTTTGCGACGCCTTTTACGGAAACACGAGACGTTCGTTCCGCTCCGCGAGGAGCTCGATTTCATAGACGACTATCTCGATATCGAAGTGATTCGCTTCGGGCGCGACAAGCTCCAAATTTTCAAGGAAATTGATGAGGAGACGCTCAACGCATTCGTTCCGAGCATGTTGCTGCAACCGATCGTCGAGAACGCGATCAAGCATGGCCTGGCGCCTCGCCTCGCGGGAGGTCAAATCCATATCCGGACGCACCGTCGCGACGGCCGGCTGGCGATCGAAATAGACGACAATGGGATGGGCATGACGCCCGAGCGCCTACTGGAGGTTTACGGCGGCGGCATCGGGATCAGCAACGTCCACGAGCGTTTGCGGCTTCTCTACGGAGACCAGTTTGAAATGGATATTCGCAGCCAGGAAGGCGAGGGTACGCAGATCCGGATCGAGATTCCCGAGCTCGCCACGCTGGAGCCCGCCTTCCTTTAGGTAAGCGCACGGCGACACGGAAAACTGCATCCCAATTTGAGAGAAGCGTTCGCTCCGCAGGGAGGGATTTTTGGCGGCTTCGGAAATCCGTTGGTCCGAAACCTGGCATTTGGCGATTGAGGCCCTGCGCGCTAATCGAGTGCGCGCCGCGCTCACGATGCTTGGCGTCGTGATCGGCAGCGCGTGCATCGTGCTGGTTGTGACGGTGGGGCTTACCGGTCGCAAGTTCGTTCGCCATCAAATTGAGGCCGTGGGATCGAATATCGTGTTTGCCTCGCTGGCGCAACCGAGCGCCTCGCAAACCATCACGTTGGGCGACCAGATTTCGGTGGCCGACCTCGACGCCGTGCGGGAGCAAATACCTCAGGCCGTTCACGTTGCCGGCACCAACGATATTCCGTCGTCAATCGTGGCCGCGGGGCAGACGTGGCCCGTGTTCCTGATCGGCGTAACGCCTGAGTTTCAGCAGATTCGCAATCTCATCATTCCGCGCGGCCGCTATTTCGATGAAGGAGATTTCGCGAGCGTGAGCAAAGTGTGCTTGGTTTCCGCGCATCTCGCGGAAGTCGCCATGCCGGGCCAAGATCCAATCGGGCAAACCATCCGAGTTGATGAACTAACTTTTACGATCATCGGCGTTTTTCGGGAGCGCATTGACACGTTTGGCCAATCGGAAATCCGCGCCGACTCGTTGCTCGTTCCGTTTCCGCTGGTCCGCTACTACACCGGGGATACTTTCGTTGAAACGCTCTACGCACAGGCCAACCGGCCCGAGTACGTTCCGCTCCTCACGGATCGAGTCGCTCAAATTTTGAAGAGCCGCCACCGGCCCGAGGCGGAGTACGACGTTCAGAACCTTTCGTCCATTCTTGACACGTCGCGCCGCATTTCCTTTGCGCTGACGATTGTTTTGCTGCTGGTCGCGATGCTCGCTCTGCTGATCAGCGGCATCGGCATCATGAACATCATGCTTGTCACCGTAACAGAGCGCACGCGGGAGATCGGGATTCGCAAGGCCATCGGGGCGCGTCCTCAGGAAATCCTGTATCAGTTTCTGTTCGAGGCGATACTGATTAGCGGAGTTGGCGCCGTGATCGGTATCGTTGTGGCCGTGGCGATCCCACTTTCGGTATATATTCTCGCGAAGTTCCTGCCACTACCCGAAGGGCTTTCGATACCGATTTCGTGGCTATCCGTGGTTTTGGCTTTTGTAGTATCCTGCTCGACTGGCGTGCTCTTCGGATACCTGCCGGCCAGAACGGCCGCTCAGCTTCAGCCTGTGGAATCTCTGCGCTATGAATAGAAACGCCGGGGCAAGTGTAGGCGCCCGGTGTCGCTTCGATCGAGGAGTATCGCAACGTGTGCGGAATCGTCGGCTTCACGCATAAGAACTGGTCGCCGGGCGCCGATCGCATTCAGAGCGCGGTGGACACGCTGTTCCATCGCGGACCTGATGAACAGGGTGTTTTCCGGTCGAATGTCGTCTCACTAGGCGCCACTCGATTGAAAATCATCGATCTCGCCGCTGGCGATCAGCCTATTCGGTCAGACGACGGCGACACAGTCATCGTTTTCAATGGCGAGATCTATAATCACGCGGAACTGCGTGTGGAACTGGAAAAACTCGGACACCGATTTCACTCCCGCGCGGACACGGAAACGGTGCTGCACGCCTTCATCGAGTGGGATACGGCTTGTTTTTCGCGGCTGCGAGGGATGTTCGCGGTGGCGCTCTGGACGGAGTCGAGCCAACGACTCGTCCTGGCGCGCGATCGCTTGGGCATTAAACCGCTCTACTTCACGCGCCGCGGAAAAGACATTTGCTTCGGCTCCGAGCTGAAGGCCATTCTGATCCACCCGGAAATCGATCGCCGCCTCAGCATGGAAGGACTCGATTGCTACTTGTCATTGAATTATGTCCCTTGCCCGTGGACGCTCGTGGACGGCATTGAAAAGCTGCCGCCGGGATTCTGGCTCGAATGGCGCCACGGCGAGATCCGCTCGGAACCGTACTGGACATTGCCGTTCGTTACGCCCCGGCAGCGGACGTTTGAGTCCGCCAAGGAAGAACTGGATCATCTGTTGCGGGAAGCGGTGCGCGAACACCTCTTGTCCGACGTCCCGCTGGGCGTATGGCTCAGCGGCGGAATCGACTCCTCCACGATCCTGCACTACGCCGCCGAGGCGTCCAGTTCCAGACTGAAGACTCTTTCGATTTCGTTTCGAGGCCGCAGCTTCGACGAAAGCAGCTATATCCAGCAGGTCGCCGAGCAGTACGGAACCGAGCACCAGCAATTCGACCTCAACGCTGACGTGGATCTCTGCGGAGCAATCGAGGAATTCGCGTACTACTCCGACGAGCCCACTGCGGACGCCGGTGCGCTGCCAGTTTGGTTTCTCTCCAAGATGAGCAAGACACAGGTGACCGTCACTTTGAGCGGAGAAGGGGCCGACGAGGTATTCGGCGGCTATCTCACGTATCGGGCAAACCAGCTGGCGCGGAACATGAGACGCGTGCCTGCGAGTGCCATACGACTCGCCCTAATCGGACTGCGCCGTTGGCCGGTCTCGGACGAAAAGATCGGCTTCGAGTACAAGGTCAAACGCTTCCTCGAAGGTTGTTTGTTGCCCGCCGATCAAGCTCATGTCTATTGGAACGGAACATTTTCGCGGGCCCAGAGAAGCGCGCTGATGCGCTCGCCACTTCCCGATGCGCTGGATCGCATCCTGGGCGAACTGCGTGAGCGCTCTGTCGGGGGTGAGGGCGTTACGCCCTATCTGTGGTTCGATCAGAACTACTTTCTGCCGGATGACATCCTAATGAAGGTGGACCGCATGAGCATGGCCCACGCGGTGGAGGTGCGGCCTCCATTCCTCGATCATCGGATCGTCGAATTCGCGGCCTCGCTGCCTGTGTCTTTCAAGATGCGTGGCTCCCGCCAAAAACGTATTCTCAAGGAATTGATGAGAGGAAAGCTGCCGGATTCCGTTCTGCAGAAAAAGAAGACCGGACTCGACATTCCGTCCCACGAGTGGCTCAGGGGGCCACTCCGGCCGCTGATGCTCGATGCGTTGAAAAGCGGAGCCGCTCAGCAGGCCGGACTCTTTGAGAAAAGTGCGATTGATCAATGCATGACCGATCATCTCGAAAGGCGGGCGAACCTCGGCTATCACCTTTGGGGGTTGATGATTCTTTTCCTGTGGATGAGGAAATGGAATATTCAGGCGCCGCAAGTTTCACTGGCGAATCTTGAAAAGGCGAAAAACTCCCTCGCCTCTGTCTAAGTCCCTGTGGTCTCAAGCGGCGGCGACTTCTGCTAACGAAGCATCCGTTAACTTCCTTTGCGCCGCCCTCGAGTCGTGCTTCCGCGCCATCCGGTTGGTGTAATACAATGTTTCGTATGACCAGCGAGGTTCACCCAGTCTCTTATTCCATCGTTGTGCCCCTGTTTAACGAGCAGGAAAGCGTTCCGCAGCTCTACGTAAAGATCATCGACGTCATGGACGCAATCGGCGAGCCATTCGAGATCGTATTTGTGGACGACGGAAGTCGCGACGGCACGTTCCATCAGCTTTCGGAGATTTCCCGCGACGACGGGCGCGTTCTTGTCGTGCGGCTGCGCCGCAACTTCGGCCAGACCGCTGCCCTGAAGGCGGGCTTCGACCATTCCCAGGGCGAGATTATCATTTCGATGGACGGAGATCTGCAGCACGATCCTGCGGAGATTCCCAAATTCATCGAAAAAATGAATGAAGGCTACGACATCGTAAGCGGCTGGCGCGTGGCGCGCACCGACCACTGGCTCACCCGGCAGCTTCCCAGCCGGGTGGCCAATCGCATTATGGCCAGGCTCTCTCGCGTGGATCTGCATGATTTCGGCACGACCTTCAAGGCCTATCGCCGCGAAATACTGTCTGAGATTCATCTCTATGGTGAGCTGCACCGCTTCATTCCCGCGCTCGCCAGCTGGGCAGGCGCTTCGATCGGCGAAGTGCCAATCACGAACGTGGCGCGCAAGAGTGGGAAATCAAATTACGGTATTTCGCGCACGATCCGCGTGCTGCTGGACCTGGTAAGCGTGAAATTTCTCCTGGATTATTCAACCAAGCCACTGCAACTGTTTGGGGTGGCCGGCCTACTCTGTCTCAGCGGAGGCTTCGGCATTGGGTTGTGGGTTTTTGTTCGCAAGGCTCTTTTGGACGAAGGCCTTATGGCGAACCACGGCCCGCTCTTACTGCTTGGGATGGCGCTTGTGATGGGCGGCATCCAGTTTATCTCGATCGGCTTGATCGGCGAGCTGCTGGCCAGGACGTATTATGAATCCCAGAACAAGCCGGTCTATAACGTGCGTGAATTGCGCGGTCGCCGAGGTACCAACGCGGGACGCAGCGAACCTCCTCGAACAGCCGGCGCGGCCGGCCGCTAGGATGCCGCACCAAGGCCCGGCGGCGGAAGGGCTTCGCGAATCCACAACGGATGGCAGCGCTCCTCGAGGGTCTGCCCGCAATATTTCCTGGTTCCTGGTGCGACTGGCGATTGCCTCCGGCCTGCTCGCGTACCTCGTCAAGTCCGGTGTCATTGACTGGCGCGCCCTGTCCAGGCCTTTCACGGCCTGGCCCATCGCACTGGCCGCCATCGCGCTGGTCCTGGTTGATGTCTCGTTCAACGCACTAAGGTTGTCGTGGCTCTTCCGGCCGCACGGTCTGAATCTTTCCTGGGCCAAATCTTTTCAAGTGACGATGGTCAGTTTCTTTTTCACTCAGTTTCTGCCGGGTGCAACGGGCGGCGATCTGGCGCGACTCTTTTACGTTGCAAAAGATTACAAGGGCCTCCGCTCGGAAATCGTCACCGTGTCCCTTTTGGACCGCGCGATCGGCATGTTTTCGCTCCTGGTCATGCCTCTACTGTTCGCGCCGGCGTTTTTCCGATTGATCGCAGAGAAGCCCGCCCTGCGCGCGTTACTCGTCATGTCTGCGGTTCTCGCGGCGATCATCCTCGCGGGTTTCCTCGCTTGCCTGTTCTATCAATCGCCGATGGAGCGGCTCGGGCGAGCCATTCTTGGTTTTCTTCCTTGGAAGGACTGGCCGGGGCAGGTCATTCGGACGATCGCGTCCTATCGCCACAACCTCGGGACGGTGCTCTCCGCGTTCATCATCTCGCTCGTGGCCAATTCCTTGCTTCTTGTCGTGATGGTGCTTGCGGTGTACGTTTTGAACCCAGCAGGTCTCGATTTAAGAATGTGCCTCATCGTCCCTTTGGGGTTCATCGCCAATTGCTTGCCTTTTACCCCAGGTGGGCTTGGCGTAGGGGAAACCGCATTCAACTCGTTGTTTACAGTCGCAGGCCTTCAAGGGGGAGCGGAGGCGCTTGTCTGCTGGCGTGTCTGGACGGCCCTGGTCCGCTTGCTCGGACTGGTTTTCTACTTGCAGGGAATCGAGCGGGTCTTCGGCCATGCTGTCGGTGGATCGAGCGAGCCCGCGCCCACCGTCCGCTCTTAGGCGCGCCATCGAGTTTCGTGACCGATTCAACGAAGCGCGCGCTTGACGGTACTCATCGAAGAAAAGACGCTTGCTACTCTTCCGCGCCACAGAGTAAAACATTACAATCAGATGGATTGAATCCGAGCAGGGCGATTCCAGATATTCAAGCTCAAGACTTCGTACGGGAGGGCACATGAGGATTGCGGTGCTGGGTGGAGACGGCTATTGCGGTTGGGCGACGGCGCTCTATCTCTCGAAACAGGGACATTCGGTCGCCGTCATTGACAACTTCATCCGCCGCCAATGGGACTTCGAACTCGGCGTGCAGACCCTCACGCCTATCCAGCCCCTTCCCGATCGCCTCCGTGCATGGCAGGAGCACACCGGCAAGAAAATCGATCTTCTGATCGGTGACGTGACGGATTACGAGTTCCTCGCCGAGTCGCTTAACGAATTTAAGCCCGAGGCCGTGGTCCATTTCGCCGAGCAGCGTTCCGCGCCCTACTCGATGATCGATCGCCGGCACGCGTCGTTCACACAAGTCAACAACGTCGTCGGTACGCTCAACCTGCTCTTTGCACTCCGGGAATTCCATCCTGATTGCCATCTCGTCAAGCTCGGCACGATGGGTGAATACGGAACGCCGAACATTGACATCGAAGAGGGATATATCGAGATCGAACACAACGGCCGCAAGGACTTACTCCCTTATCCCAAGCAGCCCGGCTCCTTCTACCATCTCTCGAAGGTGCATGACAGCCACAACATCATGTTTTGCTGCAAGGTCTGGAAATTGCGCGCCACCGATTTAAACCAGGGAGTAGTTTACGGCACGGTTACCGACGAAACCGCTCTCGATGAAGCGCTCATCAACCGATTCGATTACGACGAAGTTTTCGGCACCGTACTGAACCGGTTCTGCGCCCAGGCTGCCGTCGGGCATCCGCTGACGGTGTACGGAAAAGGCGGCCAGACGCGCGGCTTCCTGGACATTCGCGATACCGTTCGCTGCATCGAAATCGCCTGCCTGCACCCGGCTGCGCCTGGCGAATTTCGCGTCTTCAACCAATTTACCGAGCAGTTCTCGGTTTTGGATCTCGCCCACAAAGTTCAAACAGCCGGCAAGAAAATGGGACTCAAGGTGGAAATTGACCACCTGCCCGATCCGCGCGTCGAAGCCGAAGCGCATTACTACAACGCCAAACATTCCCAGCTGATCGATCTGGGCCTGCGACCGCACAATCTCTCCGATTCGCTGCTCGATTCGCTGATGAATGTCGCGATCGAGTACCGCGACCGAATCGATTCGTCGCTTTTCATGCCCCAGGTTAACTGGCGCAACGCCCGGAACGATCGCCGTGACCTCCGGCGAATATCCGTCGCGCCCTAGGCAGAGGGCATTCGCCAAACCGCTTATGGATCGCCAGGTTTCTCTCCCCGTTGCTTCCAGGCGCTAACGGCCGCCGCTGTGCGCGCGGCGAACTCCAGATCAAAAGGGAAAGAAGTTCCCTCGAGTCCGCCCTCGAATTTGGCGACGTAGCGCTGGATGATGGGTTCTTTGCTCCCGAGAAAATCGATCGGCGCGATCTCCTGGTGATTTTTCTCGAGCCATACGCGGCGATCATCCGCGCGCTCGTATTCGCAACTGATCGCCGCCAGCCCCGATTCCGGAACGGCGTATTCGCGGATTGCAAGCAAGTGACATCCCAGGTTGTCGGTGGCGGGAATCCCCAGGCGGTCCGGGCCGCGCAAATGAAAGCGCCCGCCGAACTGCAAGCCCGCGCCTCGATCAAACTGATTTCGCCATTTCTCGACGGCATCCAAAAGGCAATATTCGAAATGGACGCCGACTTGTCGGCCGGTAGCCGCCGCCAGGTCCTGGAGCGCTCGCGTTTGGTTTGGTGAGTACGGCCAAGGCTTTTCGGCTATCACATGCAGTCCAGCGCCAATCGCGGCTTCAACCAGCAAAGGGACGTGTGAGCCCGGCAGCGTGCAGAGCCATGCGATGTGCGATCCGGAATCCGTCATCCTTTTGGTGAGTCGCTGCTTGTAGTCGGAGTCTGTCTCAATGGTTTCGCGCCGCGCGTCTTCGATGAAAACGCACCGCCGGCCCTCGCCCGTCAACACGTCGCGAGTCCTATGCGCCCACCGACCGCGGCCGAGTATGGCGTACGCGGGGGAGTCAGGCATCTGTCGAAATCCTCTCGCACACGATGCGGGCGGCCTTCACCGCGCTCACCACCTTGCCCGAAAAAATGTGCAGCTCCCTGGGCGCCGGTTCCTGGACGTAGAGAGTTCTCCGATCCTCCTCGGGGTTATTCTCGACAACGCGTATCGTGAAGCGCGATCCGAGATAGATCGCGTCTGTCGATGCGGGCACCGCCAGAGCAGAGTCTTTGCGCATCGCGTCGAACCGGCTGAACGCGACCGTCTCAAACGTCGACCGGTTCAGAAGAGTTGCATACGGCTCCGGAACCGGGACGGCCGGGTCGGTCGTGGTCCAGTGATTTGTATTCCTGGCTGAGCCGAAGAGAGAACGTGGGGAATTGCCGTACGGATCGAAAGCGGTAAACGGGCCATCGATCACGACGAGTGCTACTGCTTGCAATTCAGAGGGAAGTTGGATCAGGATTTTTTCCGCCACCTGGTACTTCGCGGTCTTGAACAGCCCGCGGCTGGGTCCCAGTCCATAGGTCGCCCATACCACAAAGTCGTAGTCGCCGCGCATACCGGCGGTGAAGGCTCGCTGCTCGAAGGGAATGGCGAGTGACTTGATGCGCTCAGTGACGAGGTCCCTCAGAACGTCGGGATCGTAGATCTGCTCGTCCACTTCGTAGCACCGATCGATGAATCCAAAGTCCATCCACGCGGGCCAGCACGGCCTGCAAACGAGGTTATACCGCGCCATAACCTGCTCGAAGAGATCAGGCGGAGTTAAGGATCCCGCCTTCGGGATCGCGTAATAGTGGCTGGTGTTGCGGGCAATCGCCGGTCGGAAAGCCTCGACGAACTCCCCTCGTGCTTCGAGCGTTTCGCTGATCGTCTCGGGACTGCGAGGGTAGTGGTAGCCTGCATGAATTCGATATTGATTAATGGCGGATGCGGCCTGCAGAATTCCCAGAGGGTCGAACAAACGCACGCTGTGGCCCTGTTCGGCCAGCCGGATCGCGGTCGTGGCGCCGTAAATTCCAGCCCCAGCGATGGCAACCTTCGCTCTCATGCCCACGTACTCGACGAAGACCCAATTGGTCGGCCGCAATCCTCTAATGGCCAGTCTCGACGAGAGCGACTCAATCGGGCGTGTCCTTGCGGAGAAGAAGAACTAGGTAGTCGACGGATCTTCCACCCGTGCCGCCCGGGCGGGAAATCCGTTGTCATCGCCGTTCTGACGTTCGGTCAGGCGGCTGATCTCAAAGAAGGCACTGGCAGCGGGGTGCTTCATGGCGAGTGAACTTTCCACTCCGCAGGTGCAACCCGGACATTCACGGCGGATCATGGCCGCGCACTGGCTAACGTACGCCTCCGACGCCAGAATGTTTTGGAGGCTGTCGCGGAGAATATTCCCCACCGGCTTTAGCGGATAACAGCCGGTGAGCACATCGCCATTCGATAGCACGAATACCTGAAGGTACCCCAGGACGCATGCGGGTTCCGTCGTGAGCTCATTGTTGTAATATTTGGTTACGTAGTCCACCTCATAGGCAGGGCGCTTCACGGTGTCGCGCAGGAACTTCGCGATTTCAGCGACCCCCTCCCTCCCTGGCCACATGGAATCAATGTCCGCATCCTTAAAGAAGTAGAGGCTGCGACTGAGAATATTCGTTTCAATGCGCGCTCCTACCTCACGAGCCGCTTCGGCAAGTTTGTCAAGCTCTGCGGCGGAAACTCGATTGAGGGTGACGGAGATGGCCACCTCTTTGTCCCGGAGCAACTTGATCCCTTCCATCCCCAAATCAAAATAGCCACGAATCCCGCGAATCTCGTCGTTCGTCTTCTTCAAGCCATCCATGGAGACCGCAACCTTCGTGATCGGCGAAGCGTTAATTTCCTTGTGAAGCTTCTTAATAAGCAGGCCGTTCGTCTGGAGGATGATTTGCTTGAAAGCGGAGGTGTTGGCACGCTTCATAACCTCAAAAAGGTCCCGTCTGAGTAACGGCTCGCCTCCCGTAAATCGCAGCGAGCGGATCCCGGCAGCGCCGATCTCGTTGAGGAGTTCGACCGCTCGATTGGTATCAATCCCGTCTTCCCATCGGGACTTCCAATAGTCGCAGCTGATGCATTTGGCCTGGCAGTTTTCGGTCAACTTGACGTGTGCGGCTAACGGCCTGGCCGTCGACGGCAGGAGTTTTGCGGAGACGTTGCTGCCCAGCCAAACGCGAGTTAGGTATAGGGCCGGACTCGGCATCGTGTGGTTCCCCTCACCAACATACTACTCGTGAAACCCTCTACTTTCTACGCGTATCGCGCAAGCCGCATGGCGCACGATGAAATACCGCGTCGTCGCTGCGCTCACTGCCCTTGTACGCCGGCGGCTGCCGCCAGCGGCTGATTGGTAAGCAAGATTTTCCCGCCGCTGGTCGCCACCGCGTTGAGTGGATCGGGCGCGACCATCTGTTCGTAGCGGGGCAAATCGGACTGAAAGGTCAGAAGGTAACAGCGGGCGGGCGCGAGCCAAAGCTGCTTTAGCTCTGCCTCGTCAATGAAGACGTGCGGAGCCCCCGGGGCGTACGAACCGTATTCCAGATTGACACGACGGTTGGTGATGAGAAGCCCCGTGCGATTCGCATAAAAGAAAACGGACGAAAAATCGTAATAGTGGCCCTGCGTGATCAGTTTGCCCTCTGGCGCTTGCATAAAAGCACGCGCCAGCGGCCGTGACGAAAGATATGGGTCGAACGCGACCATTGCGATGCGAGCGGCGTGGAAAAATAATACCATCATCAGCGCGGCCGCCAAAAATGCTCGCCGGGCACTCGCCCGAAATGTGCCCGCGACGCCGAGTAGAAACGCAACCCCGGCCATTGCGAGAGGCAGGCGAAGATACGCAAACGAATCGAGGGTTAGATCCTGCATGTGGCCGAGTGAGAGTTTGTAAGCGTTCGGATGGTGGCCGAGCGCCGAGGAAATGTCTCCCGGCGTGGGAATGCCCCGCACCTGCATAAGAATCGTAAATACGGCGATGGCTGCACATGCGGATATGACGCACAGCATACCAGTTCCTCGCCGCACCCAATCGCCTCCCGCCGCCATTGCTGAGCCCAACAGCAGGGCAATTGCGACGTAACAGGGCATCGAGTAGTATTCCTGCGTTGTTGAAAACGTGAAGAAAACTAACACGAAGCCCACCCAGCAAAGTGCGAGCAGACGTGTCCGCCCGGCGCGGTTATCCGGCGTGAAGGAAAGCCTGGCTACGGCCGGAAAGTACACGCTCCAGGGAAATAGCCAAACCACATGCAGCAACCAGAACCAGAGACGCGGCACCGTATTGTAATCGCGCGGGTACCGCAGATTCAGGAACCGCAGCACTTGCTCGTTAATGAAGAAGAACCAAAGGAACCCGTGGTATTGCGCCGGCCCACTGTGGAACGTAAATGCAAAATAGGGTGGATTACGCAACGTGGCCAGCACGTGCCAGGGCGCTGCAATCAGGATTGCGATCAGTGCTCCGCTAAAGGGATGCAGCCGTTTCCACACGCTCTTTGAGAACAGTTGTCTCGTCACGCCGAGGTACAGCAGCGCAATACAAACGGGAAACGCTAGCGCGATGGCACTTTTCACCAAGAGTCCCGCCCCGAGGCTTACGGCCAGCACCGTGGACCAGAATCGCGGATGCCTCTCATCTTCATCCATCGCGCGCAGGAACGCCCACAAGGCCAGCCCAATCGTCAGTGTGAGCAACGCATCCGGAATCAGGATGCGGGTGAATAGAAAGAGCCCTACGCACGTCGAAATGAAGAGGCCCGCGCAAAAACCGGCGCGCTTTCCGAAGGCCCACGCGCCGAAAGCCGCCGTCAGCAGGCAAAGGGCAATTGCGGAAAGCGCCACCGGAATCCGCGCGGCCCAATCGTGAACGCCGAATATTTTGTACGAGCCGGCCATCAGCCAGTAGATGAGAGGGGCCTTCTCGAGATACGTGACGCCGTCCAAGTGCGCGGTGACCCAATCGCCGGAGTCCACCATGTTGCGTGCGATCTGCGCCTGGACAGCATCCACATCGTCCATCAGCGATGGAGGCGAGACGATGCAACCGAGGTACACCGCGCCGGCAATCAACACCAGCGCCAGATAGAGGCCTCGCGTCATGCGAGCGCCGGATTGCTGGGTTTCAGCACCAGCGTTGTTCCCCGTCCCCATTTTATTTTGGCTCCCGAACAGAAAGCGGATATCTCATTGCGAACGACCCTGGGCGGTTCTTGGAACGGCGGCCACGAGCTTTCCTTCGCGAATGAAATAGTCCACGCCCCGCCAGCGAATGGTCTTGCGCCCGAAACTCGCGAGCCACATGAGGAATGCCATCGCGTCCCACACCGGGATCAACGGCATCTTCTTCCAGAGTCCACTTTGCTTCATTCCCCACACGCCGATGAGCCAGGTGATTGCAATTCTGCAAATTGCGTAGCCGCCCAAATAGCCGGCGGCAACCGCGGCGGTCGGATGCGCCGCGACCGCGATAAGCGCCCAAGGGAGCCCCCAGGTGAAAACCAAACCGAGATGGCCCCACGGCCGCATGTTTCGCTGCACGGTCATCCATCGTGCTCGCTTGTGGATCAGATCGTGCAGCGAATGAAAATCAGCGACCGATTGCACGACGTAGGGCAGCAGCTTGACCTCGTATCCTTGTTCGGCTACGAGTCTTCCCGCGTACACGTCATCCGCCGGGCGATTTTCGATCACCGGATAGCCGCCATAGCTCGCCACAGCTTTGCGAGTGGTCACAATCGTTTGTCCGAACGTAGCTCCGAACTCGTTCAATTGCCACGCGACCATCACGGGAGCAAAAAAATCCGAGATCATTCCAATCGATTGAAGTTCCTGGACCAAGTTCGTTTCCTTGGTCGAAACGTAAAGGCAGGTTGCCGCCCCGACCTTGGGGTCGCGGAAGGGCGTCACCACGTTCCGCAGGTAGTTCGGCCGCACGCGGACGTCGCCGTCCGTAATAACGAACAGGTCGTACTTTGCCTCGCTCGTCAGCCGCACCAGCCTCCCGACCTTGTCGTTGATCGCGACTCGCCCGGAGCCGAACAAAAGACGGATGCGCCGCTCCGGAAAATCTCTCACCACCTGTTCGATCACTGGCAGCGCCGGATCGTCGGGGTCGACGCAAAACAGGATCTCGTACTCGGGATAGTCCAGCTTGCAAAAGCTCGCGTAGTTCTCGTACGCGTCAGGGTCGAGCCCCTTGATCGGCTTCAGGCAACTCACTGGCGGGAGGAAATCGGTATTCGGAGTCCCCTGTCGCCTGGCTTCTAGGAAAAATCGCGCGGTGCTATACATCGCCAGAAGATAGTAAATGAAGGGAATCGCGGCGATGACGAGAACGATGTATTGAACGATCGCGAAAATCTTCACACCTCGTCGGCAGCGAGCGCACTCATTTCCCTGCGGCGAAAAGGGAGGAAAGCGACATCCTTGTCGTCATCGCTGCACGCCCGGCAGGAGGAACCGTTCCGGATCGGAATATTTTCTGAACGCAGGATACAGCGGCCGCCTTGCCCGCAAAAGTGTAGCATGAATCGAATCGGGTTCTCCGCGTGTCCGCATCTTTGCGGTCGTTGCGATTCTTTTTGCTGGTTCCGACTCCGGTTTCGCATCGCAGCGAAAAGAATGTACGATATGCGAGATGATTCGACGCGCCTTCGTGGCTTTTCTGCTTCTGCTCCCGGTGTTTTCGATTTCCTCGCAGGCCTGTACCTGCTCGCAGGAGTCGCCCGGAAAGTGTCCGGGTCTGCAGAAGGATGACGTGGTTTTTCTCGGCACCGTCACGGCCGTCGAAGACATCGCCTACGCCACACCGCGCCCGGTTGACTCGTCCGACGCGTCGGCGAAAGAGGGCGCTCCGGTTGACATCGTCGCGGCGCGCCTCACGCGCTACCATTTCCAGATCGACGAGAGTTTTGCTCGACCCGACGCACCCGGATCCGCCGCGGAAATCGACATCTTCTCCGGTGGGGACGACGGCGATTGCGGCTATCGTTTCCAGCGCGGCCAGCAGTATGTAGTCTTCACGCACCAGGGAACTGACAACCGTCTTTTCGCGACCATCTGCAGCGGGACGCGCCCCGTGGCCGCGGCTCGCGCGCTACTGCCGCAACTGCGCGCGATGCGGAACGGCCAGCGCGTCGCTTCCGTTTTCGGCGTGCTGCGTCGCTCCGAGCCTCCGTTCCTCGCGCTGCCGGAGGATCCCGATGAACCTCTCGCGAATGTTTCTCTGAAGCTCCGCTCGCGCGACGACCGCTTCGAAACCAGCTCCGATTCCGACGGTGTCTACTCTTTTTACGATGTGCATGCCGGCGAATATAGCTTCACCGCCCTTCTGCCCGTCCGCATGGAATTGACGCGCAAGTCACTTACCGGCGGTCTTCCACCATTCAAGATTCCGAATGGCGCCTGCTACGAATATGACGTGGACGCGCTGCCGACTGGCCACATTCGCGGCAGCGTTCTCGGGCGCGGTGGGAAACCGCTGCCGCTCGCTTCGGTCGAGCTGTATCGCGCCGGAACCTACGACGATTCGCGTCCCGGCTTGTGGGGATTTCAGGGCGCGCAGGGCGTCTTCGATTTAGATCACGTTGGCCCAGGCGATTACGTCCTGGTTTTTAATCGCGCCAACCGCATGGATCCTAACGCGCCTTTTCTCCGCGCGTTCTATCCTGGCGTGGCTGACCTGAACGACGCGCGCCCGATCAAACTCAAGGACGGCCAGCAGCTGCTGAACGTGAATATGCAGGTCGGGGGCGGCTACCCAACTCGTCTTCTTCGCGTCCAAGTGAAATGGCACGGGGTCCGTCCGCCCGGAAGCGTGACCGTGATGGCGAAAGCGGATTCAGGCGAGAACCCGTCCGCACAAAAACTGGGAGATGGTCTCTATCAGTTCACGCTACTGGAATCGGGGAACTATACGCTTTCTGCATGGGAGGACTTGACGCCGAGGCGTGCGGCGCCGAGCCGTAGCCATGCGGATTGCTCGCCGCCGTCACGCATCGAGGCGGAGCCCGTCACGATTTCCGGCTCGGATGCCGATAGTAAAAGTGTTGCGCTCACCTTGAGTAGTCCAGCATGTGATAAACAAACGCGGTAATTGGAGAGCTTCGATGAAAAAGTTTCTGAGCACGTGTGTAGGGTTGGGCGCGATCGCGCTGCTTCTGATCCTCGGACAAGCTGCACGAATCGCCGCACAAGAGCCGGCAAAGGACTCGAAGACGGCGGACGCGAAGCCCGCGGATGCAAAGGCCGCTCCGGAGGCCACGCCAAAGGAAGAGTCGTCCGTCACCGATCACGCGGTTCGGATCGGCGATCAAACGATCAATTACAAGGCCACCGCTTCGACCACGCTACTGAAAGACAGTAAGGACGAGCCGACGGCGCTGATGTATTCCACCGCCTACACGCGCAGTGACGTAAAGGATCTCAGTCAGCGCCCCATCGCGTTCATCTATAACGGCGGCCCCGGATCGGCCTCCGTCTGGCTGCACATGGGAGCGTTTGGGCCACGCCGCGTCGTGACTGAGAACGCGTCCGCGACACCTCCTGCCCCGTACAAGATCGTGGACAACACCGAATCCCTGCTCGACAAAACGGACATGGTGTTCATCGATCCCGTAGGAACCGGATTCAGCCACGCCGTTGGGAAGGCTCAGGACAAGGACTTCTGGGGCGTCGATTCCGACGTCCGGTCGCTCGCGCAATTTATCTCCACATACGTGAGCCGTAACAACCGTTGGAATTCGCCCAAGTTTCTGATTGGTGAAAGCTACGGGACTTTTCGGTCGGTGGCCCTTGGAAACTACCTGCAAACGAACAGCGGGATGTATATCAACGGCATCGTTTTGATTTCCAACGTGATTGATCTTGGCACGCTATCGTTCACTCCGGGCGACGATCGGCCGTACATGTTCTACCTGCCGACGTATGCGGCGACGGCGTGGTACTACAAACTCCTGAAAAATCGCCCTGACGACCTGGTCGCCTTCGTCGCCAGCGCGCGCCAGTTCGCTGCCACGGATTATGCGGCAGCGCTGATGAAGGGCTCAAAGATCGGCGAATCAGAGAAAGCGGACATCGCCAAGAAGCTCTCGGACTTCACCGGGTTGAGCGAGGATTTCCTGGTCAAGGCGGATTTGCGCGTGACGCTTCCCCAGTTCGGAGCGGAAATTCTGCGGAGCCGCGGCCTAACGATTGGCCGCTATGACGCGCGCTATTCCGGTCCAACATACGATCTGCTCACGGAAAACTCTGAATACGATCCCTCCTTCTCGGCTGTTGTCGGCGCGTTCACCGCTGCATTCAACGGCTACGTCCGCGAAGATCTGAAATTCGGCCAGGACAGAACCTACAAAGTCCTTCCAAGCGAACCGAGCCAGAACTGGGATTGGAAACACAGCTCCGGTTTTGGCAACTTTTTCCCCGGCGCTCCCACGGTCGCGGGAGATCTGATCCGTGAGTTGATTGACAACCCTCGGCTGCAAATTCAGATCGAGAACGGGTACTTCGATATGGCCACCCCGTTCTTCGCCACCGAATATACGATCGAGCACGCTTTGCTGCCGGGCAACGTGCAGGATCGCGTCCATCTGCAGTATTACAATTCCGGCCACATGATCTATTTGCACGACGAGGATCGCGTCAAGCTAAAGGGCAACATCGCCAGTTTCATTGACAGCGCCGTGAAGCAATAACGTCGCGATTCTCGACAGCGTCCGGCAAACAGGAAGGTGCGCGTTCCGTTGCGTCCCGATTTATGTGCTGGGAAAACCCGACGGGCGTTCGCGCTTTTCGGCTCTGGCCAGCGATGCTAGCATGCTTGCGTGACGTCCCCTGCGATCGAGTCCCGCAAAACCATCGCGTTGCGGCCGCATCCCCACCTTTACGAGATCAATACTTGGACGTGGCTCGAAAAGCTCTCTGCGCGCCTCGGCCATCCGATGACGCTCGCGGATATCCCCGATTCAGAGTGGGATTTGTTCGCGCGCCTGGGCTTCGATATCGTCTGGCTTATGGGAGTGTGGCAGCGAAGTCAGGAATCGCGCCGTATCGCGCTCGCCAATCCCGGGAACGTCGCGCAATACGACCGCGCGCTGCCGGGCTGGAAACCGGACGACGTGATCGGCTCGCCCTACGCCGTTGGGCAATACGTTCCCGACCCGCGCATCGGGACATGGGATTCCCTCGATGCGGTTCGTGCAAAGCTTCACGCGCGGGGGATCGCGCTGTTTCTCGATTTCGTCGGAAACCACACGGCGCTCGATCACCCATGGACGCGCGAGCACCCGGAATTCTACGTCCAGGGCACGCAGGTCGATTTTCAGCGGGATGCTTCCAGCTTTTGCCGAATCGAGACGCCTCGAGGCGTTTTCTTTCTGGCGCTTGCGCGCGATCCCTTCTTTCCTCCGTGGGACGACGTCGCGCAGCTGAACCATTTCTCACCGCAGATGCGCGCGGCCCAACTCGCGGAACTGCGAACGATTGAGAGCCACTGCGACGGCGTGCGCTGCGACATGGCGATGCTTCACCTGAACGACATCTTTGAAAAAACCTGGGGCCATCTGCTGAAGGGTGCGAAAGCGCCCGAACAGGAGTTCTGGGCAAAGGCGCACTCGGCCGTGCCCGGGCTGATCCTCCTCGCCGAAGCGTATTGGGGAACCGAATCGCGGCTGCTCGATCTTGGATTTTCCTTCGCGTACGATAAAGGCTTGTATGACGCCGTCCGTGACATCCAGATGCCGGACTTGCACAACCGGCTGACGGCTCCGCTTTCCTATCAGGGCCGTCTCGCACGCTTCCTCGAGAATCACGACGAGGATCGCTGCGCTTCTGTGTTTGGCAAAGACCGGCGGCCTTCCGTCGGCACTCTGATGGGTACTTTGCCGGGCATGCGCTTCTACCATCAGGGCGAGCTCGAAGGTTGCAGGATTCGCCTGCCGATCACGCTCCGAATCGGTGCCGACAAACCGGCCGATCCGGCGAGCACGGCGTTCTTTGCGAAAATTCTGCGGATCACAAAGGACAGCGCCTTTCATGGTGGTGAGTGGAATCTATTGCCGGTTATGCCCGAAGGCGACGACACCGCTGGCAACATGGTCGTTTACGAGTGGCGGACGGAAAAAGCCTGGAAAGTGGTTTCAGTGAACCTCGCTCGCTCTGCATCGCAGGGACGCGTGAGCTTCGGCGACCGCCCGCTGGCTGCAAAGGAATACGTTTTCTACGACGAATTAAACGACCTCCGATACAATCGCACGGCCGACGAACTTCGCAGTCCCGGACTATTTGTGCGCCGGGAAGGGTTCGACGCGCACCTGTTCAATGTCTTTCTAGCTTGAATGCCTGATGGGTTCTGAAGGGCACGCACTCTCTTGCGCCGGGGCGTTTTCAATGGGAAGGCGCTCCGCCCTACTCGCCGCTGCATGCCGCGACATTTCTGATATCCTTTGCGCCGTGCGGAAATCTCCATTCCTAGTGAGCCTCGTCGCGGCTGCAGGCATTCTTGCGTTGCAGCCGCTGCCAACCGCGGCGCAGACATCGCCCGCCGCTCCATCGGCGCCGGCATCTCCGCAGCCATCCGCCTCAGCAGGGCCAGTCATCGTCCTGGATCCGGCGCATGGTGGCACAGACACCGGGGCACATGGCGAAACGGCGATGGAAAAGGATGTCGTGCTGCAAATCGCACGGTCGGTGCGCGCGGAGCTCGAGCGGCAAGGTTATCGCGTCTTCATGACTCGCAATGATGACTCGAATCCGTCCTACGACGACCGTGCCGCGGTCGCGAACGCGTATCGCGATGTTATCTTCATCAGCTTGCATGTTGCTTCGACTGGCGCAGATGGCACCGTGCGCGCCTACTACACCCAATTCGCGACGTCGAATCCGCCCGCGCCGGTGGCAGCCGCAGCGGGTTCGCCCGCAGCAATCACACGATTATCGAATCTGCCCGCCCCAGCGCTTCTCGCGTGGGTGGAAGCGCAGCGACCCTATCTGAATGCGAGCCATCACCTCGCCGATCTGATTCAAGCGGAACTTGCCCAGGCTTTCTCGGGCTCACCTTCGGCTGCCGGCGGAGTTCCCGTCCGCGCCTTGCGATCCATCACGGCGCCGGCTGTAGCTGTCGAGATCTCGAGCGTGTCCACGCCGACGCCAGACTTGTTGACGGCATCGGCTGTGCCGCTCGCGGATGCAATCGCGCGAGCCATTGTGGCATCGCGGCCGGCGGGCGCGGGAGTGACTCGATAATGCCGCGAGCGATGAAGATCGTTATCGGGCTACTGATCGTGGCGGTGCTGATCGGTTTGATCAGCTTCCGAAGTCTGCATCGGCGCGTGCAGCGCCTCGCCGAATTGCAAACCGCCGACGAAAAGGCGCGCCACGAGGTTTTGGCGACACCGATTTCCACGCCGACCGATGTGACCGTGAATGCGAAAATCTTCTGGGCTGCGGGCTCCGACCGGATCGCACCCGTTCAAATGCAATTGCCGCTCTCCGCCGATCCAGTCGAACGTTCCCGGCAATTGCTCAACGAGCTTACGGTAAACCCTCCGACACCGGGCCAGCGCACGATCCCTGCCGATACGGCGCTCCTGGGTTTTTACATTCTTCCTGACGGCACGGCCATCGCGGACTTCTCCGATGCACTTTCCTCCGAGATGCCGTCGGGAATATTGAGCGAGGAGATGGCCGTAAACTCGATCGCGCGCACACTCGAAAGCAACGTGCCAGTCCTTCGCCGGCTCAAGATTCTGATTCACGGCCAGGAGGTGGACACGCTAGCGGGCAACGTGGACCTTACCGGTTTTTTCGATCTGAATCCGCCCGCCGCGCCCCCTGCCGGGAAATCGCATCACTAGACCGCCCCGCTGCGGTTGACACCTCCAGCGCCAGTCGTCAAACTGATCGCTCGAGTGAACGCATGCAGCAGCCAAGGAGAAGCTCTTGCGAGCAGACGGACGCGCGGCGAACGATTTGCGGCCGGTAAAGATAACCCCGGATTTCATTCCCAGCGCCGAAGGCAGCGTGCTGATCGAGATGGGTCGGACGCGCGTGATCGTCACGGCTACGGTCAACGACGGCGTGCCGTCGTTTCTAAAGGGCACTGGGAAGGGCTGGGTAACCGGCGAATATGGAATGCTGCCGCGCGCGACCGAGGAGCGAACGCCGCGCGAATCCACTCGCGGCCGCCAGTCGGGGCGCACGCTAGAAATTCAACGGATGATCGGACGCACGCTCCGCGCCGCGACCGATTTGAAAGCGCTTGGCGAGCGGACGGTGTGGCTCGATTGCGACGTCATCGAAGCCGATGGCGGCACGCGCACGGCATCGGTCACTGGCGCGTTCGTTGCGCTGGCGCTTGCTCTTGAACGGATGGTAGCCGCGGGAATGCTGCGCGCCGTGCCGCTCCTTGATTCCGTCGCGGCGACCAGCGTGGGGATTGTGGACGATGAGCCTCTGCTCGACCTCGCCTATGAAGAAGATTCGCGCGCGCAGGTGGATATGAACGTCGTAATGACTGGTGATGGCCGGTTCGTTGAGGTGCAGGCGAGCGCCGAGGGGCGCCCTTACACGACCGAAGAACTGCAAAAACTTCTAGATCTTGCGACCGGCGGAATCCGCCAGCTGGCCAAGTTACAGCAGGATGTCGTGCGCATGAACTTCCGCGGCCGTTCACGCTAGTTCAACCGAAGGCATACCCATGCGGATACTGCTCGCGACTTCGAATTCAGGCAAGCTGCGCGAGTATCGCGAGCTCGCTTCGGGCACCACGCTTGAGATCGATCTGCTTCCAAAGTTTCGCGATTTTCCCGCGTTTGAAGAATCCGCGCCCACATTTGCGGAAAATAGTGCGGGCAAAGCTCTGCATTACAGTCAGTTCACCCCCGAAATAGTTCTCGCCGACGATTCCGGCCTGGTGGTGCCCGCCCTCGGCGGCGCGCCCGGCGTTCATTCCGCGCGCTACGCTGGGCCGAACGCCACGAGCGGGGACCGCGTGCGCAAATTGCTGCGCGAGATGGAAGGGAAGGCAGGCGAAGAACGCCGCGCTCGATTCGTCTGCGTCACTACGATTGCCCGGCAGGGCCGCGCTCTGGCGGTTTTCTCCGATTGTGCGGAAGGTATCATTGCGATCGAGCCACGCGGGGCGAATGGATTTGGTTACGATCCGATTTTCTGCTTCTCGAATGGCCGACGCACCTACGCCGAAGCCTCCTCTGACGGAAAAAATATCGCGAGCCATCGGGGCAAGGCATTTCGCAGGCTGGTCGAATTCCTGATTCCCGCGAAATAATCGACACTTTCCTACAGGGTCTTGCATCCAATGTTGGGTAACAATATCGCTTGCCCGGGGGTCGCTGGGAGAGTACAAAGAGACCCCTGCCTCTGAGGTGACAAATGGCGACGTCTAGGTTAGCGCCGAACCTTCACCCGACTCTGTTGTCCCGCTTGGGAGAGGCTCGCGCGCGCACGGACGCGCTGGTTCGCATGCTGCGTCCCAACTCGTTTTACGACCGTCCAATTCCCGAACGTCATCGTTTGATCTTCTATCTGGGTCATTTGGAGGCGTTTGACTGGAACTTATTCACTCCCGCGTTGGGACTGAAATCGGACGACCCCGAATATGACAAACTGTTCGCGTTCGGGATTGATCCCGTCGGCGACGGACTGCCGACCGATATGCCAGCAGATTGGCCCAGCATCTCGCGAGTCGAAAGGTACAACCAGCGCGTGCGGGTCGCGCTGGATGATGCGCTAAGGGCCGCCGAACAGACCGGATCATCGATTCGAGAAATTGCTGATGGAACGCTGCTACAGGTGGCGATCGAGCATCGCTTGATGCACGCGGAAACGCTGGCATATCTGCTACACAACTTGCCGGTCGAGAGAAAAATTGCTCGGGCTGGAATTGTCGCTGACCCGCGCCCTGCGCCGAGCCCCGAGCAGGTCGCGATTCCTGCGGGCATTGCTACGCTTGGACAATCGCGCAACCTTTCGCAGGCATTTGGTTGGGACAACGAATTCCTCTTGCTTCAAGTCCACGTGCCGGGTTTTTGGATTGACGCATTCCCAGTCACGAATCTCGAGTATCTGAAGTTCGTGAATGCCGGCGGTTACCAGGACGCGAGCTACTGGACGGCTGAGGACTGGGAATGGAAACAACGAACGCGGATCGCAAATCCGCATTTCTGGCTGCCGAAGTCCAAATTCGCTCCGACGGATTCGGACATGCAATGGAGCTACCAAGCCATGTTCGGAGCGATTCCGCTGCCGCCGTCCTGGCCCGTCTACGTCACTCACGCCGAAGCATCCGCGTTTGCGCGCTGGGTCGGGAAGAAATTGCCCACCGAAGCGCAGTGGCACCGCGCGGCCTATGGGACTCGGGACGGCGCTGAAAGCGCGTATCCGTGGGGCGAGGTTGCGCCGGGCCGCACGCGCGGAAATTTTCACCACGAGCGCTGGGACCCGACCGCGGTTGACGCGCATCCCGCGGGTGCGAGCGCATTCGGCGTATTCGATTTAGTCGGCAACGGATGGGAGTGGACCTCAACCGAATTTGGCCCTCTGCCGGGATTCGAAGCGTTTTCTTTCTACCCAGGCTACTCGGCTAATTTTTTTGACGGAAAACACTTCGTGATGAAGGGCGGATCGCCTCGCACCGATGCATGCATGTTGCGCCGATCCTTCCGGAACTGGTTCCAGCCGCACTACCCGCACGTATACGCCACATTCCGCTGCGTGGAGGAATAACTCATGGCTTCGGCTCCGCGAATGGCAACCGTAAGTTCCTCGCCTCGGGTTCTGTCCGAATTCTGTTCGGACGTCGTGCTCGGACTGAGTCACCCCGGACAGAAGGAACTCCCCTCGAAATATCTTTACGATGAGGTGGGCTCTGCGCTTTTCGATGTGATCTGTGTTTTGCCGGAGTATGGCCTGAGCCGCGCGGGAATGCGCATGCTCGAGCATTATTCCGGCGAAATTGTCAACCGCGTGCCGGGTCCGGTGGTGGTCGCTGAACTCGGCAGTGGAAGCGGCCAGCAAACGCGATGGGTGCTTGAAGCGCTGGCGCGACGGCAGCGCGTGAACTACTACCCGATTGACATCTCCGGCAGCGCCCTGTTCCGGTGCCAGCGGGAACTCGGACAAATGGATCTGGTCAGCATCGTCGGGTTCGAGCGCGCCTATCTGGATGGTCTGCAGGAAGTGGCCGCGCGACGAAAAGACGGGGAGCGGTTGTTCGTCTTATTCCTGGGCAGCACGATTGGAAATTTCGACCGTCCAGCGGGCGATCAATTCCTGCGCGAAGTCCGGTCAATCCTGCGCGAAGGCGACGCACTATTGCTCGCAACCGATCTTGAAAAACCAGTTTCGACGCTCGTTCTGGCGTACGATGATCCCGCCGGCGTCACCGCCGCATTCAACAAGAACCTGCTCGCGCGCATCAACCGCGAACTCGGTGGGGATTTCGACCTAAACCACTTCGAGCACGTCGTGCGGTGGGACGAAGCCGAGCGGAGGATCGAAATGCACTTGCGCTCGACCGTCTGGCAGCGTGTGACGATTCGCAAGGCCGGCTTCCGGCTCCATCTTCGCGAAGACGAAACCATTTGGACGGAGAGCTCGCATAAGTACGATCCGAAGGCGGTCAGGCAGATGGGCGAACGTTCCGGTTATTGTTGCGCGGGCCAGTGGTTCGACTTGGAATGGCCGCTCGCCCAAAACCTTTTCTTCGCAGTTTAGTTGACCCGGAGGACGAAAGTGGCCAAAGCCTCGTGGAACGGTACGATCCTCGCCGAGAGCAACAAGACGGTGGTTGTGGAAGGGAACCAGTATTTCCCGCCGGACTCGGTGCGCGCCGAATATTTTCGATCGAGCCAGACTCACACCGTTTGCCCCTGGAAGGGAACCGCCAGCTATCATGATGTGGAAGTAAACGGCGAACGCAATGCCGACGCCGCCTGGTATTACCCCGATCCGAAGCCCGCCGCCTCGCAGATCAAAGATTACATCGCATTCTGGAAGGGCGTGCGCGTCGAGCTCTAGTCTCAGCTGTGCTATATTTTTCCTCGCATGAGTCCAAAGAAAAAGAAGAAATCGTCCCGCGCCAGGCTGGCACCTTCGCGGAAAAGCGGAATCGCTCGTTCGTCGAAGCCTGCGGGCCGCAGGTCGGCAGAGGAGCGGGGCACCGACCCCGCGCGCGTTCAAGCGATCCTCAAGGGACTTGATCAGGCGTATCCGGCGGTCACTTGCGCACTTAAGCACGACAATCCTTTTCAACTGCTGGTTTCTACGATTCTCTCGGCCCAATGTACCGATGAGCGCGTGAACATCGTCACCGCAACGCTTTTTCCGAAATATCCAACGCCTCACGCCTTCGCGTACGCGAATCCGATGGAACTGCAGCAAGACATTCGTCCGACCGGTTTTTTCCGCAACAAAACAAAATCCCTGATGGGCGCGAGCAAGCGAATCATCGAGGAGTTCGGCGGCGACGTGCCGAAAACGATGCAGGAGCTTCTGACCTTGCCGGGAGTCGCGCGAAAGACGGCGAACGTCGTGCTCGGCACGGCGTTTGGTATTGCGTCTGGAGTCGTAGTTGACACGCACGTGCAGCGGCTTTCGGGCCGCCTCGATCTATCGAAGAACACGGACCCAAAGAAGATCGAACAAGATCTGATGCAGATTATTCCGCAGGAGCGATGGATACTGTTCTCCCACCAACTGATCTGGCACGGCCGGCGGGTCTGCCAGGCGCGCAAGCCGAAGTGCCTGGAATGCAATCTCGAGCGGTTGTGCTACTCCAAAGACAAAACTGTCTGAAGCGCGAATACGCGCGTCCTCCAGATGACTTGGCGGCGCTTTCGATCTGTGCCTTTCCCCTTTTCTTCTAGATAGAAATTGCCGTGACCGCGAAAAAAGTCGCGGGGCCCGCCGCTTCGATGGGAGGTAAGTCAAGCGTTGCGAGCCACTTACGGCCTGTTCAATATGGTACGTCGGATGCTATATGGGCTGTGTAGCATGGTTCGGCCGAGCGGGACGTGGGGGTGGAGTGGGTATGAGGACCGTGATGGACGAGAAAGTTCCAAATCGAGAACGAAAGCCGGAAGCCAAATGGAGCGAGCGCCTCAGCGCGCTGCGCAAGATTCCCCCGGTGCTGAGAATGGTATGGACGTGCGCGCCCGAGGTTGTTGTTCTGGGCAGTCTCGCGCGTGTGGTCGTCTCGGTGGTCCCCGTCGCTCTGTTGAGGGTCACGCAGATCATCATCGACGCCATTGACAATCACATTTGGCATCACACGGCGTTGCCCCATGCGTTCTGGTGGCTTGTGGCCCTCGAGTTCACGCTGGCAGGTCTCTCTGCGATGTTGGGACGCGTACTTAGTTATTTCGATACGGTGCTGGCCGACAAGTTCACGCGCCACATCAGCACGCGCATCATGGAGCATGCCTCGCGTCTCGATCTGACCCGCTACGAAGATCCGCTCTTTTACGACAAGATGGAGCGCGCGCGTGCGCAGGGCACCGATCGGGTGATGCTGGTGCAAATGATGGGGCGGCTGATTCAGGATTTGATCGGCGCGGTCAGCTTGGCGATCGGTATCGGGATCTTTTCGCCCTTGCTGCTGGTCTTTTTGATCGTTTGCGTGGTGCCCGCTTTCCTTGGAGAAACGCACTTCGCATTCCTTGGTTACTCGCTGAGTTTCGAACAGACTCCGGCGCGAAGGCAGATGGAGTATCTCCGCATCCTCGGCGGCAGCAGGGAAAGCGCCAAGGAATTGAAATTGTTCGGGCTGGGGCCCTTTCTGGTCGGACGTTACAAGGTCCTCTCCGATGAGCTGCACCGCCAGAACGTTGGGTTGGCGCGGCGCAAGCTCATCTTCGGAGTGTTCCTGACCGTGCTCGGCACGCTTGGTTATTATGGCGGATATGCGTTCGTTATCTACCAAACGGTGGTCGGCGCGTTGACGATCGGCAAGTTGACTTTCCTGGCTGGCGCGATTGCTGGTGCCAGCGCGGGCATTCAGGCCGTGTTTACTACGTTCTCGGGCATCGCCGACCAGGCGCTGTTTCTCACCGACCTCGTGGATTTCTTTGCCGTCGAACCGACGATTCGGTCGAAACCCGGTGCACTGGTGGCGCCGCGGCCAATTCGGCAGGGAATCGAATTCAAGAACGTCTCCTTCTCATATCCAGGCAATCGCCGAAAGATTTTGTCTGGGATTAACCTCCGGATCGAACCGCAAGAGCGCGTTGCTCTGGTCGGCGAGAACGGGCAGGGAAAGACCACAGTCGTCAAGCTGCTGACGCGCCTCTACGACCCGACGGAAGGCCAAATCCTGCTCGATGGAGTTGACCTCCGCGAATACAACCTCGAGGACTTGTGGAAGGAGATCGGCGTCATTTTCCAGGATTTCGTCCACTACGAAATGACCGTCTCTGAAAACATCGGGGTTGGCAGGATCGAAGAGGCCCACAATCCTTTCCGGATTCGCGCCGCGGCGATCAAGACATTTGCCGAGAGCGTGATTCAAAAGCTGCCGAAGGGCTACGACCAGCCGCTGGGGTGCCGGTTTGAAGGAGGCGTGGACCTCTCCGGTGGTGAGTGGCAGAAAATCGCCCTTGCTCGGGCTTACCTGCGCGACGCGCAATTGCTGGTGCTCGACGAGCCCACGGCTGCTCTCGACGCGCGTGCCGAAAATGAGGTGTTCGAGCGTTTCTCGGAACTTACGCGGGGCAAGATGGCGTTGCTGATTTCCCACCGCTTCTCCACGGTTCGCATGGCCGATCGCATTCTTGTGCTGCAAAAGGGCGGAATCGCGGAGCAAGGACAGCACGATCAGCTCGTCAAGGACGGCGGACTCTACGCCGAGATGTTCGAACTGCAAGCCGCGAGTTATCGATAGGGCGTGCCGTAGCGGTGGCGCGAGGCTCTCGTAGCGGGGTTTTCGGCATCATTCAAGCATACAGGAATCCCCTCAATAACTTACAGCGCGGCACGGATGGCTGCATTCTTGGAATCGGCTTAACCTCGAAGCTGGCCGGGAGATCGTAGTCAGGGCATAGCTCGATCCTATTTTTCTCTATTATTTGCCGGCAGCCACCCCGGATGAGCCCGAATGGCTCTCTCCTAATCGAGGCTCGATCCTAGAGCAAACTGATTCATAGCCGGGGTGGGGCGCGGCAGATCTGATATCCGCTTCACAATTTAGAAACTGCGAGGTGAATCCGTGAAAGCCGATCAGGTTTCGCAGGAACCGCGCTTGCGAGGAAACCAGGAGAAGAGTTCCGGAGAAGCACGGGAGCCTGAAGCGCTCGATCTGGTGAGGCAGGCCCAGACTGGCGACGAAGCTGCGTTCGCCCGGCTCGTGGAGCCCCACATGCGCAAGACGTTTCACGTCGCGCTGAAAATCACCCGCAACCGCGAGGATGCCGAGGACGCATCTCAGCAAACTCTATTGAAGGCTTTCGCGAATATAAGGCAGTTTCAAGGGGCGTCCCAATTCTCGACGTGGCTGATTCGAATCGCCATGAACGAAGCGCTGATGGTGATGCGCAAGCGGCGCTCAGAAGACTCGCATCTCACGTACGACTTCGATTCCGGCGAACGCCCGAGCGCCATTGAGAGGATTTGCGCGGCGGATACGGCGCAACCGGAAGTTCTTTATGCAAAGCGAGAGCACCAGGAAGCATTGAGAGAAGCGATTCGGAGCCTCCGCGGGACGCTGCGCGTGGTTGTGTGGATGCTGGGAATTGAAGAGCACAAGAGCAAGGACGCTGCCAAAATTCTGAATCTCTCTCAATCGGCTGTGAAGATCCGATTCTCGCGAGCCCGGCAGGAATTGCGGGAATGCCTGGCCGATCGCATGTAAGACCCTTCCGCGAACCGAATGCACTCGCCGGAAGATCGTCTAGCCCAAAACGATACTGATGATGTGATTGGCACCGTCATCCACCAGAGAGATGTTCGCCGACCCCGGTAGTATCTTGCCATCCACCTCCGTGAGAGCGACACCGCGAGTAACACTGGATGGGTTTTCCACCTGAATGCTGTAGACCGACGAATGATAGCGGAATTTCACAGAATATCGGAGCCAATTTCGAGGGATGCACGGGTCAATGCTGAGACTCATGCCACGGACGCGGAATCCCAGAATCCATTCCATGCCTGCGCGATACAGCCAGCCCGCAGAGCCTGTGTACCAAGTCCACCCACCGCGCCCCACGTGCGGCGCTTCTCCGTAAACGTCCCCCGCCACCACGTATGGCTCGACCTTGTACCGCTGGATGCTGGCGCGCGAGCTGGATCGATTGATTGGATTTAGAATGCGAAATAGTTCGCTCGCCTTATCGCCGTCGCCCATTGCCGCGAAAGCAATCAGCGTCCAAACGGCAGCGTGCGAATATTGCCCACCATTCTCCCGGATTCCAGGCACGTAACCCTTGATGTATCCGGGATCGTGCGACGTATGATCGAAGGGAGGGGTCAAAAGTAGGATGAGTCCATCCTCTCGGCGAATGAGCTGCCGATCGGCCGCCGCCATTGCGCGCACGCCACGCGCCGGCTCCGCCGCGCCGCTGATGATTCCCCAGGACTGAGCGATTGAGTCAATGCGGCATTCGGAGTCCGTGGACGATCCCAACGGTGTTCCGTCGTCGTAGTACGCACGACGGTACCACTCGCCGTCCCACCCATCGCGTTCGAGCGCCGCCTTCAGCGCACTGACGTGAAGTCGCCAGGTTTCCGCGCGCTTGCGTTCACCCCGCGCGTCCGCGATCTTTGCAAACTCCCAGAGGATCGTGTGCAAAAACCAACCGAGCCATACGCTCTCGCCTTTGCCTTGCTGACCTACCCGGTTCATGCCGTCGTTCCAGTCCCCGGTGCCCATCAGAGGGAGCCCGTGCTCGCCGACCGGGAGACTGCGATCCAGGGCACGCGCGCAATGCTCGAATAATGTGGCGCGAGTCTCCGAAATCCGCGGCTCGAAGTACGACTCGTTTTGCCCTTCCGACAACACGCTGCCCTCGAGGAATGGAACGGTTTCCTCCAGAATTGTCATGTCGCCTGTGGCTTCGATGAAATGAATGACCGCGTAGGGCAGCCACAAAAGATCATCGGATATTCGCGTGCGTATGCCGCGACCAGAAGGCGGGTGCCACCAATGCTGTACATCGCCCTCCACGAACTGGCGGCCGGCGGAGCGCAACAAATGTTCGCGGGCAACCGCTCGGTTGGAAACGGTCAGCGCCATCACGTCCTGCAGCTGATCGCGGAAACCATACGCTCCGCTCATCTGGTAGAACGCAGCGCGCGCCCACACGCGGCAGGCGAGCGTCTGGTAGAGCAGCCAGCGATTCAAAAGCACGTCCATGGTGGGATCGGGCGTTGCAACCTGGACGGCACCGAGGATGTCATCCCACTGGCGAGTGACTTCCCGCAACACCTTTTCCAAATCCACCGTGCGATAGCGGAGAAGCAGTTTGCTCGCCTGCTCATGGTTCTCCGCCTGGCCAAGAAGGAACCTGAGTTCCACGCTCGCCCCGGGCTGTAGTTCAACGATTGTTTGCAATGCGGCGCATGGGTCAAGACCAGCGCCCAACTTTTCAGAAAGAGGCCGGTCACTCTCGAGTGCCTCAGGGTGCTCGGGCGTACCATTGCGGCCAAGGAATTCCGTGCGGTCGCACGTGAAAGAACTTTGGCGTCCGCCGAGATCGGCAAAACTGACGCGCCCTCCAAACTCGCCCGTCCACAGGCTCCGCGCAAGGATCGCTCCGGAGCTTGGGTCTTTCTCGGTAACGACATAGGGAACCGAAGCTGAACGTGAACTACCCAGCAGCCATTCGACATACGCTGTGACTGAGATGCGCCGCGTAGATCCAGATTCATTTCGTAGCGTCAGCCGGGAAATCTTCATCGGGTCGGCCACTGGAACATATTGAGTGAGGTCCACCGAGATGCCATGAGAGGCATGCGAGAAGCGGCTATAGCCTTGACCGTGACGCGTTACGTATGTCGCGTCTTCCAGTCGGATCGGGAGCGCCGTGGGAGTCCATATCTCGCCAGTGCCTTCGTCACGCAGATAAATTACCTCCCCCGGTGGGTCAATCACGTGGTCGTTGGACCACGGCGTAATCTGATTTTCGTGGCTGTTGAGCGACCAGGTCGTGCCCGAGCCAGATTCCGACACGAGGAATCCGAAGTCCGGATTCGCAATCACGTTGATCCATGGCTCCGGTGTGCGCAGCCCTTCGCTCAGCACGACCGTATACTCGCGGCCGTTTTTGGAGAAACCTCCGAGGCCATTGAAATACTCCAGCGGCGGTTGCGTCGCCGCCGCTTCCAGATGCTTGCTGGCGCGACCGGGCTTGGCCGGAGTTGGGGCCGGCGCTTCCGGATACTGCGAACGCGCAATTTGCTCCGCAAGCGTTCCTCTCCGGCTGAGTAGCACGGCCCGCGCTACGGCTTGCAGCTGAGCTCGCGTCTGAGCCGTGATCAGATCCCCTCGCAGCAGGAAGATTTTCCCGCTCGCGGCCTGCGTGTCCGGCGAGAGCCGCAGTTGGCTTCCGCGGACGAGAGCTTCGAGCGAGCCCTGAAGTTCTTGCACGTACGACGTAGCCTTTTCATTGATGATCACCACATCGGCGGAGAGCTGCTTCATGCGCCAGTATTCATGCGCGCGGAGCAATTGCCGGATCATTTCGAAATCGTCGACGTCGTCAATTCGAGCCACCACGATCGGGAGGTCACCGGAAATTCCCAGTGCCCAGAGCGCCGGACGATCCAGAATGGTGGCGCTCAGAACGGCCGCGCTTGGACGCAACGTCGCGTCGGAATACAGCACGGCATTCGCGAGCCGCTGGAATAGCTGCGCTTCTTCGGCGCTGATGCCTAAATGGTGCAATTGAACTTGCGCTTGGGTCCATGCCAGAGTTCGAGTGCGCTCGTACGTTCGGGCGTCGCGGTACTTGTCGGCAAGGTTCAGCACTTCTTCGCGGGTGGAAGCCACGATTGTGGAAAAAACGAGATCCACGGTGGTTCCTGGTGGAATGTGCACGGTGCGGCGCAAGCTCATCACTGGGTCGAGCACGGAGCCGACAGTGTTGGAGAGCGGCCTCCCGTCGATAATCGAGATCGGATTTCGAAGGTCCCGCGCGCGCCCGATAAATCGCGCTCGATCTGTTTCGTATTGCAGTTCGCCCGTGGAATCGCCCTCGACGACCAGGACGTGCGCGGCCCAGACCGACGTTTCATCCGCGGACCGCTTCCTGCGCGTCGCGAGGAGGACGCCGATATCAGCAATAAACTCGGTCTCCACGAAAAGATTCGCAAACGCCGGATGCGCTGCGTCACTGGCTTGCGCAGTAAGCGACAGCTCCGCATAGGAGGTGACTTGAATATCCCGGGCGCGCATGCCTGAATTTGTGATCGAGATGCGGCGAATTTCGGCGTCGTCCTCGGACGACACAATCACTTCGAGTGCCGTCGTCAGCGAACGGTCGCGACGCGTGATCTCCGCATGATCTTCGTAGAAAGCGGCCTCATAGGAACTCGGCTCGATTCCGGTTGGTTGATAGCCGGCCGACCACACGCTTCCTGATTGCTCATCCCGCAGGAAAATGTATGTTCCCCAACAGTCCCTGGTCAGATCCTCGCGCCAGCGCGTGATAGCAATATCGCGCCAGCGGCTGTACCCAGAACCCGCGGAAGTCAGCATCACCACGTAACGGCCGTTGGAAAGCAGAGCTGTGCGCGGAGTGGGATCGCGAGGCGAATCGAATCGGCGCGCGGCTGGCGGCGCGAGCTCGCGCACTTGCGCCGCAGCGGACACTTCTTCCGCTCGTGGTCGCGCCACCAGCACATCGCGCGGCGTGCGCTCCTGAAGGAGAAGTTCAGTGGCCTGCACGATCGGAACCGCATGAAAACGATTGCACATGGCACCGCCAACTAATGCATTGGCGAATGCAACCAGAGACATTCCCTGATGGTGCGCCATATAGGCCCGAACGATGGCGACGTGCTGTCCCTCGGCCAACCGGGAACTGGTGTAGTCCAGCGCTTCATAAAAGCCGTAGGCCCCTCTTCCTCCTTCCTGCGTGAGCCGATCGAGGTTTTGGAGCGTCGTGGATGGATCGACCAACGCGGCAAGAGCCGTTGCGTACGGGGCGATAACCAAATCCTCGCTCAGGCCGCGTTTCAGTCCCAACCCTGGCACACCGAAGCTCGAATATTGGTAAGTGAAATCAATGTCGCGAGCGGCATAAGCCGATTCCGAAATCCCCCAGGGCACGCCGCGCTCCTTGCCATACTCGATCTGCCGGAATACCACCTGCTGATAGGTTTGACTCAACAGGCTGTTCGCCGGCGACCGCATGACGAGCGCCGGCATCAGGTACTCGAACATGGAGCCAGACCAGGAGATGAGCGCCGAGCCCCTTCCCACGGGAGTCAAAGCGCGTCCCAACCTGAACCAGTGCGATGAGGGCACATCGCCCTTCGCAATCGCAATGAAACTAGCAAGCCGCGCTTCCGAAGCAAGCAAATCGTAACAGTTCGGATCGAGGTGCCCGTCCGCGGCGCGATACCCGATTGAAAATAGCTTGCAAGTATCATCGAATAGAAAGCTGAACTCCATTGCCTCGAACATTTCTTCGGACCGCTGCGCGATTGCGAGCAAGCGGTGATGTAAGGCGGCTGCGTCGGTAGACGATTGGCGCATTGATTGGATCAGAGCGTCCAAACGTGCGGAGTTGCCGGTCGTGCTTGCACGAAGAGTTGTCAATTCGCCGATCGCGGATTCAAATCTTTCCGGGGCGTCCGCCAGCGCCGCGTTATGGGGGAAGAACTTCTCGATCGCCTTCCATTCCGGGGCGTTAGAAGAGAGGCTTCCGGCAATCGTGGCCGCTTCCTTCGGGCCCAGCCGGAGCCACGGCAGAGCGATCGTTGCATCCCGCAACAGGCTATCGGCGCTCGCCTTGGCGGCTTGGGACCAAAGGCGCACTTCCGGGCTCGCGGAATCTCCCAATTCTTGCGCGAGGGTTTGGGCAATGTCTGTAAGGGTGTGGGCGCATTCGGACGCCTCGACGATTCTCAATGCCAATTCGTCCGCACGCCGAGGCACAGAACCGATCGAAACAGCCAGCTGATCCATCGCGTGGCTGAGTTGCTTCCGCGTCACTGAGTGGGTGCGCGGCCCTTCAGTAACTTTCGTCAGCGTTTCACGCAGAAGCCCGATCGCATCTTCGATTCCTGCAAACATCGTGGGGTCCAGGGCTGGTTCCTCAATCAGTTCGCGGCAGCCTTTGGCGAGGGCCAGTAGATGTCCGGCGATATTTCCGCTATCAACGGTGGAAACATATTTTGGGTCGAGGGGATGAAGATCGCGCGTGTCATACCAATTGTAGAGGTGGCCGCGGAATAGCTCGAGCTTGCCAATCGTGTCTAGTGTGGCTTCCATGCGCTCAACCGCCTCCACGGTGCCCAACCATCGGAAGTCGTGCGCGGCGAGGGTCGAAAGCAGGTAGAGCCCAATGTTTGTCGGCGATGTACGGTGCGCCACGACGGGCTTCGGGTCCTCTTGAAAGTTATCCGGCGGTAGGAAATGCTCTTCCGCGGTTACAAAAGTCTCGAAGAATCGCCATGTTCGTCGGGAGATCGCGCGCAGCGCTTGCGCCTGGGACGTCGACAGCTGCTCAAGGTCGGAGTGCCGCGGTGGGCGGCTGATCCAGTACGCGATCGCGGGCGACGATATCCACAGAGCCACAAAAGGCACCGCGGCGAATAGTGCGCGGTGACCCAGGAACCAAACCACCGCAAGTGAGGCAAACGCCAGAATGACTCCGCTCACCATCCTCTTGAAAATGCCAAATGGTTTCAAATCAATTCTATGCTTGGCTTGCGCCGCGGTGACCCACTCGAGCAGGTGTTTGCGGGTGATGAGCAATCGAACGAGGGTTCGTCCGATGGCGTCGGCCATCTGACATCCTTGGTAAGCGAGAAACGCCGTCGTCAAGCCTGCCTGCGACAATCCGATGGAGAAATCCGAAGCAAGGCCGTGGAAGTGACTTCGTTTGGAAATCCCTTCCAGCCGCGCGTTGATTCCGGCTAAGAACGGAATGAGGGCAGGGAACCCGATCATTGCAAGCACGAATCGAGTCCACAGCCACGGAGAAATCCCCGGCAGCAACCACCCTGCCATCAGCGTGAGAAACAAGCACGGGGCCAAAAGGGACCGGCGAAGGTTATCGAGCATCTTCCAGCGGCCGATCACCGGAATTTTTACTTTGCGGCCGCCCACCGATCCCGCGCGTCCGCCGATGATCCACGCCAGAAGTTGCCAGTCGCCACGCGCCCAGCGATATTGTCGGGCAGCGGCCGCTTCGTATTGAGCGGGGAATGCATCGAAGAGCTCGATATCGGTGGCCAGTGCGCTGCGCGCGAAAATTCCCTCAAACAGGTCGTGACTCAGCAGGATGTTTTCGGGCGCTTTGCCTGCCATGGCAGCTTCAAAAACATCGAGGTCGTAAATGCCCTTTCCCGTGTAGGAGCCCTCGTGGAAAAGATCCTGGTATACGTCTGAAACCGAGGAAGCGTACGGATCAACGCCGCTCGGTCCGGAGAAAACTCTTTGAAAGAGTGATCCTTCGCGATCGGTTGGTAAGGAAGGTGTAATGCGGGGTTGCACGATGCCATAGCCGTCGGTAACGCGACCCTCCGCTGGGCTGAACGTCGGCCGATTGAGCGGATGAGCCATGGTGCCGACCAGGCGGGCCGCCGCACCGCGTGGCAATCGAGTGTCCGCATCCAGAGTGATTACATAGCGGATGCCAGAAATCGTTTCCGGCAACAGGGCGCCCGTTGTGATGAATGAAGTATTTGTAGAGCCGCGGAGCAGTGCGTTCAGCTCGTGAAGTTTGCCACGCTTGCGTTCCCAGCCCATCCACTTTTGTTCCGATTCATTCCAGAGACGCCTGCGGTGAAACAGAAAGAAGCGATTGCCGCCACCTGGCGCTGGGCCGTGGCGTTTGTTTAGGTCGGCAATGCCATTCGCAGCGGCGGCCAGTAACTCGTCATCGTTCGCCACAGTCTCCGTTGGGGAGTCAACCCAGTCGGAGAGCAATGCAAATCGCAGCTCGTCGTCGGAATTCGCCAAATAGTGGATTTCAAGCCGTTCCACCTGATCGCCGATGTCATCCTCGGACGTCAGCAGGGTCGGAACCACCACCATTGTTCGGAGCCTTACGGGAATGCTGCGAATTTCCAGTCGCGGCAGGGTGCGCGGACCGAACAGATCCGTGACACTGCGATTGATGAGCGCAATGGCGAGGTCCGATGCGGGAATCACGGCCAGCAACCCGAGGAGTACGAGTTGCAAGGTGCTGGCTTTGAATTCCCACGAGCGCACCAGCGGCAACGCGATGATCACCGCGGTTAGCGCCGCAATCGTGCCGAGATAACCGGGCACTGCAGCCCGAACGTACAACCGCAGAATTCGGCGCCTCCATGAGATTTTGAATCCGATGTCGCGCTCGAAATTGTCGCGCCCATGGGAAATCAAGTAGTAGCCCGGGTCTGAACGCCCCTCGTCGTGGGAATCGGATTTCGTGACGCCGGAAGCCTGCTTGGCGAAACTCACCGCGCGTTCGGCAACTTCGATCTCCGAATGGCCCGACCCCAGCGAAAGATCCTCAATCGCGTGCCGATAGGCGTCGCGCGTAGCGAAGTCCATCTCTCCGAAATCACTGCCCCCACGCAGAACCTGATCAACCAGGCTCACGTTTTCAAAGAATGTTTGCCAGTCAAAGGAAGAAGCCAGGCGCATGCTCGTAATTACATTGCGCACCGTCACGCTCATGGCCGCTTGCTGCTGATGCTCCGCGCGGACAATCTCGTCGGCGCTGGTTCCCTGGGCGGCCAGGCGGTCGTCGAGCCATACCAGGATCGGGCCAACTTTGGGGTCCAGGTCACGCAGACGCTGGATGAGTTGGACGGCGAACGCCCGGTCGAAAGGCTTTTTTTCGAATTGCCGGAGCACGGCCGCCGGAGAAACAAGGGCTTGGCCGCCGGCGCCCAGCAGCCGATCCGCCAGAAGGTCTGCCTCGTTGCGGGCTTCGCGGCTCAAAACAATCCTCGCCGCAAGCCTACGCAGATTTTCAATCAAGACGACTCGCAGAGTAATCGCGACGGCCCAGAGTTCACCAATCGAAAGCGGCTGCACGCGCTGATAGGCAGTAACAAAGCGGCGCAGTACGTCGGGGTCAAATCGACTGTCCGTATGAGCCACGTAGGCCCAAGCGACGCCGTAAACGCGGGGGTAGCCTTTCAAGTGGCCGGATGCGAGTTTGGGCAGCTTCCGGTAAAAGCCGGGGGGGAGGTGATCGTGGATCTCGCGGAGTTGTTCCTCGACGATGTAGAAATTGTCGAGCAGCCACTGCGCGGCGGGCGTGATGGACTGCTCGCGTCGGATGGCGCGTGCGGTGGCACGATAGTACGCCAGCAGGAGGTCGCCGTTTTCGGCGACGCTCTGAATCAACGGCTCGCCCGCGTCCGGACCGGAAGTCGTCGTCTGCGCTGCGGCAAGGCTCTCGGCGTGTTGCTCAAGTCGGTCCACGCTGAACAGCTCGCCTGAGATCGGCTCGTCGTTCTCCGCGAAGACGCTTATGGGTGGTGCAGCGTTCATCCCTGCCTCGAAGTACTAGATTCGTCCCGATGCGCCCGAACGGTGCCGTAAGCATCTTCGCACACCACGGTGCAAACCGACGGATGTCGATGCAAGTAGCCTGAGGCTAGGTGTGGCTAAGCTAGATAGCGTGGTCCAAGCGATCCGCCCGCATTTTGCGAAGCACTGCGCGGGCTTTTCGGCTCTCGGTTTCAGCTGGCTCGTCGAAGCCCGGAGATATCAAAGGAGCGGTCCGAAGAGTGCGTCACCGATGACGATGACCGTAGCGGCGCCTGGCGGAATGCAACCGCGGAATCGAGTATTCGTTCTAGGTCGATCCTACGATACGGATAACAAATGAAGTCGAACGCGCGAATATTCAGCGCGGCCAGGTAGTCCCGGTATTCTTGGGGGCACTCCGGCGCGCAAATGATGATCATCGGAATATCAGCGCGCTGATGCTTCAAGTGCCGTACCACATCGCGATACGTGCCATCCACCAGCCAGAACCCGCAAAAACAGGCCATCACGTCTTCCTGGGCAAGCGCGGATCGAACCTCCTCGATTCCGGTCGCCCACAACGTGTTGATTGCGTAGTCCTGCAAAAGCTCGCCCATTTTCTGCCGAATCTGGGGATCGATTGTCCCCAACAGGATGGTTGGACGCCCAGGAACCTGTCCCATACGCAATTGGGACCGCGCCTCGGATCGAAGTCTAAGTTGAGGATCGCCCGAAAGAATCATTGGCTTTGCCCTTTCTGCTCGCCTCGAAGATAAGTGCGAGTTGGCCCTTTCTGCGGTACAGATCTAACGCAAGTGCATTGTCGTCTATGTGCTGCGGGCGAACAATACAGTCAACTTGTTAGGGAAATGCGGAACTTCGTGTAGGCTGCAGGTGTTGGGGTTTGCCGTCGATTTTTCAGCAAAAACGCGATGGATCTGGCTAGTAGTTATATTGAGAACTGCCTTAAGATCGACGCTGTAGTTTATGTCGGGGCGTAGCGCAGCCTGGTAGCGCGCCTGCCTTGGGCGCACCAAACTCGACTCTAACAGCTCCTTCTCTTACTTCTAACTGCCAACGTTTCCAACAAATCGGGGAATCTGCTTTTCGCTCAAAGCTATCCCGAGCAGTATGAAAACGTTGGATTCGTGCACAGTTCGTGCACACTCGTTACCGATCCGATGAAACGATGAACTTCCCACAAGCGGGCTTCTGGCCTGGAACAACATCCGGTTTGCCCGTAATCTGGGAGCTGTCGAAGGGGTGTCCTACTTGTAACGACGACTTCCGACATGCCCTCTTTCGGAGCTAATACTGCCGGCGCAAGTAGCGAAACATGTTGCGCAACGACCGGATCACGAGCTCCTATATTTCTAATTGCGTTGCAGTTCACCTCATGCGGCGGAGATCTGGGCTCGTCCTGTCTCGACAACTTTGTGCGCTGAAGCCGCGGACGAGAACAGGGGTATGAGACCTTCAACCAGTGTTGGATGAGTCAGGACCGCATCGCGCAGTGCGGTATAGGGCAGCTCTGCAATCATAGCAATCTGCACGGCAGACATGACCTCTCCTGCGCCGGCAGCGAAAGCCGTGAAGCCGAGGATGCGATCCCGCTCGATTTCCACTACCGCCTTCAAAAATCCTCGCGTTTCGGTGAGCGCATGCGCGCGCAGCACCGACTTCATCGGGATTTTGAACCGGCGATAGGCAATTCCTTGTGCTTTCGCTTCCTTCTCGCTCAGTCCGACGCGCGCGAATTCTGGATCGGTGAAAAGGCAAAACGGAACTTGCCTGCCCGAGGTTATGTGGTCGCCGCCAGTTAGGTTGTCGCGAACGACGCGGAAATCGTCGATGCTGATGTGTGTGAACTGCGGGCTGCCCGCCACTTCTCCGATGGCCCAAACGCCAGGCGCGGTGGTCTGCAGCCGCTCGTTGACCTTGATGTACCCACGATCCGTTACCTGGACGCCGGCCAACTCCAGCCCGATGCCCTGCGTGTTTGGAGTTCGGCCCGTCGCAACTAGCAGATGACTTCCTTCCAGCGTTTTCTCCGCGCCATTTTGCTCGAGAATTACTTTGACGGATTGCCCCGATTTTCCTGAGACCCTCTTCACCGTGGCGTTCAACAGAACTTCGATGCCCTCATCGTGGAACAGACCGGTAACGGCTTCTGCGACGTCGTCATCTTCCCGTGGCAGCAACCGGTCGTTTCGGTTGATCACAGTTACCTTGCTGCCGAACCGGCGCATCGCCTGGGCGAGCTCTAATCCAACGTAGCCGCCTCCAATCACCAGGAGATGCTCGGGCACTTCATCGAGTTCCAGTGCTTCCACATGCGTCAATGGCTGCGCGTCGGCAATTCCCGGGACCGGCTCGACGACGGCGTGCGTGCCAGTGCTGATGATGACGTTGGCTCCACGAAGTTGTCGCCGCGCCCCATCCGGAAGCGTCACTTCCAAAGTCCCAGGACCAATGAAGCGTCCGACGCCGAGGATCAGCTCCGCGCCGCTGCTCTTGAAATTCTCCAAGTACATCTCGTTCAAGCCCCGCACCATTCTGCGTTTGCGCGCCAGCACCGCCGGCATGTCAATCGCCGAACCCGGCTTGCCGATTCCGCTGCGTTCCGCTCCGCGAAAGTACGTCGCGATCTTCGCGCTGTCGATGATGTTCTTGCTCGGAAGGCACGCGATGTTCGGGCACGATCCGCCGATGAATCTTCGCTCGACGACAGCGACACGCTTTCCGTCGCTGGCAAACGTCCACGCAGCGAGCGTCGATCCCGTTCCGTCCCCGAGGATAACCAGATCGTATTGTTCCGGCTGCGTCTTCTTACGTACCTGAGCGGATGAGGTGTTTTCGGTGTTCTTCATGCGGATTTTCCTTTCGGAGCGACATGTTCACTCTTGGCTTGCGTTGATTTCACGAGAGCAGCAGACGACGCTCCTTCCAGCGACAGTCCGTAACCAACTTCTCGAACGATGCGTTCCTTCAAGGGCTGGATGAAATGTACACGGGTGTTGCGGCGTGTCACTTCCGGAGCCTTCAGGTACAGTTCGGCCAATTCCCGCGCCCGGCTGAGCGCCTTGCCGTTCGGCACAACTTCGGCAACCACTCCCCATTCGTGTGCGCTACGCGCTGTCAGCGGCTGTGGGTTCAGCAGGAACGCCTCCGCTCGTCCCGCTCCAGCGCGATAGCTCCAGGTGGTAAAGATTCCGTCGCCGGGCGCGACGCCCGCGGAGAAATGGGCCACATCCTGGAAGGTCGCACCATCCGCCGCCACAATTACACTGGCAAGTAGCGCGTAGTCGGAGTGCACGTGGGCACGTCCCTCGATAGCCGCGATGACCGGCACGCGTATGTTGGCTATATTTTCCAAAACCTGAACGCCTTCATCATGAACTTGGCTCCACACGCCGGGATCGGCGACGTCGCCAAAAGATGACCAAGCGACGTCGGCAATGAAGTCCCCACCCGCGCCTGTAAGGATTACGATTTTGTTCGCTCGATCTTGCGAAATCCGGTAGAAGGCATCGACAAGTTCCGTGTGAGATTGCGCGGTCATAATGAACGGCCCGCCGTTGGTGTGAAATTCAGCAACCAGCACGCCTTTGTTATCTCGTGTCAGCTTTAGGTTCTGATAAGCATTGAAGTAGTCACTCTGAACTTGCATCGTATTCTCCTCTCAGTGTTGTCCTGACTGCGTTCACCCGAATGTGTTGTTACGAGCTCAGCACATTGCGCTCAGGTGGCCACCACGAGGCCGCCTGCGGCACGAATGACCTCTCCGGTGATCCAGGCTGATTCGTCTGACGCTAGGAACACCGCCAGCGGGGCGATATCCGTGACGCGACCGAGCCGGCCGAGCGGCGTCTTCCCAGCCAGAACGGCGCCGGCACCACCCTCAAAGGTCCCCGCGGCTAGATTTCCTTCGGTTTCTGTATGACCGGGAGCGATGGCGTTGACGCGTATCTTGCGCGGTGCCAGCTCGAGTGCCAATCCCCGGGTCAGCGTTTCGATGGCGCCTTTTGTGGAAGCGTACAGCAGGGCTCCCGGCACCGGATGCGAGCCGACGATAGAGCTGAGGTTGATGATGCTCCCGCCGTCCGCCCCGAACCGCTTGATCGCCTCCTGCACGGTGAGAATCGCCCCGAGAACGTTGACGTTGTAGTGGAGATGAAAGCTCTCTTCGGTGATCTCCGCGAAGGCGCCGAAGCGGAATACCCCGGCGTTGTTGACCAAAACGTCCAGTTTTCTGAACGCGGAATCCACTTCTTTGAACAACCGCGCGACATCTGCGGCCTTGGACACGTCGGCCCCGACCGCGATCGCCTCGCCCCCGTTGTTGGTGATCGCCTGAGCGACGCGTTCGGCGCCTTCCCGGTCTGAGGAATAGTTCACGGCCACGCGCGCCCCCGCAGCTCCCAAGGCCATTGCAATCCCACCGCCTATGCCTTTGGACGCGCCCGTCACTATTGCCACTTTATTAGACAGTCTGCTCATATTCTCCATTGTTCGACTCCCGTACCCCCGAACGTCCATCGCTGTGAATTGCGCCTCGCGCGTATGAAAATCTCGAATTATGCTCCTTATGCTGAAGAGCGTTTTGAAACAGCGCGTCAACATCCAATTTTGCATCCTGAACGAATCATCGGCAACTCGGAACTATCCCGAAACGGGTTCGAGGAAGTTGGCCGGATTAGTACCGGGAAGTCGGCATCTCGTCAGGAAAATCAAGCACTGACGAGAAGTGCGTTTTACGGTACTCATGTGTCCTCGGGCCGTTCGGGTAGTATTGGGGTGGAGAAGTCACTTGAGCTTTACAAGAGGACTCAATCATGACGAATAGAGAAGCCGGAATCAATGTGGTCCGCGAAATGATGGGCGACCAAGCGGCCGCAAAACTCAGCGCTTCCGCTGATTCAAACACCTTCGGTGCCCCGATCGCTGCCTACGCGGTCGACCAGGTCTTTGCGGATATCTGGACTCGTCCCGGTCTGGACAAGCGCTCCCGCAGCCTAGTTTCGATGTCCGTCATGATTGCCATGCGTCAGCCCCATGAATTCGCCATCCACATGGGGGCCGCGCTCAAGAACGG
>Ga0210398_10000050_pt1 | contig 145296 bp, 124 predicted proteins | sample IncBWC4OmetaG_FD_161047 | JGI IMG/M metagenome (GOLD analysis project Ga0210398, IMG submission 161047) | Forest soil microbial communities from Barre Woods Harvard Forest LTER site, Petersham, Massachusetts, United States - Inc-BW-C-4-O | ecosystem: Environmental > Terrestrial > Soil >... | reverse complement strand
CGATCGCGGCGGGCGATCACGTGACGCTGACGACGACGCCGGTTTCGACGCCGACGACAGCGGGGTCTCAGGCGGTGTTGGTGTTCACGTCGGTCGACGGGCCCGCGAGCGGCAGCTACTCGCTCGCAGCACAGAAGCCGGTGTCCGCGGTCTCGGCGTCGGTGTCGCCGGCGGTGGCGGGGGCGACGGAGGCGGTCTACACAGTTGGTTTTACGACCTCGGCGCAGGGCGCTTTGGTTGCGGGTCAGGACACGATCACCTTCGAATTTCCGGGCGAGGGCGCGGGGTGCGTGAACGTGACGGTCGATGACACGACGAGCGGGTTGTCGCAGAGCGGCGTGGGGGCTGACTGCAGTTCGGTGGAGCACGAGTTGACGGTGCCGTTCGCGATCGCGGCGGGCGATCACGTGACGCTGACGACGACGCCGGTTTCGACGCCGACGACAGCGGGGTCTCAGGCGGTGTTGGTGTTCACGTCGGTCGACGGGCCCGCGAGCGGCAGCTACTCGCTCGCGGCACAGAAGCCGGTGTCCGCGGTCTCGGCGTCGGTGTCGCCCGCGATTGCCGGGGCGTCGCAGGTGACCTACACAGTCGGTTTTACGACCTCTACGCAGGGAACGTTGGCGGCTGGTGTGGGGCGTATCTCGATCGGGTTCCCGGGATCGCCGGGTTGTGATGACAACGCTGCCCCGATGAAGGTGACCGACGTGACCACTGGTGCTTCGGTCACGGATCAGTGTGCGCACCAGGGCGACTACACAGTGCCGTTTGCGGTTGGCCCGGGGAACCGCATCGAAGTTGTGATCACGGGGATGCAGACCCCACCAACCGCGGGCTCGCAGACGGTCACCGTCTCGACGTCCTCAGACTCGGTTGCCATTGCGGAATACACCACCGTCGCGCAGCTCCCAGTTACTGATGTATCCGCTTCGGTGTCGTCGGCGGTTGCTGGGGCGTCGCAGGCAACCTACACCGTTGGCTTCACGACATCTTCCCAGGGTGCCCTGGCCGCGGGGGTGGATGCGATCTCTGTCCAGTTCACGGGCTCGCCGGGTTGCTCCGATGACGCCGCGGCGATGACTGTCACCGACGTCACGAGCGGCGCGACGGCGACCGACCAATGCGTGCATGCTGGCTACTACGTGCTTCCGTTCTCGGTCGCAGACGGTGATCACCTCACCGTCGTCGTCCAGGGGATGCAAGCCCCGCCAACGCCGGGATCGCAGAGCGTGGAAGTCTCGACCTCCTCGGACTCCTCAAGCACCGCCGCCTACATCACAACCACACAGGCGCCCGTTCAGAAGGCCTCCATCACTGTCAACAGCACAGCCGCTGGCGCGAGCGGCGCGGCTTACACAGTCGGCTTCACGACGACGCCTGCAGGCGCGTTGGCAGGCGGTTACGGGACGGTCACGATTGCGTTCCCTTCAGGGACGGGTATGCCAGGGTGCGGTCAGGTCGAGGTCGCCGACGTGACTTCCGGGAAGAGTGCCACCGCAACCAGCTGCTCAGCGAGCGGCTCCGCGCTGACGATCACCGTGCCGTTCGATGTCGCAGGAGGCGATGGCCTGCAGCTAGCACTTTCAGGCATGACGAATCCCCCTGTAAGCGGGACGCAAACGGCGAGCATCTCAACTACCTCCGACACCGTCGCGAGCGCGAACTATGCCCTCATTGAAGGAGCCATACTCACCGGTGACGTTACATACCAGGCCCCAAGTGGCAGCGAACCGATCGTAGGCTCAATCATTCAAGCCTGCGCCTCGAGCGCGTGCTTCGGCGCACAATCCCCCACTGATGGCAACGGCGAATACACGATCGTGGTTCCGCCCGGCACCTACACCCTCACCGCGTTCGCGCCGACCTCGAACGCCTACAGCGTCGGACAGGGCACCGACGGGCCGCTGACCCTGACAGCGGGGACCAACGCTGCGGCGGCCATCACGCTGCCGGCGCTCACGCCGCTGCCGACAGGCGCGACGTTCAATGATCAGTCGGGCGTTGTCCCCAGCGTCTATTGGGGCTCGTCTGCGCCGCTGTCGGTACAAGGGTGCGACGGCGGTATCGGGTTGGCCTACGTTTCGGGGCTCGACGAGCAGACCGGGCAACCGGAGAGCGCGATCGGCAGCCTCGCTGAGAGCCCGGTAGGTTCGGGCACCTATGTCGCGACGGTCCCGCCGCTGTATCCAATGCACGGCACGGCCTACATGTCCACAGCGATCGAATGTCCCACCCCGACCGCGCTGCTGCCGAGCTCGGGGTCTGATCAAGGCGGCAACTCCGTCCAGATCTCAGGTACGGGCTTCAACGGCGCCACGGCGGTCATGTTCGGAAGCACCCCTGCGCGATCCTTCACCGTCGCGTCGGACTCCAGCATCGACGCCGTCGCACCTCCAGGAGCCGGGAGCGTCCCGGTCACCGTCGTGACGCCCAGCGGGGAGACCAACTCCGCAAGCCTCGCCGACTACACGTACATCACGATCAGTTCAGTCGAGCCCGACTCGGGACCGAGCGCAGGGGGCACGCCGGTCACGATCAGCGGCACCGACTGCCTCGCGGTACGCGCCGTCTACTTCGGTGACGCCGCGGCACAGGACGTCGTGATCGATTCCGATAACGAAATCACAGCCATCGCACCACCTGGCTCAGGTACCGCGGCGGTGACAGTGCTTACCTCAGACGGGGGCCAAAGTGCCGCGGACGAGGCCAGCTTCTCATACGACGCCGGCGGGCAGGACGCACAGGTCTCCCGCGCGACAGCCACGCTGGGGGACGGTCGGCCGCCGCATCAGCTAGACGCAGCCAACACGTCGAAACCAAGGAGCGCGCCGGACCTTCTTGGGCATTCGCCGTCCAACACGGCATCCGAGGCCGCGCTGGACGGGGCCCGCTCCGCTAGCGCCTCGCCAGTCGCATTTAGCCCGGTGAGCGCCACACAGCAGGCCGACGATGTCGCAGCTCAGATTGTGGATCACGCGGTGGCTGGATGTGTGGGGACCGGGTGCTCTGCGCTTCAGGGCGACGCACCGCAAGCGCTTAGTAACTTCGAGGAAGCCGTCGCTTCAGCAGGATGGGTTCAGGCGCCACCACCGGACTCAAGTTCCGTGGTCTGCCCGCCCGAGACGCCCGAGTGTCTCACTTTGCCCCCACTCCCGTCCCCTCCCGCTGTCCAACCGCCACAGGGACCATCGGGGCCGGATTATGAGCCCTGCACCCTTCCGGACCTTGACGCCGCGATCGCTCTTAGAGGGGTGTTGAGCCCAAGCGACTACTACCTATGTGCTCCGAACGAGATACCTCAACACTGCGTGGCGGCATTTGATTCCATGTACAGCGATGGCAAGGATCAATGTACGCCAGTCCGCGTTGACCCATCGGGAACGGTGGAGGACACGGATGGGAATCCTGTCCCGGGCGCGACTGTGACACTGCTGCAGTCGGACAACGAACTTGGCCCATTCCTACCGCCACCATCGGGCAGTCCGATAATGGAACCGTCGATCAACCCGGAGACATCGGACTCCAACGGACTATTTGCGTGGGAGGTGTTTGCGGGGTTCTATCAGGTGACTGCTACGAAGGAAGGCTGCTCCAACCCCGGCAGCCCGCTTAGCCAAACGGTCTCGACCCCGGTGTTTCAGGTGCCGCCGCCGCAGGGTAATCTCCTGCTGACGCTGAGTTGCCCCGACGAGCCGCCACCCGCGACGCCGTCGGTTTCGGGGCTGAGCGCGAGTTCAGGACCGGCGGCAGGCGGGACCGTGACCGATGTGGCTGGAAGTGAGTTCTCGTCGGCCTCGGCGGTCAGCTTCGGTGGCGTCTCTGCGAGTTCTGTTGTGGTGTTGTCGCCAACCGAGATCCAGGCCACGTCTCCCGCTGGAAGTGGAACCGTCGAGGTCACAGTGACGACGGCGGGCGGCACGACCGCGGCCTCAGGGGCGGACAAGTTCAGCTACGTCTCGCTGCCCGTGGTATCCGTCGTGAGCCCGGCCACAGGTCCTACTGCAGGCGGCAACGTCGTATCGATCGAAGGATCCGGGTTTGCGGTCAACGACCAGGTGGCATTCGACAGCGCACCGGCGCAGGGAGTAACGGTCATCTCGCCGAGCCAGATCGAGGCCGTCGCACCCGCAGGGACGGGGCAGGTTGACATTACGGTTACAAACGTGGCTGGCGCCAGCCACATGAGCGGCAAGGACCAGTATACCTACCTAGACGTGCCAGCCAACGCCGCAAACCCGACGATTTCGGGCACCCCGAGCGTTGGCAGCACTCTGGCATGCAGTTCTGGCACGTGGTCTAACTCGCCAACTACCTACGCGTATCGTTGGGATCTCGACGGGTCGCCAATCGCTGGCGCGAGCACCGCAACCTACGTCGTCCAACCAGCAGATGTCGGTCACGAACTCACCTGCACAGTAGTCGCCTCCAACGCAGCCGGAGTGGGCCAGCCCGCAAGTAGTTCCCCCGTTACCGGCACCGAAGAACTCAGCCAGCCCGGTGGCTCAAACACAACTGGGTCAACTGGCAGCGGCTCGGCCAGTGCGAACCCAGGGTCCGGTGGCGTTCTGGCCAACAAATCTGTGGGTCGCCCGGCGAAGGTCCTCTCACCCGCGCAAGAACTCGCGGCGGCTGTGAAGGCCTGCGACAAGATCCACAAAGGTAGGAAGCGATTGGCCTGTATCGCAGCTGCCCACAAGCGTTACGAGGCGCAAGAGTTCGCACTGGCGATCAAGCTCTGCGACAAGCGTAAGGCTGGGAAGGAGCGGGCAACCTGCGTAGCTGCCGCCCGCAAGAAGTATCACTGAGGTCTACGCACTTCTGCTTGGAACCCGGGAACGCTCCTCGTCCTCGGCCGTGGGCATTGCTTCAGAGCCCAGCAAACCCTCAAGCCTCTGCCGCTGACGAGCAGAGCTCCGTCTTTAGTCTCCGAGCGGACCGGGGTACTTCAGCTTGGCACAATGACCTTAGTCAGCATCGAAGCACTGCTGGCGGATCCGCCCGAAGGCGAGGAGCCGTGCAGGACGATCGCGCTGATCTGTCCTGGGCCGCTTGTGTCGCCACATATGAGTCGATCCTGTGGTCTAATAAAGCGGGACCAGATCAAGCTGTCCGTCAAACCGGGTCCACTCCACCCCACGAAAAAACCCCGCCTGAGCGGGGCTTTTTCCTATAGCGGGGGCGGGGACTGAAAACCTATCAGCGACCAGAGGCGCCTACCGCATACAAGAGCTCTGGGACCTCTGATGCGGCGTTTGCGCTGACCGTCAATCGGGCGCTGCCGAGGTCTTCTCGTCATCGACCTGACCAGCTTCGGCTTGAGGCAGCAGCATCTGCCGCTCGATGACAAGCCCTCTTGACCAGTCCTGCAACTCCGATACCAGCATGCGCGCCGCGGCACGATCTAGCACCTTCTCAAACGTGCCGTCATAGCGAGCCACGACCGCCCACGGCGTCAGCCCCTCGATCTCCTCGCGGCATCCCGGGAGTTCGATGCCCCGCTGCTCGATCAACGCGGTTAGGTAGCTGACGTTGTGCGTGCTCATACTCGACTTCGTTGAGGGCGAGCACCGCCTTCAAGCGCTTCTCGACCGCCTGCTGGACGTGGAAGCCGAGCACATCGTCGGGCACATCGTGGTCGTCGAGCAGGCGATCGAGGATCGACTCGTCTCCCTCGGCCTTCCCTACAAGCAGCAACGCCAGCTCGTGCGCCTCAGGACTCGGCAATGACTGTTCCCCGGCTCATCGCCTCGTGAACCAGGGTGCCCCTCACCGGCGCCCACTTTTCTGCGTACCGCTCGCTGACGACGACGACGTCGGCCGGAATCAATAGCCGCCCGAGGACTCGCCCCAAGCGCGCCGTCTCAGCGAAGCGATCAGCGACGTCGCGCTCGATCACAAGAAAGTCGAAGTCGCTGCGATCGTCCGCGTCGCCACGAGCGCGCGAACCGAACAAGACCACCTTCGCCGACGCTGACGCAGCGTCGATCAAGGCGCGCCCCGCACGGTCGATCGTATCCTCCGCTACCGCAGCGTTCATTAACGCCGATTGTAGTCCGGCTATACCAAGTAACGTGGCCTCGCTGGCACCGGGCACCGTCCACCACGACGTCATGGGCTTTAGTCGCGGCAACGAGTTGCTCCAGCGGTGGCTGGTGCGCCCAAGCAGGACGGGACCAGGGTCGCGACGCAGCTCCTCGCCGGACAACTCGATCACGACGATGCAACTTCCGAGACGAGCGAAGATCTGCCGCGACACTTCCGATCCAACCATCGTGACCGCCCAGCGCGACGCCGCGTGGGCAATCGGCCCTTTCCGAGTGGTCGACGTGACGGTCACGCACGACGAGAGATAGCCAAATGCTCGCGCTCGCGATAACGCCCAAGCTAACCAACGAAAACGACCGCCTGAACGCCGAAAGACGACATTAGCCATACCAGTACCCGGACCCATGAGATCGGCGGGACAAGTTGCTGGCACCTTCCTTTAGCCCTACTCCCCGAGATAGCCAGTTGGGGTAGCCGAGCCAAACGGCTTGAACCACGCCTCTATCCGCTGATCCACAACCCCTGCTTGTCTCTTCACCGGGTCATGGCGTGCAACCGCCGCATCAGCCGGCTCGTCCATCTCAAATAGACCAAGCACATCGTCGTCTTCAAACAACTCGAAGAGTCCTTTCAGCTCAGCCGAAGCTGACTCCATCTCGCTCTCTGTAAGGTCCTGCTTTTCATGGCTCACTTCTAGATCCGACCGTGCCTCCTCGATCAACTGAACGGCCACTATCTCCTCCGCGACGCACGAGGCCGGATGCCCATCAGAAAGATGGGCCATAAGCGCTACTGACGCCGCAAAGAGATTGAGCGCCAGCGACTCGTCGACAGCTTGAGCAAACGCTGGTGGCACCAACTCGACCGCATGATCGACGCCCGTACCGTTGAGCAGTTGGTAACGAAACTCGTCAACCAGCCTTGTCCCGGCATGGATCAGCGCCTGACGCGCGTCGAGGTCATCTACGACCGCTGGCAAGAAGTTCAAAACCTCAAGCGGAACGTCCCCCCGACGCTTCAAATACTGACGGCCGGCATCGAGCAGGATCGGGCTATTGCCTTCCTCCAAGCCGCTAAACAGCAGGCCCATGCCCTCAAACTGCTCAATAGCGAACCCCAGGCTCGACACCGACATGTCGTGCATTCGGGCAAGCTCATTCACCGGCAACTGCTCATTCGCGGCCTGGGCAACGCCTACAGCCTGGAGCACATCAATCGCCAGGTTCTTAGTCTCGTCGTCGATCACTTGCGAGAATCTATCGGGCTGCCCGAGTTCAAACCACCCCGACGCGACTTGACGACACGCGGCCAAACGACGAGCGACCCACTCCGACGGAGCGGTCGCTGATGTTCGACATAGCGGGGGCGGGATTCGAACCCGCGACCTTCGGGTTATGAGCCCGACGAGCTACCAGACTGCTCCACCCCGCGGCGGACTCGTCAGTCTAGCAAAAGGGCCCATCCAAACCCGCCCTCCCGATCCACAAATCAGTCAGCTACCCAGGCCCCACCAGGCCCGCCTGCCCACCCCATCTGGCCCACCAGGCCACCCCGCTGTCGGCCCGACCTGCGACTTCCGCTCGGCCCCCGCTTTGCGCGCCCACCCAGCCCACCGTACCTACCCCACCGGGCCACCAAGCCAGCCGCGCCCCACCGGCACGACTCCGCGGCGGCCGCTGGCCTACCATCCTCGCCCATGCGCGTTGCGGTGGTCGACATCGGCACCAACTCCACGCGCCTGCTGCTGGCCGACGTGGAGGGCGATGGGGCGATCACCGAGCTGGTGCGCCAGTCGCGCGTCACGCGGCTGGGGGCGGGCGTCGACTCGCAGGGGCGGCTGTCGCCCGAGGCGGTGGAGCGGACGTGTGCGGTGCTGGGCGACTACCGCGAGTTGATCGACTCGCACGGCGCCGACGCCAACCTGGCGGTGCTCACCTCGGCGGTGCGCGACGCCGCCGACGGGGCCGCGTTCACCGAGCGGGTGCGGCGCGACTACCGGCTGGACGCGCGCACGCTGTCCGGCGACGAAGAGGCGCAGCTGACGTTCCTCGGGGCCATGAGCGACCGCCAGCCCTCGCAGGAGCCCACGGTGGTGATCGACATCGGCGGGGGCTCCACGGAGTTCGTCGTCGGGCACAACCACACCGCCGGGTTCCACGTGTCGCTGCAGGCGGGGGTGGTGCGGATGAGCGAACGCCACATCCACTCCGACCCGCCCCCACCCGAGGAGCTGCAAAACCTCGCGCTCGACACCCGCTCCATCTTCCTCGACGGGCTGCCCCCCGAGGAGCGCGCGCCGGTGCGGCACGGGATCGCGGTCGCCGGCACCGCCACCTCGGCGGCGGCCATCGACCTTGAGCTCGACCCCTACGACTCCACCCGCGTCCACCGCCACCAGCTGCTGCTGGCCACCGTCGAGCTGCTGCTGGCGCGGCTGGCCGACATGACCGAAGCGCAGCGGCGCCAGGTGGTGGGGCTGCACCCCGATCGCGCGCCCACCATCGTCGCCGGGATGATCCTGCTCGGCGAGGCCATGCGCGCGTTCGAGCTCGACCGCGTCGAGGTCTCCGAGCACGACATCCTCCGGGGTGGCGCGCTGCGGCTTGCCGGGCTGGAGTAGTACCCCTGCGGCGCGGGGCCCGTGGGGCAGCCGGAGTCGAGAAGATCCGATTTATTCGCCGCACACCGGCTTTCTTTGCCCGCGCGGATATGCCTGCGGGCGCGCTCTCGCTGGCTCGAACCGGTCGAATCGATCCGCAAGGCCTTCCAAAGAGTGGCGCAAATGACCGATCTGAAATCTTTTTGCGATTGGGCTTGCATTGGATTCCGATGACCGATACACTGCCCTGAGAGGAGGTGTAGGGCACCGTGTCTTACATGTCCTCTGCCGGTCCATAGACCTGGGCGAACGTGCCGAGCGATCGGCATTCCCGCCGTCCGGGTCACCCTACCCCCGAGGCCTCTGAGGAACGTACCCCTGCCTGTCCCTCGAGGCCTACCAGAGGAAGCCGCCCCCTGCCGGGCGGCTTCCTCGCTTTAAGCGAGGTTCGACCGGCGCGGGTACGCCACTGCGGGGTCGGTCAGCACGTTCACCAGCGCCGGCCTCCCCGCTCCCAGCGCCCGTTCCAGGGCGCCGCGCAGCTGCTCGGGGCGCTCCACCAGCTCGCCCTCGCACCCCAGCGCCTGTGCCACCAGGTCGTAGCGGGTGCCGGGGCGCAAATCGGCCGCCACCGAGTAGCCGTACACCAGCTCCATCGGGTGCTTCTCCAGGCCCCAGATGCCGTTGTTGCCCATCACCCCCACCACGCTCACGCCGTGGCGCGCCAGCGTGTCCAGCTCCATGCCCGCAAACCCAAACGCGCCGTCGCCCAGCAATACCACCACCTGGCGCTCCGGGCGCGCCAGCTTCGCCGCCAGCGCATACCCGAGGCCGGCGCCGAGACACCCGTACGGGCCCGGGTCAAGCCAGCAGCCCGGCTCGTAGCTGTCCACCACGCGGCCCGCATACGACACGAAGTCGCCGCCGTCGCCAATCACGATCGCATCGCGGTCCAGCAGCTTGCGCAGCTCCCCGTAGATCCGCAGCGGGTGAAGCGGCGCGCGATCGTCCTCCAACTCCGCGCGCTCCCCCTCGCGCAGCTCGCGCTCGGCCGCGTGCAGCGCCGCCACCCACCCCTCGCTCGCGGCTGCCGCCGCCGCGCCGGCCCGCTCGCTGGCGGCGCGGCGCAAATCGCTCAGCGTCTCGCTCAGCGCCCCATACAGCTCCGCCGCCGGCTCGCGCGGGTGGCGCCGCTGGGGCTCCACCGCGTCCACCACCACGATCTGCGTCTGCTCGCCCAGCGCGCCGCCGAAGCCCAGCCGGAAGTCCATCGGCACGCCCACCACCAGTGCCACATCCGCCTCGCGCAGCGCGCGGCTGCGGGTGCGCGAAAAGCACAGCGGGTGGTCCGCCGCCACGCACCCCCGGGCCAGCCCGTTGAGGTACACCGGGATCCCCAACGCCTCCGCCAGCTCCCGCAGCGCCGTCTCGCCGTGGCCCCAATACAGGTCGGTGCCGGCCATCACCACCGGCCGCCGCGCCTGCGCCAGCAGCGCCGCCGCCTTTTCCACCGCCGCATCCGACGCCGGGCGGCCGTGGGCGAAGCCGGCCGGGCCCGAAAACGCCGCGGCAATCCCTCCCCCCTCCTCCTCCCCTTTTCCCAAAGCCGCCGTCCCGCGCCCGCCGCGACTCCACGCGGCCGGCTCCGGCGCCTCCATGAACACGTAATCCATCGGCAAATCCACAAACGCCGGGCCTCCATGCGGGGCCCGCGCCGCGGCAAACGCCTCCTCCACCAGCTCCGGGATCTCCACCGTGCTGCCCGCCGTCGCCGCCAGCTTGCACAGCGGGCGCACAAACGGCACGTGGTCGATCTCCTGCAGCGAGCCCTGGCCCCAGCGGCCCGCCGGCGCGCGGCCGCCCAGCACCACCATCGGCGAGTGGTTGGCCTGCGCGCCCGCCATCGCGCTCATCCCATTGGTCACCCCCGGCCCGGCCGTCAGCGCGCACACGCCCACCTCGCGCGTCACCTTCGCCCAGCCCTCCGCCGCCCACGCCGCCGTCTGCTCGTGGCGCACGTCCACGATCTCCACGCCCTCCGCGCGACAGCCGTCGTAGATCGAAAACAGGTGGCCGCCCGACAGCGTGAACAGCCGGCTCACTCCGTGCGCCTTCAGCCGGCGCGCCACCAAACGACCGCCGTGGAAGCTCGCCGGCTGCTCGGGTGCGCGCGACGCGGAAGCGCCGGGCGACGCGAGGTCGGGCGAGGCGGGATTGTCGGTGCTGTCCACGGTCATTCGGCCCGGCGACTCTACCCGCTGAGCGTCGCAGGCGCCCGCCGGCAGCGCTGTCACCTCCGGGGCGCGCAACCTCCTTCGCGGCGCTCGTCGGTGGCCGATCCGTCCGCCGCGTGCCGCAGGATGCCGGGCTCTTTGACGCCCTCCCGTTCGACATCCCTGCGCGCCTGGCAACACCGTGCGCTCGACCACATGGCCGACTGGCGAGAGGGCCCGTTCCTGATCTCCGCCGCGCCCGGCGCCGGCAAGACACGCCCCGCGCTCGAGCTCGCCAAAGATCTGCTGTCCAAGCGGATCGTCGCGCGCGTGGCGGTGCTCTGTCCCACCACGCCGCTCACCCGTCAGTGGGCGGCCGCCGCGGCGATGCTCGGGGTGCAGTTGCAACCCGACGCCAACGGTCCGGCCCCACCACGCGACTTCCATGGTGTCGCCGTCACCTACGCGCGCGTAGCCAGCGACCCGCGCGGCTGGGCCGCCAAGGTGCCCGCCGACATGCTCGTGATCGTCGACGAGGCCCACCATCTCGGCGAAGAGCTCGCGTGGGGCACCAGCTTTCAACGCGCATTCGCCTCGGCCACCCGGTGGCTGCTGCTCTCAGGTACGCCGTTTCGCTCCGACGCCACCCCGATCCCGGGCGTGCGCTACGACCGCGACGGCCTGGTGGTTCCCGACGTCTCCTACACCTACGCGGAGGCCGTCGCCGAGGGAATCTGCCGCCCGGTGGCGTTCGTCACGTTCGACGGCACCCTCTCGTGGCGCAGCGGCGACGACGTGGTCGAGTCCTCGTTCGAGACGGTGCTCACCGCGCGCGAGGCCAGCCGCCGCTACCGCACCGCCATCTCCACCGAGCTGCCTGACGGGCTGCCGCGGATCCTGCGCGAGGCCCACGCCAAGCTCACCGCGCTGCGCGCCGACGACCACCGCGACGCGGGCGGTCTCGCGGTCGCCGCCGACGCCACGCACGCCCGGCGAATCGCCAAGCTGCTGCACGAGACGACCGGGCGCCCGCCGGTGGTTGTGCTGCACACCGACACCAACGCCGCGCGCAAGCTCGCCGACTTCCGCGGCTCGCGCGAGCCGTGGATCGTCGCCGTCAACATGGTCTCCGAGGGTGTCGACATCCCGCGGCTGCGCGTGGGGGTGTATGCGACGGCCGCCAAAACGCCGCTGATCTTTCGTCAGATCGTCGGGCGCTTCGTGCGCACGATCCCGGGTCGCCCAGCCGCGCCGAGCTGGCTGTACCTGCCCGCCGATCCCACCCTGCGCGCGCATGCCTCAGAGGTCGAAGCCGAGCTGCGCCACGCGCTGCGCCGCGACCCGCCCGAGGAGGGCTGGGAGGAGCCGGTGCAGCGGCGCGCCAGCGAGCCGTCCCCCTCGGCGGAGTTCGTGCCCCTGAGCGCCGAGTTCGCCGCCCAGATGACCCTGTTCGGTCCGCCTCCCGGAGCGCACTCTCCGTTCCCATCGCCCGCAGCAGCCGCCGCCGTCTCTGCCTCCGCCTCCGCCGCAGCAGCCGCCGTCTCTGCCTCCTCCGCCTCCTCCTCTGTTTCCGCTGCTGCTGCCGCCGCTGCCGCCACCACCACCACCGCCGAGGAGCCTCCCCACCAGCCGGCCCCGGTGGCCGCGTTCGAGCGTCGCGCCCAGCTGCGCCAGGAGCGCAGTCGCCTGGTGGCCGAACTGCACCGCCGCGACGGGCGCAGCCACCGTGAGATCAACGCCTGGGTCAACCGCACCATCGGACTCGACCGGGTAGACACCGCCAGCATCAAGCAGCTGGAGCGATCCATCCACGCGCTCACGCGGGAGCTCACGCGCGCCAGCCGACCGTCGCGCGCCTGACCGCGCCAGCTCGCGCCACCGACCCCGCTCATGGCCGGCCGTTCGCGCGATGCCCGGGGTGGGAGTCGAACCCACAAACCCTTTCGAGGCGCCGATTTTAAGTCGGCTGCGTATACCGTTCCGCCACCCGGGCGCGTTGCTGCGCTGCTTCTCCCCTGTCTCCATCCGCAGTCTATGACCGGCGCCCGAGAGGACGCCCCGCGGCCACCACCGCCCCGGCCGCAACTCCGCCGTTGCTACCGTGTCTGTAAGTACAAAGCCGAGATTTACGAACCGTGGAAGGACCCGCCGTGGAGGTCACCACACTAAAACCGAGTGTCGCGCCCGGCCTGCGGGGAGCCAGCCCGCTGCTGCGGCTCCAGCCTGACGAGCGGCTCATCGCGCTCACCCGGCGCGGCCAGCACGCCGCCTTCGAGACACTGTTCTCGCGCTATCAGTCGCGGCTGCTGTCGTTCTGCCGGCACATGCTCGGCTCGCGCGAGGACGCCGAGGACGTCCTCCAGGAGGTGTTTGCCGCCGCCTTCAACGCCGTCCTCGCCGACGAGCGGCCCATCAACGTGCGCCCCTGGCTGTATCGCATCGCGCGCAACCGCTCGCTCAACCACCTGCGCCGGGCGTCCGCCATCGGCGTCGACTCCATGGACGTCCACTTCGCCGACCACGGCCTCTCCACCGGCGAGCAGGTCATGCGGCGCGAGGGCTTCCGCCAGCTGATCGGCGACGTCCAGCGGCTGCCCGAGACACAGCGCACCGCCCTGTTGCTGCGCGAGATCGACGCGCTCTCCTACGAGCAGATCGCGCTCGCCATGGACACCACGGTGCCCTCCGTCAAGTCGCTGCTCGTGCGCGCCCGCATCTCGCTTGCCGAGGCCGCCGAGGCGCGCACGCTCAGTTGCGAGGAGGTGCGCTCCGAGCTCGGCGAGGTGGCCGAGGGTCTGGCCAAGCTCAGCGCTCCCGCCCGCCGTCACATGCGCGACTGCGAGCGTTGCCGCAACTTCCGCAAGCTGCTCAAAACCAACAACCACGCGCTCGCCGCCATCCTCCCCGTCGGACCCCTCGTGCTGCTCAAGCAGTTCGCCTTCGCCAAGTTCGGCGCCTCCTCCGCGGCCGGGCACGCCGCGGGGGCCGGCGGCGCCGGGGTCGGGGCGGTCGGTGGGGCCACCGGGGGCGCAGGCGCGGCCGGCGGGGCCGGCGGGCTGCTCGGCGCCGGAGCTGGTGCGGGAGCGACCGCCGGAGCGGGGGGAGCGGGCGCCGCCGGCGGGCTCGTCACCGCGGGTGCCGGCGCGATCGCCACCAAGGCCGCCGCCACCATCGCCGCCGCCGCGCTCGTCACCGCCGGCGCGGTCGCCGTCGGGCCCAGCCACGTCCACCACCACTCCGCGGCCCCCGCCGCCGTCGCCTCCTCCAGCGCTTCCGGCGCCGCATTGGCCGCCGCCCCGCCGCAGGTCGTGCGCTCCGTGCCGCAGCCTGTCAGCACCGGCGCCGTCCACGTCGCCGTCGCCGCAGGGTCAGCGCGCCTGGCCGCCGCCGGCCGCCGCCGGTCATCGCGCAAGCCGCCGCTTGGCGGCAAAGGCGGGGACGACCACACGGGCTCGCACGCCGCTCACGGTCCCACCACCGCCACCACCGAAGCGTCGCCCGCCACACCGCCCGCGGCCGCCACCGACACCGCCAAAACGCCGATCACGCCGGCGCCGGTCGTGCAGGTGACCACCGACACCACCCAGCTACCGCCCACAGCGGGCACCACCACGAGCACCGGCATCGCCCCCGCCAGCCCACCGGCAACCACCGGGGGCACCACCACCGGGACCGGCGGCGGGACCGTCACCACGCCCGCGCCGCCGGCGACCGAAGCCCCGGCCACCACCGAAGCGGGCGCGCCCGCGCCGGCGCCGTCCGGGGGCACAGTCGAAACCGAAGCCGCCGGCACCGAAACACCCAACCCCACCGAAGCCGCCAATCCCGTGGCGGCCGGCGCCGGGCAGTAAGCGCTCGACAGGCGCCAACCAGACCTGGTTGGCGCCGCTGGTGAATGTAATCGTTGCGGGGGGCCCGCCGGCCTATTCCAGCGCGAACGTGCTCAGCGGTTCTTCCAGCGTGCCTTTCACGCCCACATCCAAGGGCGACGTGACCTGGCGGTTGCCGGCGACCGCCGTGAGCATCGCGATCTCCACGCCTCTGCGCGCGCCCTCACGGTCGGGCAGCAGCAGCACGTTGCGACCATACATGCGCCGGTCTTCCACAGTCGTCGAATAAAACACGTTGTACGTGGCGTAGCTGCCCACCTCGTCGATCTGCGTGCTTCCCTGCCCGCGCAGCGTAAAGCCGCGCTGCCCCTCGACGTGGGCGGCCGCCAAACGCGGGATGTATTCGGCCGCGTACATCGCCAGCGCCGCCCCCAGCGCGCCGCGGTAGGGGGGCAGCTCCAGCGGCGCCACCGCAAACGAGTCCTCGAAACGGCCCCCCACGGTGCGTCCCACCTTCGCCCACCCGCCGGGGTTGGGGCTCGTGCGGTGCAAACCGCCGTAGTCGAAGCTGAACCCCACGGAGCCTGCGTGGGAGACGGTCGGGCTCAGCAGCGTCAGCGCCGCACCGGCGATCGCCGCCACCGCCAGCGCCGCGGCGCCCAGCGACAGTGCGCGGCTTAGCCACGACGCGCGCCGCCAGCGGGGGGCCAGCAGCTGCCCCAGTGTCGGGCCATACTCGCTCTTCAGCGGCAGCGCAGGCATCAACCAGCCAGTGTATGGACGCCACGCCTCTCCGCGAACACGCCAGCCGCCGGCCGCGTCACTCCCCCACCGAAAACAGCGCCTCCAAATCGTGACGGGAGTAGGCCTGGAAGGCGACCATCGTCTGCGTGCGCGACACGCCCGGGAGCGTGGTGATCTGGCCGGTGACCACGTCCGCCAGCTGCTCGTGGTTGGGCACGCGCACGACCGCCACGAAATCCCACTCGCCCGTCACCGAGTACGCCTCGGCCACGCCCTCGATGTCGGCCAGCGCGCCGCCCAGCGTCGAGAGCGCGTCGCGTTCGGCCTCGATCAACACCACCGCGTGGGTCATGGCGTGTGCGACTCCCCCGGCTCCAACACCACCACCTCGCCGGCGCCGGCGGCTTCCACGTCGGCCTTGAACGCCAGCACGTCGGTCTCGATCGGGGGGAATGTGTTGTAGTGGCAAGGGATCACCTGCTTGGCGCCCACCAGCCGCGCGGCCTCCAACGCGTCGATGCGATCCATCGTGTAGTGGCCGCCTATGCACATCAGCGCCACGTCGATCGGCTGGCGGCGGCCCACCAGCTGCAGGTCGGAGAACAACGTGGTGTCGCCGAGGTGGTAGATCACCTTGCCGCCGATCCCCACCACCAGCCCGGCCGGCACGTTGGCGGTGCCCCTCGGGGTGGTGGAGGTGTGCCAGGCGGGCACCAAACGCACCCACCCCCAATCGAACTCCACCGTCCCACCGAGGTTGGGGTCGTGCACGTTCTCCACGCCTCTCGCCTTCAGCTCGTGCGCGATCTCCACGATCGCCACCACGTCGGCGCCGCTGCGCTTGGCGATCGCCTCGGTGTCGCCAATGTGGTCGAAATGACCGTGCGTCAGCAATATCGCGCTGGGGCTCAGCTCGTCGGCCGACACCGCCGCCTTGGGGTTTTCGCTGAGGTAGGGGTCGATCAGCACCGACGTGCCGCCGTCGCGCAGCTCAAACGCCGCGTGGCCCAGAAAGCGGATCTCCATGTTCGCCAAACCTCTCTGTCGTGGTCTCTGTTGCTCGCTCACACGGCCTCCGCGCGCACGGTGCTGAGACCGTAGCCCAACACCAGCCCCACCGCGGCGCCGGTGACGCCCGCCAGCCAGCTGGCTTCCGGGCGTGCCCAGGGGATCGCCAGCAGCACCGCCGCGATCGTCGCCGTGCCCAGCAGGTCGCCGTCGTAATAGCTCCGTGCGCGTGCGGCCCGCAGGTCGGGGACGGCCCACGCCGCCAGCAGCGCCAGCGCGCCGGCGTTGGCGCCGATCGCGATCGGGAACGGATACACGGCCAGCGCCGCCAACGCGCCGGTCACGCCGGCGCCGAAAAACCCCAGCAGCACCGGCACCGGGCCGTGGCGGCGCTCCAGCAGCCAGCCGAAGATCGCAGTGGACAACAGCGCGCAGAACATGTACACGCCGGGGTAAAAGCCGCTCGTGTAGCCAAACTGGAACGTCAGCAGCTTCCACCAGTCGCGGTCCAGCGGACCCACCACCGCCAGCCGGCCCAGCGAGAGGTAGCCGCCGCTGGTCAGCACCCACACCACGCAGCTGCTCGCCACCAGCGCGATCGTCGCGTACGGCCGCGCCTCCGCCCGCAGGCCGGCCACCTCGCCCCGGCGCAGCCGGCTCAGCGCCGGTCTCGGCAGCCGCGCGCGCTGGGAGGCGCGCTGCGGGGTGTGCTCGCGCGGCAGCTTCGGCGCGCGACGGCGTAGCCGGCTGCCGCAGTACGGGCACTCGGTGATGTAAGGGCTCACCTCCGACCCGCACTGCTTGCACACCACGAACAGATCGGCACCCGAAGACATCGCCGGTCCATTCTAGGCCCCTCCCAGCTTCCCCCCAGACGGCCGCGGCGGTAGAGTCACGGCATGACCTCACTCGGCTACGACCAACAGCTTTACATCCTCGCCTTCGACCACCGCGGCTCGTTCCAGAAGAAGTTCTTCGGCATCGACGGCGACCCCGACCCCGAGCAGACGGCGATGATCGCCGACGCCAAGCACCTCGTGTTCGAGGGGCTGCGCAACGCCGTCACAGCCGGCGCCGACCCCGCCGTGACGGGCGTGCTGGTGGACGAGCAGTTCGGCTCCACCGTCCCCGAGGAGGCCCACGCCCAGGGCCTGCGGCTGGCGATGCCCGCCGAGCGCTCCGGCCAGGAGCTGTTCGACTTCCAGTACGGCGAGCAGTTCGGCGAGCACATCGAACGCTTCAATCCCGACTTCACCAAGGTCCTGGTGCGCTACAACCCCGACGGTGACGCCGCCGGCAACGGCGATCAGCGGACCAAGCTCAGGCTGCTGTCCGACTGGCTGCACCAGCGCGAGCGCAAGTTCCTGTTCGAGCTGCTGGTGCCCGCCACGCCCGCGCAGCTGCAGTCGGTGGACGGCGACTCCGAGCGCTACGACGCCGAGCTGCGGCCCGAGTTGATGCGCCGCACGATCGCCGAGCTGCAGGACGCGGGGATCGAGGTGGACGTTTGGAAGATCGAGGGGGTCGACGCCCGGGCCGACTGCGAGATGCTTGTCGCCCAGGCGCGCTCAGACGGACGCGACGGCGTCGTGTGCGTGGTGCTCGGCCGCGGCGCCAGCGAGGCGAAGGTCGACCACTGGCTCACCGAAGCTGCCTCGGTCGACGGCTTCGTCGGCTTCGCCATCGGCCGCTCGATCTGGTGGGACCCGCTCAAAGCGTATGTCGACGGCAAGACCGAACGGCGCGTCGCCGCCCAGCAGATCGCGCAGAACTACCTGCGCTTCGTCAAGGTCTACGAGCGCGCCGAGGGCAAGGCGCCGGTGGGGTAGAGGCCGGGGCTAGTTTGGGATGGCCATGCAGGCAATGCGCATGCGACGCACCGTCGCCGAGATCGAGGAGGCGTTCGCCGAGGAGGCCTCGCTCGACCGTCGTCGCCGCGACTCGCTGCGGCGCACCGCCGAACAGCGGGCGCTCAAACGGAACGTGGAGAAGCGTAACCGGCGCGGCACCGTCCGCTTCGTGCTGCTCGTGCTCGCGCTGATCCTCACCGCCGTCGCCGTCGCCGCGGCGATGTTCTTCACGCTCTACGAGCTGCTGGGGTAGCGCGCGGCGCGGAGCGGGTTCCGGGCGAGGCGCCAGGCGCGGCGCGCCGCCGTCAGCTCTCGCCCAGCTCCTGGATCGCCTCGTCCACCTCGGAGCGGATCTCCTCGGTCGGCTTGCCTTCAACCTGCTGGCGCTGGATCTCGAGGTAGATCTCGGTGCGGAACACCGGCACGTCGGGCGGCGCCTGGATGCCGATGCGCACCTTCTCGCCGACCACCGACAGCACCGACACCTCGATGTCGTCGCCGATCATGATGCTCTGATTGGTCTTGCGCGTCAACACCAGCATTGGTTCAACCTTCCGTTCGGCCAACGGAATACCGGTGATTACCCGCAGACCAAGGCCAAAGGCAAGCATATAGCCCGGACCCGCGCAAACGCGGATGGAGCTTTTGTCCGGTGGGCGCTAGGCCCCGGCAATACAACGCGCCGGGGCCTGAATTTCTGCCGCGACCCCCATCCGGCGCCACGTGCAATCCGCCGCCCACCGGGCTCACAGCCGCGCGGGGCGTCATGCGCTAGTCTCCCGGACCGTCGATGGCACGTAAGTCGCTGCGTCCCCAACTCAACCAGATCCGCGCCTGGGTGCGCCAGGGTCGCACCGACGCGTGGATCGCCCACCAGCTCGAGGTGACCGTGCAGGAGATCGAGCAGTTCAAGCGCCAAAACGAGCTGGTCGGAAGCGAGGAGGCCGCGCCGGGTGCAGTCGCGGCCGACTTCAGCGAGGAGATCGACCTTCGCGCCGAGGACGACGCGCTGATCGCCGCCGAGCTGGAGGCGGCCGCGCAGGAGGCGGAGCGCGAACGCGCCGAGGCCGAAGCGGCAGCCGAGCGGGAGCGGGCCGAACGGGCCGAACGGGCCGAAGCTGGAGAGGAAGACGAAGAAGCAGAGGGAGAGGATGGTGCAGCCCCTCCGCGCCGGCGCGGCCGGCGCGGAGGGCGCGGCCGCCGGCGTACCACCGCCCGCGCCAACGAGCCGCTCGAGGGGACCTTCGACCACGGCGAGGAGGGCTACGGGCTGTGGTTGGACCCCGCCGTGCAGGACAACCCGATCTACGCCGAGCACTGGGCCGGCCATCGTCCGGTCGAGGTCCTCATCGAGGAAGACCAGATCGTCATCCGCCGGGTCGGCGGGGACGACTAGAGGCCTGTTCAGTCCGTCAGCACCTGACGGCCTCCGGCGTAGTCGGATGCCTCGCGCACATACCGGCCGAAGGCGGCGTCCACAACAGTGCCCGAATCCCACGCCCACGGATCCTCGGGGGCCAGCTCCATCGCCCGCTGCAGGCACCACGAGGTGCCGCGTTCGTACAGCTGCGCCAGCTCCTCCACCGAAAAGCGGCCGCCCAGGCGCCGGCGCAGCTCAGCCACCAAACCCTCCACCACGCGCTCCAGCAACGGGCCTCGCTCCGGGGGAGCCCGCTCGACGCGGCGCTGACCCTGGCGCCATTGGTGGATCGCGTTCTCGAAGCCCGGCACGGGCCGCGAGGGTAGCAGCGCTCAGTTGGACGGCAGGCCCGTGATCACGTAGGTCTGCTCGCCGGGGCGCACCATGCCGAGACGACGGGCTTCCCGCATCACCGTGGTGGGACTGGCGAGCGCGGCATGCTGTGCCTCGAGGGACGCGTGCTGGCGCTCCAGCGCCGTCAGCTGGGCGCTGTCGCCGCGCGCCTCTTTCCAGGTCGACACCAGCGACACGCCGGCGGTGAGGTAGAGATAGAGGAGTGCCGCCAGCACGCACAGCATCGCCATGCGGCCCAGCCGGTCCCAGCGCACGCGCGTAACAGTCGGTCGCATCCTCTCTTCGCATTCGCCGCCGGCGGCGGGAGCCCTGCCGGTGGCGTTGCAGGTGGTTGGCGCCCGCGCCGCGACTCAGCTGCGGAAAACGGCGCGTCCGGGGAACTCGGCATCGGCGCCGAGCTGCTCCTCGATGCGCAGCAGCTGGTTGTACTTGGCGGTACGATCGGATCGCGAGGGGGCGCCGGTCTTGATCTGGCCACAGCCCGTGGCCACGGCGAGGTCGGCGATCGTCACGTCCTCGGTCTCGCCCGAGCGGTGGCTCATCACCGCCGTGTAGCCGGCCTCGCGCGCCATCGCGATCGCGGCCAGCGTCTCGGTGAGCGTGCCGATCTGGTTGACCTTGACGAGGATCGAGTTGGCCACGCCCAGCTCGACTCCCCGCCGCAGGCGCTCGGTGTTGGTGACGAAGATGTCGTCCCCCACCAGCTGCAGGTGCTCGCCGACACGTTCGGTGAGGATCTTCCAGCCATCCCAGTCCTCCTCGGCCATACCGTCCTCGAGCGAGACGATCGGGTAGCGCGCCGCAAGCGTGGCCCAGTAGTCGGTCAGCTCGGCCGCGCTCAGCGTGCGGCCCTCGTGCTCCAGCGCGTAGGCGCCGTCGCGGTAGAACTCGCTGGTGGCGGGGTCCAGCGCGATCGCCACGTCGGCGCCGGGCTGATACCCGGCCGCCTCGATCGCAGCCACCAGCACCCGCAGCGCCTCCTCGTTGGAGGCCAAATTGGGGGCGAAGCCACCCTCGTCGCCAACCGCGGTGGAGAGGCCGCGCCCGTGCAGGGTGGCCTTCAGCGCGTGGAACACCTCCACGCCCATACGCAAACACTCCGAGAAGCTCCCAGCGCCGCGCGGCACCACCATGAACTCCTGGAAGTCCACGCTGTTGTCGGCGTGCGCGCCGCCGTTCAACACGTTCATCATCGGCACCGGCAGCACCCGGGCGGCCTCGCCGCCGAGGTAGCGCCACAGGGGCATGCCCTCCTCCGCCGCCTGCGCGTGCGCCGCGGCCAGCGACACGCCGAGGATCGCGTTGGCGCCCAAGCGCGACTTCGTCGGGGTGCCGTCCAGCTCGATCAGCGCGCGATCGAGGCCCTCTTGGTCTCCCGCGTCGAGGCCTCTCACCGCCGCGGCGACCTCGCCGTTGACGCCCGCCACCGCACGGCCCACGCCCTTCCCGTTCCAGCACTCGCCGCCGTCGCGCAGCTCGGTCGCCTCGAACTCGCCCGTCGAGGCCCCCGAGGGTACGGCCGCGTGGCCGCGCGCGCCGGAGCGCAGCGCGACCTCCACCTCAACCGTCGGGTTGCCCCGGCTGTCGAGGATCTGGCGGGCGTGGACTCTGTCGATCTGGCTCATCGCTCGGTTGCCCGCCATACGCCATGTTCGATGGCGGGGAAGGCGCGCCTACGATACCCGTGTTCCGCAGGCGTTGACGCCCGCGGAGATCGGGCGAGGCGCTAACCGGCCGGCGTGGTCGTCGGCACGGGGGTGGCCGGCGTGGCGGTGGTCTTCGGCGCCTTGTACTCCTTGCAGCGCTGCATCACGAAGCCGGCGCGGCATTCGGTGCGGTTCTTCCACCTGGTTTCGAATTCTTTGACGAACTTCGTAAGCGCCGTCTGCTGCTGCGTGGCCGCCAGCTGGCTTTTGACTGTTTCTTTGACCTGCGACAGGCTCTGCTGGCTGGAGGGGGTGATCGCTTTCACTTCGTACACGTAGTAGCCAAACGGGGTCTTCACGGGACCGCCCAGCACGCCCTTCGTGGCGGCGAACACCGCTTCGGAGAGCGCCTTCTGCTCCTGGCCCTTGACCACGCCCTTGATTTCGCCGCCGGTGCTCTTGCTGGTCGGGTCGATCGACTTGCTCTTGGCCACACTGGCGAAGCTCTTGCCGGATTCGATTTCCTTCTTGGCCTGCTTGGCTTCCGCTTCGCCTTTGGTCAGCACGATCCTGATGTCTCGCGATTCCGGTTTGCCGTACTGCGACTTGTGTTCGTTGTAGTACTTGCTGACCGCGGATGAGCTGACGTTCTTTTTCGCTTCCTTGGTGATTTTTTCCTGGATTTTGGTCGTCAGCATGCTGAGCTTCACGCGCAGCAGCAGGTCCGACACCGACTGCCCGGTGGTGCTCAGGAATTTCTGGAATTCGGCTTCCTTGGGGAACTGCTGCTTCTTGAGCTGATTGAACTTCTTCGCCACTTCCTTGTCGCTCAGCTTGACGCCCTGTTCTTCGGCCTGGCCGATCACCCAGTCGGCGCTGATCAAAAAGCCCAGCGTGGTCTGCTGCAGCGCCTTGTACTGCTGTTCGCACTGCGTCTTCAGCTCAGCTTCGGTCTTCGGCTTCTGGCCCTTCGCCGGCTTCGGTTCGATCGCTTTGAGGTGTTCCACGCATTTGCTGTAGCTCGGCGGGTCCGGCACCACCGGTTTGCTGCCCGGCGTCGCCGCCGCGCTCGCCGATGCCGCCACGTCCAGCCAGTGTTCGAACGTCACCTTGGTGATCGGCTGGCCGTTGACCTGCACCACGGCGTCGCTCGGCACACCGCCACCGCACGCGGCGATCCCACCCGAGGCAAACAAAACGGCGCCCAGCGCCGCTATCCAACGAATCGATTTGATCACGACGCGGGCACTCTAGCGGAAATCGATAAGCCGTGTTTAAGGAGTTCTTCAACGTGGGGTCAAGGGAGGCCGCGGCGGGGGCCGCGTGTCTCCGACAGCCGGCTCCCGGGCCGCGGTTGCGGCGGCCACCGCGCGCCTGCCCCGCCGCCTCCCACCACGAGATCAGGCTGCCTCGCGCACCACCGACAGCAGCACGTCGGCCGCGTGCACGACCGCGCCAAACCGCTCCCTGCCCTCGGGCGGGACCCGCACCGACACCTGCGATTTGCCCGCCTCGTACAGCGCCTCCGGCAGCTGCTCGCGCAAGCGCTTGGCGCGCGCCGAGTCGAGGTCGATCGGCGTCACCGCCAAACGGTCGCCGCGGAAGCTCACCGCGCGCGCGCCCGCCTGGCCCAGCTTGATGCGGGCGCGCTGCAGCGACAGCAGGTTGGCCAGCGGGTCCGGCAACGGGCCGAAGCGGTCTTCCAGCTCCTCGCGCAGCCGCTCCACGTCGGCCACCTCCAGCGCCGATGCCACGCGGCGGTGGATCTCGATCTTCGCCTGCTCGTAGGGGACATAGTCGGGGGGCACGTACGCGTCCACATTGACGTCCAGCCGCACCGGCTCGGGCAGCTCCTCCTCGGGAACGCCGTCCTCACCGGCAGGGCCGGCGGCGTGGACGGCCTCGTCGAGCATCTGCATGTACAGCTCGAACCCCAGCGCCGCCACATGCCCCGACTGCTCGTCGCCCAGCAGGTTGCCGGCGCCGCGGATCTCCAGGTCGCGCATCGCGATCTTGAAGCCCGAGCCCAGCTCGGTGTAGTCCGACAGCGCCGACAGCCGCTGCGCCGCCTCCGGCGTGAGGGCGGCGGCGGAGTCGTACAGCAGGTAGGCGTACGCGCGCTCGCGGCTGCGGCCCACGCGGCCGCGGATCTGGTAGAGCTGGGCGAGGCCGAACGCGTCCGCGTGCTCCACGATCAGCGTGTTCGCCTGGGGGATGTCGATGCCCGACTCGATGATCGACGTGCACACCAGCACGTCGGCGCCGCCGCGCAAATAGTCCATCATCACGCTCTCCAGCTCCCCGTCGCCCATCTGGCCGTGGGCCACCGCGAAGCGCACCCCCGGGCACAACGCGCGCAACCGCTCCGCCGTCTCCTCGATCGACTCCACGCGGTTGTGCATGAAGAAGGCCTGCCCGCCGCGCCCGTGCTCGCGGACGATCGCCTGCTTCACCAGCTCCTCCTCGTACTCGCCCACGTACGTGCGCACCGGCCGGCGCCCTTCCGGGGGCGTCTCGATCACCGAGATGTCGCGCAGCCCCGCCAGCGACATCTGCAGCGTGCGCGGGATCGGCGTGGCCGACATCGAGATCACGTCCACGCGCAGCTTCAGCTGGCGCAGCAGCTCCTTCTGCTTGACGCCAAACCGCTGCTCCTCGTCCACGATCAGCAGGCCGAGGTCCTTCGCGCGCACGTCGCGCGACAGCACCCGGTGGGTGCCGATCAAGATGTCCACGCCGCCCGCCGCGAAGCCGGCGATCGCCTCCTTCTGCTCGGCCGCGGTGCGGAAGCGTGAGACGTGGTCGATCGTCACCGGGTAGTCCGCCAGGCGCTCGGAGAAAGTGCCGTAGTGCTGCTGGGCAAGGATCGTCGTCGGCGCCAGCATCAGCACCTGCTTGCCCTGCGTGGCCGCCTTGAACGCCGCGCGCAGCGCCACCTCGGTCTTGCCGTACCCCACGTCGCCGCAGATCAGCCGGTCCATCGGCCGCCCCGACTCCATGTCCCCCTTCACCGCCTCGATCGCGTCGCGCTGGTCGGGGGTCTCGGTGTAGGGGAAGCGCTCCTCCAGCTCGCGCTCCCACTCCGAGTCGGGCTCGAACACGTGCCCGGCGCGGCGGCGGCGCTCGGCGTACAGGGCGAGCAGCTCCCCCGCCAGCTCCTGCGCCGCGCGGCGGGCGCGCGCCTTCATCGCCTCCCAGCGCGAGCCTCCCAATTTCGAGAGCGGGGGATGGTCACTGCCTGCCCCCATGTAGCGAGAGATCTTCGCCAGCTGTTCGGTGGGGACGTACACGCGGTCGTCGCCCTGGTATTCGAGGTACAGGTAGTCGCGCGTCACGCCCGCCACCGTGCGCGTCTCGAAGCCGGCGAAACGCGCCACGCCGTGGTCCTCGTGCACCACGATGTCCCCCGTGCGCAGCTCCGTGAACGAGCGCAGCGCGCCTCGGCGGGGGCGGCCGTCGCTCGCCACGTCCGGACGCTCGGCCCGGCGGCGGCGCAGCAGGCGGTGCTCGGGGAACACCGCCAGCTTCAGCGAGGGGGCCACGAAGCCCTCGCGCAGCGAGGCCGCGGCGAAGCGCAGGGAGGCCTCCAGAGGGGCCGCGTCCACCGCCACGCTCGCCCCGCCGTCCAGCCATGACGCTTTCAGCCGCGCCAAGTTGTACGCCGCGCGCTCGCCCTCGCCGCGGCGGGGGAAGGCGACCACCGTGCGGTATCCCGAGCGCACCAGCTTCTCCAACTGCGGCTCCGCTTCGGCCAGCGAGCGTGCCGCCGTGTCCGCCGACTGGGCGCGCAGCTCGATCTCCTGGTCGCTCGCCAGCGACGACAACCAGATCCGCGTGCGTGCGGCGAGCGCCGCCTGGATCTCCCCGGGGCTCACATACAGGTGGTGAGCGTCCGCGTCGTGAAATGCGGCGCACACGTCGCTCCAATGGTCTTGCAAGGCTGGGTCGATCTCCTCCTCGGCAGCCACCACAAGCTCGATCTCTCCGTCCATCAAGTCCAGCAGCGAGCCAAACCGCTCCACCGGCAGCAGCTGAGCGATGTCGGGGCGCTCGCTCTCGTCCTCCAGCGCCGCGATCTCGGCCAACTCGCGGTGCTCTGCCGCCAGCTCCGCTGCGGGGGCGATCTCCACCTGCTCCACCTCGCCCAGCGAGCGCTGCGTGAAGGTCGAAAACCACCGCAGCGCTTCGATCTCCACGTCGAACATGTCCACCCGCACCGCGCGCTCCTCGGTCGCGGGGAACACGTCGAGGATGCCGCCGCGCACGGCAAACTGGCCGCGCTCCTCCACTTGGTCGGTTCGCTCGTAGCCGGCGGCGACCAGCTCCTGCGCGCACTCCTCGAGATCCAGCAGCTCGCCGCGGCGCAGCGTGAACGAGCGCGGGCGCAGCTCCGGGTCGGGCACCTTCTCCGACAGCGCCACCGCCGACACGACCACCACCGGCGGCTCGGTGGCCTCGTCGTGGGCGAGCAGCGCGTCCAGCGCCGCCACACGCAACCCGATCAAATGCGCCGGGGGCGTCAAGTGCGACTCGTACGTCACCCCGCGCGAGGGGTAGTAACGCACCTTTCGCGGCGCCAGCCACGCGCGCAAGTCGCTTGCCAGTTCGCGCGCCGCGCGGTCGTCGCCCACCACCACCAGCGTCGCCCGCGTAGCCGCCGCGCCGCTCTCGGCCAGCGCCGCGATCGCATACGGGCGCAGCGACGCCGACACGAACGCGCGGCCGCCCTCGTTCGCCAGGCGGGCGCCGCCGGGGTCCTCGTGCACGTAGCCCAGCAGCGCGCGCAGGCTCATGGCTGCTCCGAGGGCTCCGCCAGCAGCAGCCGCTCCACCTCGTCGGCCGCGCGTTCGACCAGCGCGGCCACCTCCTCCTGCGGCTCGCGGAAGCGGCCCAGCACGTGCGCGGAGACGATCTCCGGGTCCGTCGAGTTCGGGCGGCCCACGCCCACCCGCACCCGCCAGAAGCCGCCACCCCCCAGCTCCCGCTTCAGCGACTTCAAGCCGTTGTGGCCGGCGAGGCCGCCGCCGAGACGCGTGCGGATCTCGCCGAACGCGATATCGATCTCGTCGTGCACCGCCACCACCTGCTCCAGCGGCAACTTGTACGTGCCACGCGCCGGGCCGGCGGAGCGGCCCGCTTCGTTCATGTACGTCTGCGGCCACAGCACCGCCACGCGGGGGCCGCCCGGCCCCGTGCGCCCCTCAGCCAACAAGCCGCGGAAGCGCGCTTTGGGGCGCGGGAGGCCCCACCGCTCCGCCAGCGCGTCGGCGACCATGAAGCCCACGTTGTGGCGGGTGCGCGCATACTCGCGCCCCGGGTTGCCCAAACCCACGATCAGCCAGTCCACCGCGCCGCTCGCGGTTGCGCCGTGCGCGCGCCTGCCGGCGAATGGCCGCCGCAAACGGACCGCCCGGAGGGGGCGCTACCCCTCGGCGGAGGCGCCGCCTTCGGCGCCCTCGGCCTTCTCGGCCTCGCCGACGACCTCGGTCTCCGCTTCGATCTCGGCGTCCGCTTCGGTCTGCAGACGCGGCGGGGTGATCGTCGCCACCACCGTCTCCTCCAACGGGTCCATCAGCGTCACGCCGGCCGGCGGCGCGATCGCGGCCAGCGTCAGCGTCTCGCTGATCCGCATCTCCGCCACCGAGTGCACGATCGCCTCCGGGATCGCGGTCGGCAGCGCTTCCACGTTCACCTCGCGCGTGATCTGCTCCAGCACGCCGCCTTCGCGGATGCCGGGAGACGTGTCCAGGTCGGTGAGCTCCAGCGCCACCACCGCCTGGATCGGCTTGTCCAAGCGCACGCGCAGCAAGTCCACGTGCACCGTCTCGCCGCGCACCGGGTGGCGCTGGGCCTCCTTCAGCATCACCGGGGTCGGCTTGCCACCGTCCACGCTGAGGTCCAGCACCGCGCCCACGCCCGCCAGCGCGAGGCGCAGCTCGCGGGCGTCCACGTCGAACGTCAGCAGCTCCTCGCCGCCGCCATACAGCACGCCGGGCACGCGGCCGTCGCGGCGCACGCGCCTGGCCGCGCGCGAGCCGCCCGCTGGGCGGGTGCGCACATCTAGCTTGGTTGCGGTCTCGTCTGCCATCGGCGGATCGAGGACTTTAGCAATCGTTCGCCGCGCGGACCAACCAGGTGGTTGGCGTGCGCGGTCAAACGAAGGTTGGCGTGCGCGGTCAAACAAACTTTCTGCACGCCAACCAAATCTTGACAACAAAAATGGGGTCTAGAGTTGGTTGGCGTCCAAAAAGAAAGCATTCAAGTGCGCCCCCTCGCATGCAACGTGCGTCCCCTCGCGCGCAACCGCCGGGGCGACGCGATCCCGGGACGGCTCAGAACAGCTGGTTCTCGCCGCCGAACACTTCGCTCACCGAGTCGTCGGTGAAGATCCGGCGGATCGAGTCGGTGAGCAAATCCGCGCAGGGAAGCACGCGGATGTTCTCGGGGCGCTCGGCGGGCACCGGGATCGTGTCGGTGACGACGATCTCCTTCAAACCGCACGCCACGAGGTTCTCGAAGGCGGCGCCGGAGAACACGCCGTGGGTGGCGGCCGCATACACGCTCTTGGCGCCCGCTTCGTACACCGTCTGGGTGGCCGCCGCCAGCGTGCCGGCGGTATCGATCATGTCGTCCACGATCACCGCGGTCTTGCCCTTCACGTCGCCGATCACGTAGCCGATCTCGGCGACCTGCTGCGCCGGGCGCTCCTTGTCGAGGATCGCCAGCTCGGCGCCGATCTTCGAGGCGAACTTCTTGTTGAGCTTCACGCGGCCCGCGTCGGGGGCGACCACCACCAGGTCGGAGAGGCCGAGGTCGTCGAAATACTGGGTGAGCATGAACAGCGCCGTCATGTGGTCCACCGGTTTCTGAAAGAAGCCCTGGATCTGGCCGGCGTGCAGATCCATCGTCAGCACGCGGTCGGCGCCCGCCGCCTCCAGCATCCGCGCCACCAGCCGCGCCGAGATCGGCTCGCGCGGGGCCGACTTCTTGTCCTGGCGGGAGTAGCCAAACCACGGGGTCACGGCGATCACACGGTGCGCGGAGGCGCCCACCGCCGCGTCGATCATGAACAGCAGCTCCATCAGCGAGTCGTTGGCGGTCACCCCCGTCTGCCGGTTGCCGCAGGTGGGCTGCACGATGAACACGTCGGCGCCGCGGATCGACTCCTCGTAGCGGCAGTACACCTCGCCGTTGGAGAACGTCTTCAGCGTCACCCGGCCCGGGTCCATCTGCAGCTTGCCGGCGATGTCCACAGCCAGCTGCGGGTTCGCGCGCCCGGCGAACAGCATCAGCCGCTTGTTGTAGTCGATCGGCAGGCTGGTGGCGGTCTGCGCGCGCGTATCGATCGCGCTGCTCATTGCTTCTCGGAGTGTAAAGCGCTCTCGCGACGTTCGGCGTACCCCTCGCGGTTCTGCTGGCGCGCGCGCGCCACGCCCAAAGCGCCCGGCGGCACGTCCTCGGTGATCACCGAGCCGGCGGCCGTGTACGCGTCGTCGCCCACCGTCACGGGCGCCACCAACGCGGTGTCCACGCCGCCGCGCACGCGCTTGCCGATCGTCGTGCGGTGCTTTTCGTGGCCGTCGTAGTTGGCGGTGATCGTGCCCGCGCCGAGATTCGCGCGCTCGCCCACGTCGGCGTCGCCGATGTAGGAGAGGTGGGGGACTTTCGCGCCCGGGCCGATCGTGGAGTTCTTGACCTCCACGAACGTGCCCACCTTCGCGCCCTCGCTCACCACCGCGTCGGGGCGCAGGTAGGCGAAGGGGCCCACGCTCGCGTCGGCGCCGACCACGGCGCGATCCAGCCAGGCGACCCGCACGGTCGCGCGCTCGCCGATCTGCGAGTCGATCGCGGTGGTGTGCGGCCCCACCGTCGCGGCTGGGCCGACAAACGTGTCGGTGAGCGTGGTGTGCGGCCCCACCACGGCGCCCTCGCCCACCTCTGTCGCGCCGCGCAGCGAGGTGCCGGGTTCGATGCGGGCGTCCTGTCCGATCCGCACGTCCACGTCCACATAGGTGGCGGCCGGGTCGAGGATCGTCACGCCGGCGAGCATGTGCCGCTCGAGGATCGCGCGCTGGGCGATGGCCCGCACGGTCGCCAGCGCCACGCGGTCGTTGACGCCCAGCACGAGGTTGGGGTCGTCCACCGCGTGCACCCTCACCGCTTCGCCGTCGGCCCGCAGCAAATCCAACACCTGCGGCAGATACAGCTCCCCCTGGGCGTTGTCGGCGCTCAGCCGCGGCAGCACTCGCAGCAGCGCCTCGCCGGCAAACGCGTAGATGCCGGTGTTCACCTCGCGGATCTCCAGCTCCTCGGCGGTCGCGTCGCCCGCCTTCTTGGTCTCCACCACGCGCGCCACCGCCCCGTCCGCGTCACGCACCACGCGGCCATATCCGCTGGGATCGTCGAGGAGGGTGCTCGCCATCGTGGCCGCGGCGCCACTCTCAGCGTGCGCCGCCGCCAGCTCGGCGATCGCCCCGGCACTCACCAGCGGCACGTCGCCGCTCAGCACCACCACGGGCGCCGCCCGGTCGATCGCGTCGGCCGCCGCGATCACCGCACCGCCGGTGCCGTTCGACACCGGCTGGACGACCAGCTCCACCCCGGCCGAAGCGGGGCGACACTCGCCTTCGGCGAGCATCCCCCTTTCGGCCAGCAATACGTCTGCCAGCGGCCGCGCCGGCGAGTCCACCACCACCACCTTGCCCGCCCCGGCCTGGAGCGCCGCCACCACCGGCCACAGGCCCATCGGCCGCCCACAAATCTCGTGCAGCACCTTCGGCGTCGCCGAGCGCATCCTCGTTCCCTGTCCGGCTGCCAGCACTACCACGGTTGGAGCGTTCATCGCATACCTCTTCGGCACTGGGGGGCAGGGACTCGAACCCCGATTCTCAGGACCAAAACCTGATGTCCTGCCGTTGGACGACCCCCCAACGGGGTTTCATCGTAGCCATCAAGACCGCCGCGAGCCCCGCGGGACGCGGCCGGCGCCGGCGCCGGCCTCCGACGCGGGGCCGCCGGTGTGGGCGATGCCGAGCACGCGCATCGCCTTCAGCCCGAGGCTGAGCTTCTCGCGGCCGTCGCTGGAGCCGACGTCGAGGCCGGACAGCTCGCGCACCCGCTCCAGGCGGTAGTAGACCGTGTGGCGGTGGGTGAAGAGGCGCTGCGCGGTGCCGGCGACGTTGCCGTCGGCGTCGAGGAACGTCTCCAGCGTGCGCACCAGCTCGGTCTCGTACTGCTCGTCGTAGGCCACCAGCGGCTCCACGGTCTCGGCGTAGAAGCGCTGCAGCTCGCTCGGATTGTCGCTCATCGTCGACAGCAGCAGCCGGTAGGCGCCCGTCTGGTCGAACGCCAGCGCGCTCTCCTGGCCGCCGCCGCCCCCACCCGGGCCCGCCGCGCCCGGGCCCACTGCGCCAGAGCCCTCGGCGACGTTGGCCGCCAGCAGCGCCTCGCTGGCGGCGCGCGAGAGGTCGGAGGGGTGCTCGGCGATGCGACTGCGGCCGACCGCGAACGTGCAGGCGGGCAAACCGGCCTGCAGCTCGCGCAGCACCGAGTCGGCCGCGCGCGCCGCCACCGTGTCCTCGCCACCCGGCACCAGCAGCAGCGCTTCGGCGCCGGGCGCGCCGTTCTCGCGCTCGCTGAGGGCGGCGATCGAGCGGCTCACCACAGCCCGCGCGCCGCGCTCGGCCACCGCCCGCACGCGCGAGCGCCAACCATCCTCGGTAGGCGCCTGGGGGTGGGCGCGGGCGACGATCATGCTGGCGCCGTCCTGCAGCTGCAACGACAGCTCGCGTCCACGCGCCAGCAGCTCCTCGCCGTCGCACTCGCGCGCGAGGATCGCGTGCAGAAACTCGGCGGCGGCGTCCTCGGAGGCGCGGCCGGGCGCCCGCACGCGCTCCACCTCGGAGGCGATCATCGTCACCAGCAGCCGCCGCATCGACGCGCTGGGCTCCGTGCGCGCGCGCAACTTCAGCGAACCAACCACCGCGTCGGCCACACGCAGCGGGATGCTGCTCACGCCGTCGCCGCCCGCCAACAGGATGCGCTCTTCCGAAGGCGAGCGGGCCGCCACCGCCAGCGTCCCCCCCTGCGCGTCGGTGACGGCGAGACTGGCGTCCAGCGCGCGCGCCGCCGCCCGCACCACCTCGGGCAGACCGGCGCCCGACTCGACCGCCTCGGTGACGGCATCGAGGGTGCTCAGCTCGGCCACGGGCTCAGACGAAGAAGTAGACGACGGCCAAACCCGCGGCGACGCCGACACCCACCAGTACCCCCAGCACGTACAGCGACAGCACGCCTGCGGCCAGCCGCTCCCAGATGCGCGCATACGCCGACCAGGCTGGAGCCAAGATCAGCCCGACGAACAGCGCCAAACTGAACACGGCCGCGCACGCGGCTACGAGGTAGGTGACATCGGTTTCGCTCATCGGCGGCTTCCAATTGTTACCTACCGGGAGGCAGCTGGCCGGGCGAACCCCGCCACCACCGGCTCGGCGGCGATCGGCGCGGGCACGCGCTCGGCCAGCGCGCGGGCGGCCGCGCGTACCCGGGCAGGGCCGCGCGAGCCGGCAAACAGACCGAGCACGGTGGGACCGGAACCGCTGAGGAGCGTCGCGTCGGCCTCCGCAGAGCGGGCCTCCAGCAGGGCGGCGTCGATCTCCGGGCAGAGCGCGCGGGCGGCCTCTTCGAGGTCGTTGCGCAGCAGCTCCGCAGGCGGCAGCGGCGAGCCGTCAGCGAGCGCGGCGGCGAGCGCGCGGTGGGCCTCGCCCAGCTCGGCCCGATCCCGCGCGAGCCCCATGCGGTCGGCCTGCGCGTACACGTCCGCCGTGGAGAGAGCGCGCGCGACCGGCAGCACCAGCACCCCCAGGGCAACGATCGGGTCGGGGAGCTGCCGCAACACCTCGCCCGCGCCGCCGGCCAGCCAGCGCCCGGGCTGCACCTGGGCGGGCACGTCGGCGCCGAGCGCGCGGGCCAGCCCGGCAAGCAGCTCCTCGTCCCCCAAGCCCGACGCGGTCGCGGCGAGGCGCAGCGCGGCGGCGGCGTCCCCGGAGCCTCCTCCGAGACCAGCCGCGACCGGCACCTGCTTGACGATGCTCAACCGCAGCGGCGGAGCGTCCCAGCCGGTGGCTTCGCGGAAAGCCGCAAGCGCGCGCGCGGCCAGGTTGTCCTCGGCCGCCCCGGCGACGCCGGGGCACACGACCACATCGCCGTGCACTGTGGCAGGCGTGTCCCCGCCTCTGGCCGTCCGCCCGTCGCCCGCCGCGGCGGGATCGGCGGCCGTCAGCGTGAGCTCGTCGGCGAGCGAGATCGACTGCATCACCGTCGCCAGCTCGTGGCGGCCGTCGGCGCGCGTGGGGCCGAGGAACAACCCGAGGTTGATCTTCGCCGGCGCCAGCGCCACCAACGGCAGCTTGGTCATCGGGCGTCCCGCGGTCGTCTCGGCCGCCGGCTCACAGGCCAAGCTCCTGCGCCAGCGCCACGAACTGCTGCGGCGACAGTCGCTCGGCGCGCACGTCCAGCGGCAGATCGAGGCGGGCGAGCGCCTCGCGCACGCGCTCGCGCCCGGCGACGCCCGCCAGCGCCAGCGAGCGGGCGAGCGCCTTGCGGCGGTGCGCGAAAGCGGCGCCCACCAGTCGGCGCACCGCGGGCGTGGGTGCTTGGTGGGTGCGCACGATCTTCACCAACACAGAATCCACATTGGGCACCGGCTGGAACACGGTGCGGGGAATCGCGCGGACGATCCGCACCGTACCGGCCAGCTGCGCCAACACCGAGCTCACGCCGTACAACCGGATGCCCGGTTGCGCCGCCAACCGTTGGCCCACCTCGCGCTGCATCATCACCACCCACATCTTCACACCTGGCAGCTCCTCGATCGTGCGAAGCACCACCGCGGCCGCGATTCCGTACGGCAGGTTGGCCACCACCTTGCAGGCGGCGGGGACCATTCCGGTCAGATCGACGCGCATCGCGTCGCCCGGCCAGATCGTCACGTTGCCGCAGGTGGCGAGCCGCTCGTGCAGCACCGCGCACAGACGCTCGTCCACCTCCACCACGTGCACCCAGTCCACACGTGGCGCCAAATAGGCGGACAGCACGCCTTCGCCGCCGCCGATCTCCAGCACCACGTCATGCTCCGACAGCTCGCTCGCCCGGCCGATCACCTCGAGGATGTTGGGGTCGCGCAGGAAGTTCTGGCCGAGCTCCCGGCGCCGTGTGCTCACCATCCGAACACGCGCGCCGCGGTGGCCTGCACGGCCGCGCCCAGCTCGTCCACCGACACCTCCCGCAGCTCGGCGAGAAAGGCCGCCGTGTGGGCGACGAAGGCCGGCTGGTTGGGGTGCTTGCGCACCGCCTGCGGGGTGAGGTAGGGGGCGTCGGTCTCGATCAGCAGCCGCTCGTCGGGCACCTGCCGCGCGGCCTGCGCCAGGTCGGCGGCGCTTTTGTAGGTGACGTTGCCGGCGAACGAAACCGCGTAGCCGCGCGCCAAACACTCGTCCAGCTGAGTGGGCATGGAGAAGCAGTGCAGCACCACACTCACGCCCTGCGCCTCGGTCGCCAGCTGTGCAAGGGTGGCGTCGTCGGCGGCGCGGGTGTGGATCACCAGCGGCTTGCCCAGCTCGCGCGCCAGCTCGATCTGGGCCGAGAACGCGCGCTCCTGGTCGGCGCGTGGCGCGTAGTCGCGGTAGAAGTCGAGGCCGGTCTCGCCGATCGCCAAGCAACGCGGGTGGGCGGCCAGCGCACGCAGCTCGGCGAGGCCGGCGTCGTCGAACCCGGTGGCGTGGTTGGGGTGGCGGCCGATCGCCGCATACACCTGCGGAAACGCCTCGGCGGCCGCCAGCGCGGCACGGCAGGAGGCGCCGTCGGTGCCGACCGTGAGGATCCGCGTCACCCCCGCCCGCCCGGCCGCCGCCACCAGCTCCGTGTTGGCGGGCTCGCAGAGGTCGAGGTGGGTGTGGCTGTCGATCACGGCTTGGGGAACAGCGGCTCCAGCTCGCCGACGACGCGGCCGGCATCGTCGCGGCCGGCTCCGAAGCGCGCCGCATCCAGCGTACGGTCCTCGGCACCCAGCGCGTCCAGCAACCGCGTGGCGCTGGCGGGCATGTAGGGGAGGAGCAGCACGCTCACCACGCGCACCCCCTCGGCGAGCGACGCCAGCACCGCGTCGAGCGCGCCGGCGCCGGCGCCGTCCTTGGCGAGCTTCCACGGCGCGCGCTCCTCCACGTAGCGGTTGAGCCGCCGCACCCGTTGCCAGATCGCGTCCAGCGCCTGGGTGAGCTCGGCCCGGTCGAGCAGCCCCCTCACCTCCTCATCCAAACCCTCGAAGTCACCCGCCAACTCATCGTCGAACGGCGCCGCCGGCAGCGCCCCGGCGCGGTAGCGGCGCACCATCGCCAGCGTGCGGCTGGCGAGGTTGCCGTACTCGTTGGCCAGCTCGCTCTCGTAGCGCTGCTCGAAGGCGGTGCTCGACACCGAGCCGTCCTGCCCGAAGGGGACGTCGCGCAGCAGGTAGAAGCGCAGCGCGTCGGCGCCAAAGCGCTCGATCACCGCGAACGGGTCCAGCACGTTGCCGAGCGACTTGCTCATCTTCTCGCCGTCCATCAGCAAGTACCCGTGCACGAACAGGCGGTGCGGCAGCTCGAGGTCGGCGGCCAGCAGCAGCGCCGGCCAGTAGATCGCGTGAAAGCGGAGGATGTCCTTGGCAATCAGGTGGTAGTCGGCCGGCCAGAAGGTCGACACGAGGTCGGGGACGGTGTCAGGATTTGAATCCCACCCACCCGCGGCGGGATTCGAACCTGCGACCGCATCTGCGACCGCTGCCGGCTCGCGCGCGTAGGTGAGCGCCGTGTAGTAGTTGAGCAGCGCGTCAAACCACACGTAGAACACGTGCTGTTCGTCCCACGGCACCGGCACGCCCCAGGTGAGCTTGTGGCGCGTGAGCGGCACGTCGCGCAACCCCGAGCGGATGAACGCCAGCGCCTCGTTGTAGCGCGTGCGCGGGGCCACGAAATCTTCGCGCTCGGCATACAGCCGCTCCAGCTGCTCCTGGAAGGCCGACAGCTTGAAGAAGTAGTTGTCCTCCTGTTCGCGCACCAGCTCCACGTGGTGGATCGGGCAGCGGTTGCCCTCCTCGATCTCGTTGTCGGCCTTGAAGTCGGCGCAGCGTGGGCAGTACCACCCTTCGTAGGTGCCCATGTACACGTACCCGTTGTCGCGCACTCGCGCGAGGATCTCCTGCACCTTGGCCATGTGCCGCGGGTCGGTGGTGCGGATGAAGAAGTCGTTGGACGCTCCCAGCCGCGGGGCCAGCGCACGGAAGCGCTCGGCGTTGCGGTCGGCCAGCTGCTGAGGATCGATCCCCTGCGCGTGCGCCGCGTCGGCCACCGGCTCGCCGTGCTCGTCGGTGCCGGTCAGGAAGAACACCTGCTCGCCGCGCTGGCGGTGGTGGCGCGCCAGCACGTCGGCGGCGATCGTCGTGTACGCGTGCCCCAAATGGGGGGCCGCGTTGACGTAGTAGATCGGGGTGGTCACGTAAAACGACGACATCGGCTGCTCAGGCTACTCGCTGGCACCGCGCCCGGCGGGACCGACCACCAGCACCACCTCGCCCTTCGGGGCATGCTCGCGGTAGCGCTCGGCCAGCTCGCCCGCCGAGCCGCGCACCACCTCCTCGTGTAGCTTGGTCAGCTCGCGGCACACCGCCACCGGTCGATCCGGATCGACCTGCGCGAGCAGCTCCAGGGTGGTGGGCAGACGCTGGGGCGACTCAAACGCCACGAGCGTCTCCGCGGCCTGCGCCAGCATCCGTTCGCGCTGGCCGCGCTTGCGGGGCAGAAACCCGACGAAGCACCAGCGGGCGACCGGCAGGCCGGAGGCGACGAGCGCCACCGGCGCGGCGCTGGGACCGGGCAGCACCTCGACCGGCAGATCGGCCGCGATGCACGCCTGCACGAGCTGATATCCGGGGTCGGAGATCAGCGGCATGCCGGCGTCCGACACCAACGCCACGGTCGCGCCGGCGCGCATCTCGGCCACCAACTGCTCAGCGCGAGCGCGTTCGTTGTGGTCGTGAAAGCTCACCAGCTGGCGAGGCTCGATCGAGTGGTGGCGCAGCAACACGCGTGTGTGGCGGGTGTCCTCGCAGGCGAGCACGTCGGCGTCGCGCAGTGTCCGCAAGGCGCGCAGCGTGATGTCTTGCAGATTGCCGATCGGCGTGGGGCACACCACCAGGCGCCCGGGTGCAGGCGATCGCCCAACTGGCAGGTGCTCGCCCGGCATTCGGCCAATATAGAGAGCGTCGATGCCCGACGAATCTGGCCGTAAACCCCAGTACACCCGCTATCGCGCGGGCCGCGCGGTGCTGCCCGCGCGGGGCGGAGCCGCAACCGGTGGTGGGCGGCTGCTCGACGAAGACGCCGACGGGCGCCTGCCGGGCCACGGCGCTGGCGGCGCCGGCGAAGACGCCGGCGGGCAGCTCCCGGGCGCCGGCGGCACGCCGCGCCGACCGCGCCCGCCGCTCACCGCACCCGGCGCCCGACCCTCACGCTGGCGGCAGCGGATCACCCCCAAGCGCGTGGCGCTGGGGCTGCTGGCGCTGGTGGTCGGCTGGGTGGTGCTGTCACTGGCGCTGTTCCTCGTCAGCTCTCACTTCCGGCGCGTGTCGCCGCCCGCCAACGTTGCCGGCGAGCTGGAACCGGCCGGCTTCGGGCTGACCTCCGCCAACAACATCCTCGTGCTGGGCAGCGACAAACGCCAGCAGGACTCAAAGGAACCGGGCGCCGACCCCAACGGGCCGAGTCGCTCCGACTCGATCATGCTGATCCGCACCGGCGGCGACCATGCCGCGCGGCTGTCGATCCCGCGCGACACGGTGGTGGAAATCCCCGGGCATGGGCTGCAAAAGATCAACGCCGCCTACGCCTACGGCGGCCCGGCGGAGTCGATCGCGGTGATCAAGCACTACCTCGGCGTCCCCATCAACCACGTGATCGAGGTCAACTTCGAAAACTTCCCCGAACTGGTGGAAGCGATGGGCGGCATCACCTACACCGGCGGCTGCGTGGTGTCCTACATCGACGGCGGCTCCGCCGACGGCGGCTTCACGCTGCGCCTCTCGGCCGGCACCCACCAGCTCGACGGCCGCGAAGCGCTGGCGCTGGCGCGCACCCGCGAGAACCGCTGCGCGCCGCAGCAAACCGATCTGCAGCGCGAGGAACGCCAGCAGAAACTGCTGCTGGACATGAAGTCGCAGCTGCTGTCGTTTTCCAGCTTTTTGCGGTTGCCGCTGATCGCCTGGAACGCGCCACCGACGATCATCTCCGACATGAGCGGCCCCGAACTGCTCGCCGTGTTTGCGGCCCTGGAGATCGGCGGCTCGGCGCCCACCCACCTGCTTCAGCCGACCGGTCAGATCACGCTGCCTGACGGCGAAGAAGGGCTCACCGTCTCCGAAGCGTCCAAGCGCACCGCGGTGGCACGCTTCATGGCGGGGTAGGCGGGTCAGCCTTTGGCGGCGACCGGCTCGGCCTTCTTGGCCGAGGAGCCCGCGTCGGCCTTGGGCTTGCTGTCGGACGCCGAGCTCTTGTCGCCGGTGGAGCCGGAGTCGCTCGCGGATGACGAAGCGGCGTCGGAGGAGGAGGAGGAGGAGGAGGAGGCCTCGGCCGCCGCCGTCTCGCGCTGGCGTTTGCGGGTGCCGTAGTCGGTGTTGTAGAAGCCTTTGCCCTTGAAGTGCACGGCCGGCGCGTGCAGCACGCGCTGCACCGTCACGCCGGTCTCCGGGTCGTTGGTGAGCGCCGCGTCGGAGAACGACTGAAGCACCTCGAAGGTGCTGCCATCGGGACGGCGGTACTCGTAGATCGGCATTGGCACTCGCATTATAGGAGTGCCAACCAACGATGGGAGACCCTCGGGACCTATCCCGACAGGCCGTCAGTCCGCGAGCATCCCCCGCGCGCAGGCGATTCCGGCGCGTATCGTCTCGCCGAAGTCGCGCTCGGACTCGGTGAGCATCCGCAGCGCCAGCCCGTCGCCAAGCGAGAACAAAATGTCGGCGACCGCCTCCGGCTCGGCGTGCAGCCGCAACACCCCCTCGTATTGAGCACTGGTGAGCATGTCGGCGACCTGCTCGCGCATGGAGCGCAACAGGTTGGCGTACTCGGAGCCGATGTCGGGGTTGCGCCGCGAGAGCGTGAACAGCTCGAACAGCAGCGTGACAAAATCGGGGTCGTCGCGGATGACGTCCTGCAGGTGCTGCGCCAGCAGCCCGATGAAGTCGTCGGGCGTCTGCGCGCCGGCGAGCTGCTCCTGCAGGCGCTCCAGGCGCAGTTGACAGTCGCGTCGCACGGCCTCGGCGAGCAGCCGCTCCTTGGTGCCGAAGTAGTAGTGCAGCAATCCGCGCGAAACACCGGCCTCGCGCGCCACCCGCTCGAAGGTGGAGCCCGCCGTGCCGTACTGCGCGACGCTGCGCCGCATCGCCTCGACGATGCGCTGGGCGCGCTCGCCCGAGAGCGGCCGCGCGCGCGAGCCCCGTGCGCCCGGCGGGGGGCTCTCGACAACGCTGTCGACGGCGGCAGCCATCAAGTTGAGACGCGACCCAACGTCCGTGCCGCGCGCCTCAGGAGGCGGGCGCACCCACCGAGCTGGGCGCCTCCTGGGCCGGCATTGTGGTGGAGCTGTAGTCGAACTCCTCCTCAGCTCCAAACAGCATGTCGAGCACCTTCGAGCGCAGGCTTTCGCTGAGCGCGAGCGCCAGCACGCTGGCCACGAGCGCCAGCAGCAGCGCGCGGGCGAAGCCGCCGCGCCGAGGGCGGCGCTTGGGCGGCTCTTTGAACGCGACGCCGGCGTCGCGCAGCGCGCCGAGCGCCTCGACGAGCTCGCGCTGGAGCTTGCGGTCCTCGAACAGCGCCTTGGTGGCCGGCTTGCCGTTGCTGATCCGGCCGTAGGCGCTGCGCGCGGCGAGGTAGGCCGCGATCAGGTTGGCGCGCAGCTCCTCGTCCTCGACGAGGCGCTTGACGTACTGGTTGCTCTGCGCGGCGCGAGCCGCCGCCGAAGCCTTGCCGATGCTCTCTTTTGCCGCCATGCAAGACACCGCCTCTGCTGGAGGTTTACCGTGGGTCCTCCTCAATATACCCTTCCGACGCCAAAGACTACGCGTGCAGGGCGGCCTGTTCCTGCGCCGTGGGGAACGCCCAGGCGGCGCGGGGGCCGGGCTGGCGGAAGACGAGGCGCAGCTGCGAAGGCGATTTGAGCTGTGCGGCATGGGGCCGGAAGGTGGCGCACGGCTCCGATTGGTCGAGCGCGCACAGCATGTTGCGCTTGAAATAGCAGTCGTCGCATGTCACCTTGCGCGCTGACGCACGCGCGCTCTTCCCTGCCTGCGCCAAGGTCGCTCCCCAAAGTCGAGTGTGTACTGATCGCCACCAGATCGGCGGCGGCCGGGTTGCTCACGGCGGCAGGGATAAAAGCACCAACCGGGGCCCGGCTCAAGCGGCCTTCTCGCAAATCGCAGGGAAAAGATTTTCCCCCGGAAAGAGCTGACGAAACGTCACTTTCTTGTGACAATCCCCGAAGAACGTCGCATTTTGCGAGGTCACCCGCCCAGCCCGAAAGCGTCGTCGGCTTGGTCGGCGACGTGACGGGCGATCGCCAACGAGGAGGTGGCCGCGGGTGAGGGGGCGTTGCGCACGTGCAGCGCCCGCGGGGTGGCGGAGAAGACGAAGTCGTCCACCAGCCGTCCGTCGCGGGCGAGCGCCTGTGCGCGCACCCCGGCGAAGGCCGGCCGCACGTCGTCGTCGCGCAACTCCGGCACGTAGCGGGCGGCGGCGCGCACGAACGCGGCGCGGCTGGCGGCATGTCGCAGCTCGGTGAGCGCCGGGCGCCACCAGCGCGCCACCATCCGCCAGGTGCCCGGCCAGCGCAGCGTGGCGAGTGTGTCCTCGCCGCGCACCCTGCCAAGGCGGTAGGCGTCGCGCGCCAGCACCATCAACGCGGTGGGGCCGATCAGCACGTCGCCGTCGATGTGCCGCGTGAGGTGCACCCCGAGGAACGGCAGCGAGGGGTCGGGCACGGGGTAGATGAGCGCCCGCACCAAGTCGCGGCGGTCCTCGCGCAGGCGCAGGTAGGCGCCGCGGAAGGGGACGATCCGCGGGTCGGGGTCGGCGCCCGCCAGCACCGCCAACCGATCCGACCAGGCGCCCGCGCAGAACACCGCGTGGGCGGCCTCGGTGGTGCCCTGCGCGTGCTCCAAGCACACGGTGTGCGCGCCGGCGCGCACACCGTGCACGCCGCAGCCGGTGGCGATCTGCGCCCCACGTTGGCGGGCGTCGTCGGCATAGGCGTGCGCCACGGCGGCGAAGTCGACGATGCCGGTGGCGGGCGAGTGCAGCGCCGCGACGCCGCGCGCGTGCGGCTCGATCTCGCGGATCCGCGCCGCGTCCACCCACGCCAGCCCGGGCACGCCGTTGGCCTGCCCACGGCGCTGCAACTCGCGCAGCCGCGGCAGCTCCGAGGGGTCGGTGGCCACGATCAGCTTGCCGCACGCCTCGTGCGCGATCCCGCGCGCGTCGCAGTAGGCATACAGCTCGCGCGCCCCCTCCACGCACAATCGCGCCTTCAGCGAGCCCGGCTGGTAGTAGACGCCGGCGTGGATCACGCCCGAGTTGTGGCCGGTCTGGTGGGTGCCCAATCGCGGCTCGCGCTCCAGCACGCACACCGACAGGCGCGGGTGGCGGTGGGTCAGCTCGCGCGCGAGCGCCAAACCGACGATACCGCCGCCGACGATCGCCAGGTCGCATTTGGCGGGCGGCGCGGAGGAAGGGTCGTTCTTCAAGGGCTGCACGCGCGTCATTATTGCCGCACATGCAAATTCTGCTGACAGGCGCCAGCGGCTTCATCGGCGGAGCGCTGGCGCCCACGTTGCTGGCGGAAGGCCACGCCGTGCGCGGCTTCTCGCGCGACCCCGACCGCGCGCGCGCTGCGCTCGCCGGCGCCGCCGTGCCCAACCGGGCAACGACCCTCGCCGCCACCACGCTCGACACCGGGGGGACCGCCGAAATGGAGATCGTGCGCGGCGACGTGCTCACCGGCGAGGGCCTGACGCGCGCGCTGAAGGGGGTGGAGGTGGCGTATTACCTGATCCACTCGATGGAGACCAGGACGGCGAGCGACAGTTCGTCGCACGCGTTCGCCGAGCGCGAGCGGTTGGCGGCGGAGACGTTCGCGACACACGCCCGGCACGCCGGGGTGCGGCGCGTGGTGTACCTCGGCGGTCTGCTGCCCCGCTCCGGCCCCGCCTCGCGCCACCTGGCGAGCCGCGCGGAGGTGGAGGAGATTCTGCGCGCGCACGTGCCCGACGCGGTGGCGTTGCGCGCCGCGATCGTGATCGGCGCGCGCTCGCGCTCGTTTCGCCTGCTGGTGAGACTGGTGGAGCGCATGCCGGTGTTGACGCTGCCCGCGTGGCGCCGGTATCGCACCCGGCCGATCGACGTGCGCGACACGGTTGCGATGCTGGCCGCCGCCGCGCGCGTGGAGGCGGTAGCTGCTCGCACGCTGGACATCGGCGGACCGGAGGCGCTCACCTATGAGGCGCTGCTGCGGCGCCTCGCCGAGCTGCTGCTGCTGCCCCGCCCGACGCTGGGATTGGGAATGACGATGACACCTCTCACCGCCCACCTCGCCGCAGCGCTGGCGGGCGAGGAGCCTGAGCTGGTGGTGCCGCTGATGGAGGGTTTGGCGGGCGATCTGCTGCCGCGCGAGCACCACGCGGCGGAGCTGCTGGGAGTGCAGCTGCACTCACTCGACAGCGCCATCGAGTGCGCGCTGCGCGAGTGGGAGACGGTGGAGCCGCTGGCGGCACGATGAGTTTCACGGCAACCATCCCACACCCTCGCGCCGGCGGCCGGCCGGATGGGGGGAGACGATGAGCGAGGTGTTGCTCTCCACCCACATCGCCGCCCCGCCGGAGCAGGTGTGGAAGACGGTGATGGATCCCCGCCGACTGGGCGAGTGGGTGACGATTCACCGCGCGCTGCGATGGGCCGACGGGGGGTTGCCGCGGGTGGGCTACGAGATGGAGCAGCAGCTGCATCTGAGGGGGGTGAGCCTCGATGTTCGCTGGCGTCTGGTGGAGTGCCAACCGGAGAAGCTGGCGGTGTGGGAGGGCCGCGGGCCGGCGCGCGCGCGCGCTCACACCGAATATGCGCTGCGTGCCGATGACGGGGGTACCCACTTCGACTATCGCAACGAGTTCCGTCCGCCGCTGGGGCCGGTGGGCGTGCTTGCCTCCCGCGCGCTGGTGGGCGGCATGCCCGAGCGCGAGGCGCGACGCACGCTGGAGCGTTTGCGCGAGCTGATGGAGACGGGGGACGGCTCGACCTCCCCCCACTCCGAGTAGTGCCGCCACAACCCTCACTCGTTGCGCCTGCCCAAGCGACGCCTCGCCACCGCCGTCACTCGCGGCGCCCACCCGGGTAACGCCTGCCACCATCCACCACCGCCCCGCATGTCAGCCGACTGGTTGCGTGCATGCGAAGGAACCGACTTGCGCCCGTGGAGGAACTGATTGCGCCACGCAGAAGATTGAGAAGACTGACAAATGACTTGCCAAGCGGTACAACGACCGGTAAGTGTTGTAAGGTGGTTAAAAAGGTCGTGATTGGAAAATCACGCAATCCGAGTGAACAGGACTTGATAGTGACCGACTTCCTTGACGAGAAGCACCAAGAGATCACCGATCGGCTGAGCGAGCTGAAGCCGCTGGTGGAGGAGTACCAGCGCCTGGAGGCGGCCGTCGCGGCGCTCGACGGCCTGGGCGGCTCGGCTGCGCCAGCCGCCGTGTCGGCCGCTGCGCCCGCGCCGAAAGCGACCCGCAAAGCCGCCAAAAAAGTTCCCGGTCGCCGCGGTCCCGGTCGCCCGCCGGGCTCGAAAACGAAAGCCAAAGCGGCCCCGGCCGCCACGGCGGCGCCGACCACCGGGCGCGGCGGCGCGCGGCGCAAAGCGGGCCGCCGCAAAGGCAGCGGCACGCGTGCGGCGCAGGCCTACTCGTTCGTGGAGGCCCAGCCCGGCATCACGATCCCCGAGCTGGCCGCACGCATGGGGATCAAGCAGAACTACCTCTACCGCGTGCTCCCCACCCTCGAAGAGGAGGGCAAAGTGCGCAAGGAGGGCAGGGGCTGGCACCCCAAGGCCTAGTCTCGTCGCCCCTGGCTGCGTCCTCGGTCGCTCGTGTGCTGGCCGATCAGTCAATTGCATCTGATTGACGATCGGTGCACACTTCGCGGGGTGGGCGGGTCTGATTCTTGCCAGGAACGACGATCCGTCGGCCTTGGAATCGGGCTTACACATAGACGTAAACCAGCCCCCGGCGAGTCGACTCGCCGGGGGCTGTTTTTGAAGTGGTTGGTTGGCGTCCAAAAAGAACAACCAACCACACGCGCCCCGACGGCTCAGATCAAGCCGAGCTCTTGCACAGTCTGACGCTCCTCCTGCAGCTCCGCGACCGAGGCGTCGATGCGGGCGCGGGAGAAATCGTCGAGCTCCAAGCCCTCGACGATCGACCACTCGCCCCCCGCGCAGGTGCAGGGGAAGCCGCAGATGAGGCCCTCGGGAATTCCGTAGGAGCCGTCGGCGGGAACGCCCATCGAGACCCAGCGGCCGTCGGTGCCGTTGACCCAGTCGTGGACGTGGTCGATGGCGGCGTTGGCGGCAGAGGCCGCCGAGGAGGCGCCGCGCGCCTCGATGATGGCGGCGCCGCGTTTGCCGACGCCGGGCAGGAACTCCTCTTCGATCCACGCCTGGTCGTCGACTGCCTGCGCCGCGGTGGTGTCGCCCACCTTCGTATGGAACAGGTCGGGGTACATGGTGGGCGAGTGGTTGCCCCAAACGCCCATCTGCGAGATGTCGCTCACCGGGACCGCCAGCTTGGCGGCGAGTTGCGCGACGGCGCGGTTGTGGTCGAGGCGCAGCATCGCGGTGAAGCGCTCGCGGGGGATGTCGGGCGCGTTGTTCATCGCGATCAGGCAGTTGGTGTTGGCGGGGTTGCCGACCACCAGCACCTTCACGTCACTCGCGGCGGAGGAGTTGAGCGCCTTGCCCTGCACGGTGAAGATCTCGCCGTTGGCGGACAGCAGCTCGGCGCGCTCCATGCCCTTGGTGCGCGGGCGTGAGCCGACCAGCAGCGCGACGTTGGTGGCGTCGAAGGCGTCGGCGGGAACGTCGTGCAGGTCGATGCCGGCGAGCAGCGGGAAGGCGCAGTCGATCAGCTCCATCGCCACCCCCTCCAGCGCACCCATCGCCTGCGGGATCTCCAGCAGCCGCAGATCGACCGGCGTGTTGGGCCCCAGCAGCTGGCCGGAGGCGATGCGAAACACAAGGCTGTAACCGATCTGTCCGGCAGCGCCGGTGACGGTGACTCGTACGGGTTGGCTCACGAATTCATCTCCTGAAGTCGGGGTGGTGGTTTGCGGGCTCGACGCCTACGGGCAACCCTCTGCCGGCGCCTAACCCATCTCCTTTTGAAGGCCCTCGTCGATCGAGCCGAGGAACTCCTGCGTGGTCTGCCACGGCTCCTCGGGACCGATCAACAGCGCGAGGTCCTTGGTCATCTTGCCGCTTTCGACCGTCTCCACACAGACTCGCTCGAGGGTCTGCGCAAAGCGCGTCACATCGGGCGTGCCGTCCATCCGCCCGCGCGCGGCCAGACCGCGCGTCCACGCAAAGATCGAGGCGATCGGGTTGGTGGAGGTGGGCTTGCTTTGCTGGTGCAGGCGGTAGTGACGGGTGACGGTGCCGTGCGCGGCCTCGGCCTCGACCGTTTTGCCGTCGGCGGTCATCAGCACGCTGGTCATCAGCCCCAGCGAGCCGAAGCCCTGTGCGACCGTGTCGGACTGCACGTCGCCGTCGTAGTTCTTGCACGCCCACACATACCCGCCTTCCCACTTCAAACAGGCTGCCACCATGTCGTCGATCAGGCGATGTTCGTAGGTGAGCCCGGCGGCCTCGAAGTCGGCCTTGAACTCGGTCTCGTACACCTCGGCGAAGATGTCTTTGAAGCGCCCGTCGTAGCGTTTGAGGATGGTGTTCTTGGTGGACATGTACACCGGGTAGGCGCGCTCCAGCCCGTAGCGCATGGAGGTGCGCGCAAAATCGCGGATGGAGTCGTCGAGGTTGTACATCGCCATCGCGATGCCGCCGCCCGGGAAGTCGTACACCTCCAGCTCGATCGGCTCGCTGCCGTCGGCGGGGGTGAAGGCGAGCGTGAGCGTGCCCTTGCCGGGCACCACCATGTCGGTGGCGCGGTACTGGTCGCCGAAGGCGTGGCGGCCGATCACGATCGGCTTGGTCCAACCGGGCACCAGCCGCGGGATGTTGGCGATCACGATCGGCTCGCGGAAGATCACACCGCCGAGGATGTTGCGGATCGTGCCGTTGGGCGAGCGGTACATCTCTTTGAGCCCAAACTCCTGCACGCGCGCCTCGTCGGGGGTGATCGTGGCGCACTTGACGCCGACGCCGTGACGCTTGATCGCCTCGGCCGCGTCGACCGTCACCCGGTCGCCGGTGGCGTCGCGATGCTCGATGCCGAGGTCGTAGCAGTCGAGCTCCACGTCGAGATAGGGGAGGATCAGCTGCTCCTTGATGAACGACCAGATGATCCTCGTCATCTCGTCGCCGTCGAGCTCGACGAGTGGGTTGTGCACCTTGATCTTGGCCATAGGCGTCTTTCAGTTGGTAGGTGGTGGTCAGATGTGGCGCGGCGATGCTATCGCGGGGCGGTAACCTGTCGGTGCGATGGCCACTGTTTCGCAACCTGTTGGCGAGAGCGCGGCGCCGTGGAAGACCCACGAGGTCGCCAACCAGCCGCCGCCGCTGGAGGGCGTGGACGTGTTTTCCAGCAACCTGCCGCTGGTGGAGGCGCTGGAGCGCGAGGGTGGCGGCTGGGCGCGCGAGCGGGCCGCCGCGCTCGGGCAGTTCGTCGGCGGTCTACCGCAGCAGTGGTGGGGGCGGCTGGCCAACGAGAACAAGCCGGTGCTGCACACGCACGACCGCTACGGCAACCGCATCGACGAGGTGGAGTTCCACCCGGCGTGGCACAACCTGATGAAGATGGGCGTGGAGCACGAGCTGCACTCGCTGCCGTGGACCAGCCCCGACCCGGCCGCACACGTGGCACGCGCGGCGATGTACATGACCGCGATGCAGGCCGAGGCCGGGTACGCCTGCCCGATCACGATGACTTTCGCGGTGGTGCCGGCTCTGCGCGCTCAACCCGAGCTGGCGGCCGAGTGGGAGCCGCTGTTGACCGCCACCACCTACGACCCGCGCCTGATCCCGGCGCGCGAGAAGGGCAGCGCGATCTCAGGGATGGCGATGACCGAGAAGCAGGGCGGCTCCGACGTGCGCGCCAACACCACCGTCGCCCGTCCTCTGAACGGCGGCGGCGCGGGTGCCGAGTACGAGATCGTCGGCCACAAGTGGTTTTGCTCGGCGCCGATGTCCGACATGTTTTTGGTGCTGGCGCAAACCGGGGAGGACAGCCCCGCCGCCCCCTCCTGCTTCCTGATGCCGCGCGTCCTGCCCGACGGCAGCCGCAACGCGTTTCACATCCAGCGGCTGAAGGACAAGCTCGGCAACCACTCCAACGCCTCCAGCGAGGTCGAGTTCCACGGCGCCTGGGCGCGGATGGTGGGCGAGCCGGGCAGGGGCGTGCCGACGATCATCGAGATGGTGGGGCACACGCGCCTGGACTGCGTGATCGGCGCCGCCGCGGGGATGCGCGCCGGCGTGGTCGCCGCCACCCACCACGCCGCGCACCGCAGCGCATTCGGCAAACTGTTGATCGACCAGCCGCTGATGCGCAACGTGCTGGCCGATCTGTGCGTGGAGTCGGAGGCCACCACGATGGTGGCGCTGCGTTTGGCGCGCGCCTACGACGAGGCTGGTGCCGAGTCGCAGGCCCCCGGCGAGGAGCTGAGCGACGCCGACCTGTTCAAGCGGCTGGCCACCGCCGTGTCGAAGTACTGGACCTGCAAGCGTGCCCCCAACCACGCCTACGAGTCGCTGGAGTGTCTCGGCGGCAACGGGTATGTGGAGGAGTCGGGGATGCCGCGCCTCTACCGCGAGGCGCCGCTGGCCTCGATCTGGGAGGGCTCGGGCAACGTGATGAGCCTCGACGTGCTGCGCGCGCTGGTGCGCACGCCGCGCTCGCTCGAGGTGTTCCTGCACGAGCTGGAGCAGGCGCGCGGCGCCGACCGGCGCCTGGACGAGCACCTCGAGCGCATGAAGAGCCAGTTCACCGATCCCGCCACGTTGGAGGTGCGTGCGCGGCGGGTGGTGGAGAGCATGGCGCTGGCGTTTCAAGGCTCGCTGCTGGTGCGCTACGGCAACCCCGCCGTCGCCGACGCGTTCTGCGCCTCGCGCCTTGACCGCGACGCCGGCCTGGAGTACGGCACGCTGCCCCCCGGCACCGACTTCGAGCGGATCGTCGCGCGCAACCGCGTGCAGGCGTAGACCCAGACCCTCCCGCCCCGGGCCGCGCGCGGCCTACCATGGGCTTCTATGCCCATACGCAGGACCTTTCAGCTCGCGCGCGTGTTCGGCATCCGCATCAGCGTGGGAATCAGCTGGTTTTTTGTGCTGTTCCTCTGCATCGCCGTACTCACCCCCTACTTCCACGAAGCGCTGGGCGGCTCGCAGAGCACCGCCTACGCGGTGACGGTGGCGATCGTGCTGTCGTTCTTCGCCTCGCTGATCCTCCACGAGCTGGGCCACGCGCTGGTCGCGCGCCGCAACGGCGTGCCGGTGGTGGGGATCGAGCTGTGGGCGCTCGGCGGCATCACCCGCACCGGGCCGATGCCCCGCCCCGGCGTCGAGTTTCGCGTGGCCGCCGCAGGCCCGCTGGTAACACTGGCGGTGGTGGTGCTCGGCGCCGGCCTCGGCGCACTGGCGGCCAGCAGCCACCACTTCTTCGCGGTGGCGGTCGGCAGCGGCGGCGTGGTCACCACGCCGGCGGTCGTGTGGCTGAGCTGGCTGGTGACGCTCAACGCGCTGGTGCTGATCCTCAACCTGATTCCCGCCTTCCCCCTGGACGGCGCGCAGATCGTGCACGCGCTGTTGTGGTGGCGCTCCGAGGACCGCAACCTGGCCACCCGCGTGGTCGGCCGCCTCGGCCAGGGCTTCGGCGTGCTGATCGGCGCCGGCGGCCTGGCGCTGCTGGCGGTGATTCACGACCTCAGCGGCGTGTGGCTGGCGTTCATCGGCCTGTTCGTCTACCAGAGCGCGACCGGCGCGGTGCTGCAGGGGACGGTCAACCAGCGCATCCAGCGGCTGAAGGTGGCCGACGTGATGGACCCGGCGCCGGTGACGATCCCCGCCGACACCGGTTTGCTGGACGCGCAGGAGCACTTCTTCCTGCGTTACCGCTGGCCGTGGTTCGCGGTCGTCGACCCCGCCCGCCACTTCCTCGGCGTGGTGCGCTCCGACCGCGTCGACGCCGAAATCGCCGCCGGACGCCCGGCGCTGCCGGTCAGCGATGTGCTCGAGGATGACCTGACGATCCACATCCAGCCCGATCAGCCGCTCGAGTCGCTGCTGCGATCCGAAGGGTTGGGACGCCTCGGCGCGATGGTGGCCGTCGACGGCGACGGCGTGCTGCAGGGGGTCGTGACGGTCGCGCAGATCAGGCAGGCATTGCGTCCGGCCGGCGTATAAAGTGCCCGGCCGGATGCCGGCACACGACGTACTGATCATCGGCGCTGGGCTCGCGGGCCAGCGCGCGGCGCTCGCCGCGGCGCAGGGCGGCGCCAGCGTGGGGATCCTCAGCAAGGTCCACCCCGTGCGCTCGCACTCGGTGGCCGCCGCCGGCGGCATCAACGCCGCGATCTCGCTCGACGACGACTGGCACTCGCACGCTTACGACACCGTCAAGGGATCCGATTTCCTCGGCGACCAGGACGCGATCGAGATCATGTGCTCGCAGGCGCCCGCCGAGGTTATGCACTTGGAGCACATCGGCGTCACCTTCCACCGCAACGAGCACGGTTTGCTTGACCTGCGCGCGTTTGGCGGCGCCTCGATGAAGCGCACCGCCTACGTCGCCGACATAACGGGACAGGCGATCCTGCACGTGCTGTACGAGCAGCTGATGAAGCACCACGAGACGGTCGACCGTTTCGAGGAGTGGTTTGTCACCTCGCTGCTGCGCGACGAGCGGGGCGTCTGCTGCGGTGTGGTCGCACGCGATGTGCGCACCGGGGCGATGGAGGTGTTCCACGCCAAGAACACGATCCTCGCCTGCGGCGGCGCCGGCCAGGTGTACAGCCCGACGACCAACGCGCTGATCGTCACCGGCGACGGGATCGCGCATGCCTACCGGATCGGCGCGCCGCTGATGGACATGGAGATGGTGCAGTACCACCCGACGACGCTCGTCGAGAACGGCCTGCTGATAACAGAGGGAGCGCGCGGAGAGGGCGCGATTCTGCTCAACAGCGAGGGCGAGCGCTTCATGGAAAAGTATGCCCCCAACAAGCTCGACCTCGCCTCGCGCGACGTCGTTTCGCGCGCCGAGCAGACCGAGATCCTCGAGGGCCGCGGCGTGGGCGCCAACAAAGACGGCATCTACCTCGACATCACCAAGGTGCCGCGCAAGCGCACGCTGGAGGCGCTGCGCGAGATCGTCAACATCGGCAAAGACTTTGCCGGCGTCGACATCACCCGCGAGCCGATCATGATCCGCCCCGGCCAGCACTACATCATGGGCGGCGTCAAGACCGACTCGGACGGCGCCACCCCGATCGAGGGGCTGTACGCCGCCGGCGAGGTGGCGTGCGTGTCGGTGCACGGCGGCAACCGCCTCGGCGCCAACTCGCTGCTGGACACCCTGATCTTCGGCCGCCGCGCCGGCGAGCACGCGGCCAAGCGGGCGCTCGGGATGCCGATGCCCACCACCGCCAACGGCCAGCTGAACGACGACGTCGCCGCGATCGACGCGATCCTCGCCCGCGATCACAGCGGCCGGCGGGTCTCGGAGATCAAGCGCGAGCTGGGCGAGACCATGAACCAGTACGTCGCCGTCTACCGCGACCAGGAGGGCCTCGACACGGCGCTTGGCGTCGTCAAGCGCCTGCAGGAGGAGGCCGAGCGCGCCTACATCGATGACCGCGGCACCGTCTTCAACCAGGACGTGCTGGGCGCAATCGAGCTGGGCTACATGCTCGACTGCGCCGAGGCCACGGTGGTGGGCGCGATCGAGCGCAAGGAGTCGCGCGGCGCGCAGTTCCGCACCGACTTCCCCGAGCGCAACGACGATGAGTGGCTGAAGCACATCGATCTCACCCGTGGCGAGGACGGCACGCCGCGGGTGAGCTACTCGCCGGTGACCATCACCCAGTGGCAGCCCGAGGAGAGGAAGTACTGATGGCTGAGACCCACCGTCCGCCCGAGCAGTTCACGCTGCGCGTGCGCCGCTACAACCCCGAGTCGGGCGAGGCGCCCTACTGGGACGAGCACACGATCGAGCTGGAGCCCCACCGCTCGGTGCTGGAGGGGATCCTGCAGGCCAAGGCGCGCTTCGACGGCTCGATCGGCATCCGCTGCTCCTGCCGCGCGGCGATCTGCGGCAGCTGCGGCGTGCGTATCAACGGCGAACCCGGCCTCGCCTGCCACACCCACCTCGACGCCGCCCGCGCGTCGGCGAAGGATGGGACGATCGAGATCGAGCCGATGGGCAACATGCCGGTGATCAAGGACCTGATCGTCGACATGGACGCCGTGCACTGGAAGAAGATCCAGCGCGTCACCCCCTGGCTGCTCGCCAAGCAGCCCACGCCCGAGCGCGAGTACGTGGTGGCCAAAGACGCGATGGTCGACGTCACCCAGACGATGGCCTGCATCCAGTGTGGCGCCTGCGTGTCGGACTGCCTGGCGATGGAGGTCGACCCCGGCTTCATCGGCCCCGCCGCGCTCGCCAAGGCCTACCGCTTCGTCGGCGACCCGCGCGACGACCGCCAGCGCGAGCGCCTGGTCGATCTCTCCGAAGACCCGCAGGGGATCTTCGACTGCACCCACTGCTTCAAGTGCGTCGATGCCTGTCCCAAGGACGTCAACCCGATGGGCCAGATCATGCGCCTGCGCCGTGTGGCGATCTCCGACCAGCACATCGTCGACGCCAACAACGGTGAGCGCCACGAGGCGGCGCTCACCACGCTGGTGCGCGACTACGGCCTGCTGCACGAGGCCGAGTTGGTACCCCGCTCCTACGGCGGCAACTCGTGGTTCGGCAAATTCCACCCCGCCGCCGGCAAAGAGCTGCTGTCGCTGCTGCCGACCGCGGTGAAGGCGATCGCCAAAGGGAAGATCGGCATCAAGCAGGCGCTGCTCGGCCACAAGCTCGCCGGCGCCGACCTGAAGGCCGTGCAGCGCATCTACCAGACGGTCGAGAGCCGCCCGGAACGGTACGAGCTGAACCTCTACATCTCAGGAGAGGACGAATGAAGGTCGCCTACTGGCCGGGCTGCGTCAGCCGCGGCTTCACCCCCGAGCTGCATGGCTCGATGGCGCGCGTGGCGCCGCTGCTGGACATCGAGCTGGTGGAGCTCAACCGCGCCAACTGCACCGGCTGCGGCGTGATCGCCGAGCACAACCAGGAGCTGGCCGACACGCTCAACGCGCGCACCTTCGCGTTCGCCCAGCAGGTGGACGGTGCGGAGCTGATGATGAACATCTGCTCCACCTGCCAGGGCGCCCAGAGCGAGTGCCAGGAACGCCTCGACTCAAGCGCCGAGTACCGCGCGCAGGTCAACCAGACGCTCGCGCCCGAGGGCCTTTCGTATGAGAAGGGCCTCACCAACAAGAACTTCCTGTGGCTGTTGGTGGAGGAGATCGGCCTCGACGCGTTGCGCGCCAAAGTGCGCCGCCCGCTCACCAACCTGCGCGTGGGCCCCTTCTACGGCTGCTACATCGTGCGCCCCCGCAAGCGCCTCGGGATCGACGCCGAGCGCCCCCGCGACCACTACCTGGAGCAGCTGATCGAGGCGCTCGGCGGCACCGTGATCGAGTACGCCGGCATGCGCAAGTGCTGCGGCTTCCCAATTGTCACGATGAACAAGGAGGCCTCGCTCAAGCAGGCCGGCCGTCACCTCGGCGACGCCGTCGACGCCGAGGCCGACTGCCTCGTCACCCCCTGCCCGCTGTGCCACCTCAACCTCGACCTGCAGCAGCCCAGCGCCGAAAAAGTCGTCGCCCGCGAGCTGCGCATGCCGATCCTGCACCTCCCCCAGCTGGTTGGCCTCGCGCTCGGCCTGCAGCCCAAGGAGCTGGGCCTCAACCGCCACGTCGTGCGCCCCACCTCGGTGATCGACTGGTCGGCGTCGGTCGTCGGCGCCGCCGCGTAGCCTGCAACGCGTGAAGATCCTCACAGTGGTGGGCAACCGCCCGCAGTTCATCAAGGCCGCCGCGGTGTCGGGGCCGCTGCGGGCGCGCCACGAGGAGTTGCTGGTGCACACCGGCCAGCATCACGACGACTCGCTCTCGGGGGTGTTCTTTCGCGAGCTGGGATTGGCGCATCCGGATCGCGAGCTGGGGATCGCGGGCGGGTCGAACACCTCGCAGCTGGCGCGGATGCTGGCTGCGCTGGAGCCGCTGGTGCGCGAGCAGCAGCCCAACGCGATGCTGGTGTACGGCGACACCAACTCGACGCTCGCCGGCGCGCTTGCCGCGGCCGACGCCGATGTGCCCGTGGTGCACGTGGAGGCGGGGATGCGCTCATTCGACCGCACGATGCCCGAGGAGCGCAACCGTGTGCTCACCGACCACCTCTCCGCGTTGCTGCTGTGCGCGTCCGAGGGCGCCGCGGAGCACCTGCGCGCCGAGTCGATCGCGGGGCGTATCGAGGTGGTGGGCGACGTGATGGTCGACATCGCACTGCGCCTGCAACCGGCGGCGCGCGCCGACGCGCGCACGCTGGAAGCGCACGGGGTGCGCCCCGACGAGTACCTGCTGCTCACCGCCCACCGCGCCGGCAACGTCGACCCGCCCGCGCGCCTGCGCGCGCTGGTCGAGCTGATCGGCGCGCTGCCCGCGCCGGTGGTGTTCCCGCTGCACCCACGCACCCGCGCGCGGCTGCGCGAAGCTGACCTGCTCGAGGAGGTGACCACCGGGATTCCCGGTTTGCGCGTCACCGAGCCGCTGCCCTACGGCGAGCTGGCGGCGCTGCTGTGCAATGCCCGCGCGGTGCTCACCGATTCGGGCGGCATGCAGAAGGAGGCCTACCTCGCCGGCGTGCCGTGCGTCACGCTGCGGCCGAGCACCGAGTGGGTGGAGACGGTGCAAACGGGGTGGAACACGCTCGTCGATCTCGACCCCGCCGCGGCGCTCGCCGCGCTCGAACGTCCCCCTCCGACGGAGCGGGGCGGGTGGGATCCAAATCTGTACGGCGACGGCCACGCCGCCGAGCGTTGCGTGCAGGCGATCGATACGCTCGCGCCATGAGCGAGGAGCCGATCCGCGTGGGCGTCGCCGGCCTCGGCTACTGGGGGCCCAACCTTGCTCGCAACCTCGCGGCGATCCCCGGCTGCCAGCTGCGCTGGCTGTGCGACCCCTCCGAGCAGGCGCGGGGGAAGGCGGCGCCGCGGTTCCCCGGCGTGCGCCTCACCGCCGACATCGAGGAGCTGCTCGGCGACCCCGAGCTGGACGCGGTGGTGCTCGCCACGCCCGTGCCCACCCACGCCGAGCTGGCGGTGAGCGCGCTGGAGGCCGGCAAGCACTGCTTCGTGGAGAAGCCGCTCGCCACCACCGCCGACGACGCGCAGCGCGCCGTGGAAGCGGCCGCGCGCGCCGAGCGCACGCTGATGGTGGGACATCTGCTGGAGTACCACCCCGCTGTCGATCGCCTCAAGCAGCTGCTCGACGAGGGCGAGCTGGGCAACCTCTACTACGTGTACGGCAACCGCCTCAACCTCGGCAAGCTGCGCGCCGACGAGAACGCGCTGTGGAGCCTCGGCGCGCACGACGTGTCGGTGATCCTGCGGCTGATCGGCGAGGAGCCCAGCGAGTGTGTCGCGCACGGGCGCTCCTACGTGCGCGAGGGGGTGGAGGACGTGGTCTTCTGCTACCTGCGCTTCCCCTCCGGGATCGTCGCCCACCTGCACCTCTCGTGGCTGGACCCCCACAAGGAGCGGCGCTTGACGGTGGTTGGCGCCAAGCGGATGGCCACCTTCGACGACATGCAGCTGGAGGGCAAGCTGACGGTGTACGACAAGGGCTTCGACGAGGACACGCGCTCGTGGGGTGAGTACATCGCGCGCTCCGGCGCCATCTTCTCACCGCCCATCCCTCCCGTGGAGCCGCTGCGGGTGGAGTGCGAGCACTTCGTCGAGTGCTTGCGCACAGGCGCCGCGCCGCGCTCGGACGGCCATTCCGGGCTACGCGTGGTGCGGGTGCTGGAGCGGCTGCAGCGCTCGCTCGACCACGCGGGGGCAGCGCCGGCCGCCTAAGAGCGCGTGGAGGCGTGTATTAACTTTTTGGATGCCGTATAGCAATGGTTATACCGTCACCGCATTTTTGAACCACAACCGCTCCCCATCTCTCTCCATTTGAACCACAACCGCTCCCCATCTCTCTCCATTTTGAACCACACCCGCTCGCCATCTCTCTCCAGAAAGAAGGGATCATCGGTGCCCCCCACCTTCGACCTGCAATCCCACTCGTTGCAATCCGACGGCGAACTGTCGCCGACCGAGGTGGTGCGCGCCGCCGCGGCCGCCGGCGTGGAGCTGCTGGCGCTCACCGACCACGACTCGGTGGGCGGCGTGGAGGAGGCGCTGGCGGAGGGACCGCGCGCGGGCGTGCGCTTGATCCCCGCCACCGAGCTGTCGTCGGTGGACGACGATTACGAGGAGCTGCACATCCTCGGCTACCTGGTCGACCACCGCGACCCCGCGTTCGCCGCCACGCTGGGCGATCTGCGCGGCGACCGCGAGCGGCGCGTGCTGGCGATGGCCGACCTGCTGCGCGCGGAGGGCTTCGAGCTCGACGACACCGAGCTGCGCCGCCGCCAGGCCACCGGCGACCCGCTCGGGCGCCCCCACCTCGCGCACGCGCTGCTAGACCACCCCGCCAACGCGCAGCGGATCGAAGAGGAGGGGATCGGCAGCCTGAAAGAGCTGTTCCCCCGCTACCTGGTGCCGGGCGCCCCCACTTACGTCGCCCGCAGCCGTCCCACCGTGGCCGAGGCGATCGAGCTGATCCACTCGGCCGGCGGCGTGGCGGTGTGGGCGCACCCCTTCTGGGACGTGCAGGAGCCCGACACCGTACGCGCGATGCTGGAGCGCTTCGCGTCGCTGGGGGTGGACGGCGTCGAGGCTTTCTACCCCAGCCACACTGCCGAGCAGGTGCAGCTGCTGTGCGACGTGGCCGACCGGCTCGACCTGCTCACCACCGGCTCCTCCGACTTCCACGGCTCCGCGCACAAGACCTTCGCCGGCTTCCGTGCGTTCGAGCTGTATGGGCACGAGCCGCGGCTGGGGCCGCTCGCCGCCGCGGGGTCCGCGAGCTGAGCGGACCTACTCCGCGCCCTGAGCCTGGAAGGTCTCCTCGACGCGGATCGTGTCGGGGCCGGAAAGCTCGAAGGCGGCGTGCAGCGCGCGCACGACCGACTCCACACGGTCGCGCGGGATCACACTCGAGATCCTGATCGGTGAGGTTGTGATCATTTTGAGGTTGAGGCCCTCGGCGGCGAGCACGTTGAATACCTTCGCCGCCACGCCCGGGTAGGTGCGCATGCCCGCGCCGACGATCGACACCTTGCCGACGTCCTCGTTGGGCTCCAGCTCCGCAAACACCTCGCCCGTCAGCGGCTCAAGCGCCTCGCGCGCGTCGCGCATGCGGTCGCGAGGGATCGTGAAGGAGATCTTCGCGAACTCCGCGCTCGGCAGGTTCTGCTCGATCATGTCCACCTCCACGCCGGCGTCGGCGAGCGCCGTGAAGATGCGGGCCGCCATCCCCGGCTTGTGGGGGACGTCGATCAGCGTGATCATCGCCTCCGAGGTCGAGTGGGTGACGGCGCTGACAAGGGGTCTCTCGGCACGGTCCATGTTTTCTCCTTCCGACACCACCACAGTACCGGGACGATCGTCGAACGACGAGCGGCAGTGGATGCGCACGCCGTGGTTGCGCGCGTACTCGACCGAGCGCAGCTGCAGTACGCCGGCGCCGGAGGACGCCATCTCGAGCATCTCCTCGAACGTGATCGCGTCCAGCTTGCGCGCGTCGGGCACGACCCGCGGGTCGGCGCTGAACACGCCGGGGACGTCGGTGTAGATTTCGCACACCTCCGCGCCCAGCTCGGCGGCCACGGCGACGGCGGTCGTGTCGGAGCCGCCGCGCCCGAGCGTGGTGATGTCCTGCGTGGCGGTCGAGACGCCCTGGAAGCCCGCCACCAGCACGATGTGATCCTCCTGCAGCGCCTCCTTGACGCGGTCGGCGCGCACCTCGATGATCCGCGCGCGGGTGTGCCAGGTGTCGGTGACGATCCCCGCCTGCGAGCCGGTGAGCGAGATCGCGCGGTGGCCGAGGTCGCGGATCGCCATCGCGCACAGCGCGCAGGAGATGCGCTCGCCGGCGGACAGCAGCATGTCCATCTCGCGCGGGTCGGGCGCCGCGGAGACCTCCTCGGCCATCGTGATCAGCTCGTCGGTGGTCTTGCCGCGCGCCGACAGCACCGCCACCACGTTGGCCCCACCCTCGCGGCGCTCCACGATCCGCCGCGCGGCGCGCTTGATCCGCTCGGCGTCGGCGACCGAGGTGCCGCCGAACTTCATCACCACGATGTTGGACACGCGGCGCAGGATAGGGCGTTGTGCGCCGCAACGCACTAGTGTGTTCATTGACAACATTTACACATGGGGGCGGAGATGGCCTATAGAACCAGCATATTTATCGACTTTTGGAACTTTTCGCTGCAGTGGAGGAACCGTACGAACGGCGATTTAATCGACTGGCAGAAGGTTCCGGCGCAGCTGTTGGGCGAGAGCGAACGGCAGCTGCAGCTGGGCGGCTCCGGCGATGCGCTGCATTTGGAGGAGACGCTGGTGTACGCCTCCTACGACGAAGACGACGCCGGGCGCAAGCTGAAGGGCTGGCTGGACGCGTTCCTCGACAAGCAGCCGCGCTTCCGCGTCACCACCCGCGTGCGCCGCTCCAAACCGCGCTCGGTGTACTGCCGCGCGTGCGAGCACTCGATCGAGCGCTGCCCCCACTGCGAGGAGACGCTGCGCTGGTCGACCGAGAAAGGGGTCGACACGGCGATCGTCACAAGCCTGTTGTCGCTGGCGGGCGAGGGGGCGTTCGACGCGGCGGTGCTGGTGTCCAGCGACACCGACTACCTGCCAGCCGTCGAATGGTTGCAGTCGCGCGGCTTCAAGGTGATCAACGCCACGTGGGCCAACCACGGGCACGAGCTGGCACGCGCCTGCTGGGCGTCGTTTGAGCTTGACGGAATCGTCTCCAAGTTGCGCCAGCCCGCCCGCTCCGGGGCCGGTGGGCGAGCCGAGCGCGCGGCCGCTGCCGCCGCACGGGCCGAGGAGGTGGTGGACGGCCAGATGCCGCCGCTGGAGGAAGTCACCGACGACCCCGCCGCGCCGGTGTTTGCCGACGCCGCGGCCGAGCGCGTGGGCGCCGACGCGCACGTCGCCTGACGTGGCAGTAGTCTGAAACGATGAGCGACGCCACCAACCTGATCACCCCGGCGGGCCTGGAGTCGCTGCGCGCCGAGCTGGAGGCGCTGGAGGGCGAGGGCCGCCGGGAGATCGCCGAGCGGATCAAAACCGCGCGCGAGTGGGGCGACCTCAAGGAGAACAGCGAGTACCACGACGCCAAGAACGACCAGGCGCACCTGGAGACGAAGATCGCGCGTCTGCGCGAAAAGATCACCGGGGCGGTGATCGTCGAAGAGAGCAGCGGCGTCGTCGATGGCGCGGTCGGTTTCGGCTCGACCGTGGTGGTGAGCGATCAAAACGGCGCGCAGCGCAGCTGGACGATCGTCAGCTCACACGACGCCTCGCCCGCGGAGGGGCGTTTGTCAGCCGAGTCGCCGGTCGCCCGCGCGCTGGTGGGTCGCCGCGCCGGCGAGCAGGTCACCGTTGCGCTGCCCCGCGGCGAGAGCACGCTCACGATCCTCAGCATCGACTGACCTGCCCCCCAGCGAGGCGACGAATGCGTCCACCACGCGCGGGTCGAACTGCGTGCCGGCGCACGCCCGCAGCTCGGCGAGGGCGTCGGCAACGGGGATGGCGGCGGAGTAGGAGCGGTCGGAGGTCATGGCGTCGAACGCGTCGCACACGAAGATGATCCGCGCGCCCAGCGGGATGCCCTCGCCGCACAGCCCGTCGGGGTAGCCGTTGCCGTCGAAGCGCTCGTGCGAGGAGCGCACCAGCCGCGCCACCGGGCGCAGCGCGGCGGCCGCCGTGAGGATCCGCTCGCCGAGGATCGTGTGGCGGCTCATGAAGCGCCACTCCTCGGCGTCCAGCGGGCCGGGCTTGGTGAGAATCGCGTCGGGGATGGCGATCTTGCCGACGTCGTGCAGCTCCGCCGCGCGCGCCAGCACGTCCAGCTCTTCGCCTTCCAATCCCAGCCGGCGGCCCACCTCGCTCACCAGCGCGCCCACGCCGCGCTGGTGCTCCTGCAGGTCGGGGTGGCGCTCCTGGAAGGCTTGCAGCAGCACGTCGCGCAGCTGGTGCACGGCGCTGGCCTCGCGCGTTTCGTCCTTGCGCCGGTACAGCCGCTGGTCGGCCAACTGCAGCACCGCGGCCGGGTCGTCGAGCTGGGGCGGGATGCTCACCACGCCGTGCGATGCGCCGATCGAGAAGCCCGGGCCGCGCTCCGACAGCGCCGCGACGCTGGCCGCGCTGAGCGCGTCGAGGCGCCCGGCGCCGTCGCGCAGCAGCACGCAAAACTCGTCGCCGCCCATCCGGTAGGCGGTGCCGTAGGGGGCGACCACGGTCTTCAGCTTGTCGCCCAGCCGCGCCAGCAGCGCGTCGCCTGCCGGGTGCCCGAAGGTGTCGTTGTAGCGCTTGAAGCCGTTGAGGTCGAACAGCATCAGCCCCCACGTCTCGCCCTCGCGACCGCGGCGGCAGGCGACGTTGAGGTCTTCCATCAGCTGGCGGCGGTTGCCGAGGCCGGTGAGCGGGTCGGTGAGTGCCAGCAGGCGCGAGCCGACCAGCATGGCGATGTTCTCGCGCACGGTCATCATCAGGTGCACGCACACCGCCAGCACCGTGCCGATCGCCAGCACCAGCGCCACGGGGGTGAGCTTGTGGTGGAGGTCGCCGTACATCAGCACGCCCAGTGCCGCCAGCAGCGAGAAGGAGGGCACCGTCACCAGCCGCCAGTCCTCCACCCGCCGGCGCGCCGGGCGCGGCCACGGCGTCCAGGCGGCGAGCGCCAGCAGCACGGCGGAGGCCGGCCACAGCACCTGCACCCAGTCGCCCACGCGGTAGCTGTTGGTGGCGGTGAGATAGAGGTAGCCGGAGTCGGCCACCGCGCTGCACAGCATGGCGGCGGCGATCACCGCCCACACGCGCCCCGGCCGCCAGCCGGTCACGCCGAGTGCGCCGAGCGTGAACACCAGCAGCAGCAGATCGCCGATCGGGTAGGCCAGCGCCACGCCGAGCGAGGCGGCGTCGCCGTGGGCACCGTGGAGGATCGGCGGCAAGATCACCGCCGCCCCCACCGAGGCCGCGGCCAGCCCGCCGATCAGGCCGTCCAGCCACATGCCGATCCGCAGCTCGCGCAGGTGGGCGCCCAGCAGCAGCACCAGCGCCACGTAACAGCAGGGGTAGAAGACGAGGTAGAGCGCGTCGGCCGGCGACACGCCGCCGCCGGCCGTCCCGGGGCCTTCGACGAACAGCGCGTAGTAGAGGTCGCCCAGGCACCAGCACACCAGCCCGCCGCCCATCGTCAGCCAGGCGGCGCGCTGCGCGCGCACGATCAAGCCGCGCGCCACCACGGTGCCGGCGGCGCCGGCCATCAGCAGACCGTAGATGGCCCGGTCGAAGGTCCCCTCGGCCACCACGCCGCCGAAGTCGGCGAGCGTGTGCAGCGCCAGCACCCCCAGGCCGCCCACCAACAGGGCGAGTGCCACGGTGATGGGCACGGGTCGTGTTCGCATCGCTGTGTGCATCCCCACTCGACCCTCAACATCGGCGGCGCAAGCTGCGCCCTGAAGTTGGATTGCCGGACGTGCGCCGGTTGTCGAGGTCTACCGCGCGCGCTTGACGCGCCGCACGAACCGCCGCGGCCGGCGCTCGTAGAGGCGCTGGCCTTCGCGCAGCGCCCGCTTGCGCAGCCGCCGCCGGCGGGCGGCGATCAGCTTCAGGAGGCGCTCGCGCGTCTTGCGCTCGCCGGCGAATTGGCGGCGGCGCTCGCGCACACGCGCCTCCAGCAGCGCGAGGTCGTGCTCCTCGCCGAGCATTTCCCCCAGCCGGTCGGCGCGGCGTGCGATGCGGCGCACCGGCCGGTAGCGCTTGCCGCCGCGGTCGAGCGTCTCGGCGGCGTAGCGCAGATCCTTGACGCGTTTGCGCCACACGTGCAGCGCCGTGACGCTCTGGCCGGCGATCGCGCGACGGCGCTTGGCGCGGGCGCGCCGCTTCCCGGTCGTCCGCTTGGCGGCGCGGCGGACGACGCGCATGTCCGAGCGCCCGCGCCGGTAGACCCGCTCGAGACCGGGGGCGAGGAGCTTGAAGCCGCGTTCGCGCAGCTGCCAGCGCTCGGCCCGCGCCCGCACGGCGCGCAGCTCGCCCAGCACCTCCGCGCGCACGCGGGGGTCGCCGATGGCGTGGATGGCCGCGGTGTCGCGCTCGGCGAGCAGCTGCGCGTGCAGCTGGCGCACGGCCGCGCTCCGTTGCAGGCGCGCCGGATCGCGGCCCACCAGCGAGTCGAGCGTGGCCAGCATCACCTCCGCGTCGCGCGCGCCCGCCAACCGCCGGCCGCAGTCGCGCAGCGCGGCGTTCTCGCGCGCGTAGCGCTTGGGGCCGAGCTCGTCGCGCAGCAACCGCAGCAGTGCGCGCAGACGCTTGAGCGCCTTGCGGGTGTCGTGCACGATCTCCGCCCCCCGCGCGGCGGCGGCGTCGGGCTCGCGGCGGGCGGGCTCGGCGTCTGGTGCGTCCGTCGCCGGCCGCGCCGCGCCGCGGTGGCTTTCGAGCAGCTCGATCGCAAGGTCGAGCTGGCCGAGCACGACGCGCCGCAAACCCTCGGCGGTGGGCTCGCCGCGATACAGCGCCGGGCGGCGGGGATTGGGTGCCCGCCCACCCCGCCCGCCCCCGCCCGGCTGGTCGCGGTCGGAGTGGGAGCGTCGCTGTTGCAGCTGGGTTTTGGCAAGCGCCACCGCCACGCCGACACCAACCGCTACGAGCGTGGCCCCGAGCGGCGCCACAATTGGGCGATAGTGTCCCGCCCGCTGTCCCGCTCGTTGCCCCGCTCGCGCCTTCCGCCAGCCCCATGGTGGACGGTGCGCCGCGCGGCCAACCGCAAGCCGGCGACGTATCGCTGTCCGATCTGCGGCCATCATCTGGCGGCGCTCAGTGAGCACATGCTGATCATGCCCGAAGGCGACTCGCGCCGCCGCCGCCACGCGCACACGGAGTGCGTGATGCGCGCCCGCGCGCAGGGACGGCTGGTGCTGCGCGACGAGTGGCTGCGCACCCAGCCGCGGCGCCCGTCGTGGTGGCGGAAACTGCTGGGCCGCAACCGCCCTCAGGCTCCGTAGGTGTGCACGTACTCGGGCGCCACCCGGATGATCACCCGCTGTTCGCCGGGCTGGCGGTAGGGGTAACTGTCTTGGCCGAGGTACTTCATGGCCATCGCGTCGATGTGCGCGTCGGCCCCCTCGTGGGTACGCTCGGTGACGCGGCCGCGGACGGTGAGGTACTCGTAGGGGTTGTCCATGTTTTGCACGGTCAGCGTGACGCGCGGGTCGCGCTCGAGGTTGCGCGGCCAGGCGCGGCCCTCGGCGGTGTTGAGCGTGGGCAGCCCGTTTTGCACGTCGACCCACACGGGCGCCGCGAGCACGCTGCCGTCGGGGCGCAGCGTGGCGACGGTGCAGAAGTTCTTGCCCTTCAGCAGCTCTTCGGCGTGACCTTCGATCTTGGCGCTCATCGGTCTCCTTCCTCGGGGTGGGAGCGGTTGCCCACCACGATAGGGGCTACTGGCGCGAGAGGCCGCCGGCGGAGCTGGCGGGCGGGATCGACTGGAGCGGTACCAGCTGGCCGTTGTTGAGCTGGAAGTGCACGGTGGCGGTGCCGCCCGACGGGCAGCACTCGTGGTCGCCGGGCCGGTAGAGGGCATAGGCGAGCGCCACTTCGGTGTCGCTTTGGCCGACCACGCGCACCGACGCGCTGGGCTGGCTGGAGTCGGTGCCGAGGTAGTGGCTGTCGAGGAAGAAGAACGCCCGCTGGTTGTAACCGGCGGTGGAATCGTTGCGGGTGCCGATCAGCACTCGCAACGTTTGGTTGGGATGATATGGGGTGAGGGACTCCGGGGTGTATCCCTGCGCCCGCACCGCTTGTGCCGCCGCTTCCGCAGCCGCGCTCGCGGATCCTTCGCTTGATTGCCCGCCGGGGTGCACGAACGCCGGCGCGGGCGCCGTGCGGGTGGTGCTGGCGGTGGGTTCCCCCGCCGGGGACGTGGTGTTGGGGACTCCGGTGCCGCCCCCCGCGCTGGTGGTGGTGGTGGGTGTGGGTGTGGTGGTATGCGTGCCAGTGGCGGTGGTGCTGCCCGCCGGGGTGGACGGCTGGGCGTCTGCGTGCGCCCCACCGCCTCCCGTGTCGGGCGCGCCCGACACGCTCACCGTCTGCGTGCCGCCGCCGCAGCCACCCAGCAGCGCGCCTCCCATGGCGCCAAGCGCCAACGCGCATGCCAGTGGCCCCGCCCGTCCGATCATCGCCCCAATGTAGTTCGCCGGCTCACGCGCGCCCACCTGCTTGCCAACACGGTTTCTCGACACGCCCACCTGCTTGCCAACACGGCGCTGACGCCGTGGTTGCGCCGGCGAGGGCGCGATGTGTTGTCTTCTTTTTGGACGCCAACCAATTTGGTTGGCGCACCGGAGCAGCATGCACCGCACCCCCTTGACAAGATTATTAGTCACTGCTAATCTTCTCTGGTAGTTAGTAGTCACTAAGAAGGAGGTTGGCCGATGACCGACTCGCGCAGCGACAACCGCAGGAACAACTGGACCCTCGGGATCGTCTCGACGGCGCTGTTCATGGTGGTGCTGGACAACCTGGTGGTGTCGATCGCGCTGCCCTCGATCCACCGCGATTTGGGGGCGTCGATCCAAACGCTTGAGTGGACGGTGAACGCATACGTGCTGTCGTACGCGGTGCTGCTGCTCACCGGCGCCGTGCTCGGCGACCGCTTTGGGCGCCGGCGGATGTTCCTGGTGGGCCTCTCCCTCTTCACGGCCGCCTCGGCCGGCGCGGCGCTGGCCCGCAGCACCGACCTGCTGGTAGCAGCCCGCGCGCTGCAGGGGATGGGCGCGGCAATGGTGACGCCGCTGACACTGACGCTGCTCGCCGAGGCGTTCCCGGCGCAGCGGCGGGGGATCGCGCTGGGCGTGTGGTCGGGCGTGTCGGGCTCCGCCGTGGCGCTCGGCCCGCTGGTGGGCGGCGCGGTGGTGCAGAGCATCTCTTGGCATTGGATCTTCTGGATCAACGTGCCGATCGGGCTGGCGCTGCTGCCGCTGGCGGCGATGCGGCTGCGCGAGAGTTACGGCCCCAACGGCTCGCTCGATCTCCCCGGCCTGGCGCTGGTTTCGGCGGGCGCGTTTGGCATCGTGTTCGGCCTCGTGCGCGCGCAGACGCTCGGCTGGACGTCGGTGACGATCCTTGCCTCGCTCGGCGTGGGCGCTACCCTGCTGGCGCTGTTCGTGTGGTGGGAGCGGCGGGCGCGCGAGCCGATGCTGCCGATGTCATTCTTCAGCCGCCGCGCGTTTGCGGTGACCAACTTCGCTTCGCTCACAATGTATTTCGGGATGTTTGGGTCGATCTTCTTCCTTTCGCAGTTCATGCAGGACGTGCTGCACAACTCCCCGCTGCAGGCGGGGCTGAAGATCCTCGTGTGGACCGGCGCCACGATGGTGGTGGCGCCGCTGGCGGGCGTCTTTTCCCAGCGGTTCGGCAGCCGCCCGTTCATGTTCACTGGCCTGGCGCTGCAGGCGGGGGCGCTGGCGTGGCTGGCGGCGATTCTCGCCACCGACACGCCGTATGCGGAGATGATCGTGCCGTTCATCATGGCCGGCGCCGGCATGGCGCTGGTGTTCGCCCCCTCCGCCAATGCCGTGCTGTCGGCGGTGCGCCCCGACCAGGCGGGCCAGGCGTCGGGCGCGACCAACGCGATCCGCGAGACCGGCGGCGTGCTGGGCGTGGCGGTGCTCGCCACGATCTTCACTCACGCCGGCGGCTACAGCTCGCCGCAGGCGTTTGTCGCCGGCCTGTCGCCGGCGTTGTGGGTGGGCGTGGCGATGCTCGGCGCGGGGGCGCTGGCAGTGCTGGCGCTGCCGTTCTCGACGAAGGTCGCTGCGGTCGCCCCCGGGATGGCGGGCGAGTCGCTGGCGCCAGCCGACGCTTGGCCTGAGGTCCCGGGATCGATCGGCTTGGAGCGCGGCGCTGCGGCCCGCGAGCCACGCTTGCCGGCCGGCGCCGACAGCGGCGCGCCGGGGCTGGCCATCGATGTCGGCGTGGCCGCGCTGGGAGGAGCAACTTGAGCGCCGAGCCCACCCGCACCCGTGTGCCCGCGGCGGAGCGCCGCGAGGAGCTGATTGCGGCCGCCGTGCACGAGTTTGCGCACGGCGGTCTGCACGGCACCCCGGTGGAGCGGATCGCCCGCCGCGTGGGCGTCGCCCAGCCGTATGTGTTTACGCTGTTCGGCAACAAGCGCGAGCTGTTTTTGGCGGCGCTGGAGCGCAGCTTCCAACGGATCGCCGACGCGTTCGAGCAGGCCGCCGCCGAGTTCCGCGAAGGGCGTGCGCCGCCGGATTGCGAGGACGTGCTGGAGGCGATGGGTATGGCGTATGTGGCGCTGCTGGCCAGCGATCGCGACTATTTGATGCTGCAGCACCAGTCGTACGCCGCCTGCGACGACGAGCTGGTGCGCGCCCGCGTGCGCCGCCGCTACGCCGAGCTGGTGGGTTTGGCGCAGCGTTTGTCGGGTGCCGAGGACGAACGGATCGACGACTTCTTCCGCCACGGCATGGCGCTCAACGTGGCCGCCGCGCTCGGCGTGGAGGATCTCTCCAGCGGCTGCGCTTGGGTCAAGTCGGAGCTGGCCGCGGAGTAGAGCGCCAGCCATGCCCTACCATTGAGCCGGGCCATGCCGGCGCCTAGCGAGACCCCCGCGAAGTCCAAGCGCAGCAACCGCGAGCTGGCGCGCACCGGCGGGTTGGTGGCGCTGGCGGTTGTGGCGACGTTGTTCGCGGTGCTCAACCTCAACAAGGTCGAGGTCAACTGGATCGTCGGCTCAGGTCATGCGCCTTTGATCGTGGTGATCGTGGCGTCGGTGCTGGTGGGGGTGGTGTTCACCCACTTCGCCGAGCGGCGTTCGTCCAAGCGCCGGTAGCCGGCGCGCTGCGGCATACGCGAGCCCACGATCGCCGCCACCGCCCGCTCGGCGCCGAGATAGGGGGCGAGCACTACGTAGGCGACGTACTCGCTCAATACCGGCAGCCGGTGGCCCCTGCCGGCGAGCACCTCGCAATAGAGGATGTGCCACACGCCGCCCCCGATCGCCTCCACCGCGATCCGTGTCCGCGGGCGCTCCGGCGCGCCCTCTGTGAGGAGCGTGGCCAGCTCGTAGGCGAGGGTGCCGACGGCGGCGATCGCGGCCGGCCCGGCCTCGAACGCCTTCATGGTGAGCGTCATCAGCCGTGCCGGGCTGTCGGCGAGATGCGCCAGCACGGCGTCGACAGCGCCGCACACCGCGTCGGCCCACTGGTCGCCGAGCAGCTCGTGGGCCGCGACCATCTGCAGCAGCTCGTCGCCCAGCACCTCCAGCGCCTCCACATAGCAGGCGCGTGGATCGGCGTACAGCCGGGTCACCGCCTCCACGGGCAGCCCCGCGCCTTCGGCGATCCGCGGCGCGTTGACGTCGCTGAACTTGCGCTGGCGCAAACCGGTTTCGATCGCGCTGCGCAGCACCCGCGCGCGGCGGTCCTCCCCGCCGCAGGCGGTCGACTCCAGCTCGAGCGTCTGCGGGAACGGCTGGCCGGCCCATGGCCGCGGGCGCAGCCGGCGCACGGCTGGCGACTTGAACAGCAGCGCCCACTCGGCCATCTCCTCGACGAGCGGTTGCAGGTGCTGGGTGTCGTCGTCCAACAGCCGCATTTGCGTGGCACGCCGCAGCCCGCCCACGATCGCCCGCACCACCGGCGCCGGCGGCACCCCGGGGTCTTCGTCCCCCGGATCGGCCGCGGCCACACGAGCGCCGGCCACGGCGTCGTCGGCGCCCGCGTCCTGCAGGTCGGCGGGCGCGCCTTCCAGGTCGGCGGGAGAATCCTCCGGGTCGGCCGGCGCGTCCCGCGGGTCGGCGCCCGCGTCATGCGAGTCGGCGGGCGCGTCTTCCGGGTCGGCGGGGCAGCGATTGGCGAACATGTTGGCCAGCAGCCCTTCGCATACGGCGGTCGCGCGCTGCAGCCGCCGCAGCCCTTCCGGGCCGGCCGACTGGGCCTCGGCGATCGCCAGGCGCAGCGCCTTGGGGCTTTGCTCCGCTTCGCCGCACCACGCCTGCAGCGCCGCGCGCAGACGCTCCGGCCGACCGCCCTCGGCCGAGTGGTAGGCCTCGGTGAGGCGTTTGACGGCGCGATTGACGACCAGGTCGAAGGTCGCCATGAAGCAGTCTTCCTTGCCCGAGAACTGCTCGTAGAACGAGCGCCGCGACACGCCCGCCAACCCGATCACGAGCTTTACGCTGGTCAGCGGATAGCCGCGCGTGGTCGCCGCCTCGATCATCCCCCCGTGGATGCGAATTCGCTGGTTGCGCGCCACGCTGGTGGAGCCGAGCGGATGCGGTCCGCGCGGCAGGCGCGTGTAGATCGGCACGATCTTCGCGGTGGCCGGCTTGTCGCGGCTGCCCCCCGCCACCTCGTCGGCGACCTGACGCGCGACCGTCGCCGACTTGCGAGGAGTGGCCGGTGCGCCACGGCTGCCCGGTTGGCGCGCACCTTTCCCCGACGACCCCAAGCTCCCTCTCTTGGACTCAGACATTCGACCTCCCTGCATCCTCTCGAAAACCCAACTGTCATGGTGTCTCGTAGACAAGACATTTCCATGTCAGCGATCTTTTGTCTACAACCTACACTAAGCGATCCCCCATGCCCGTGTCAAGCGCCAGCCGACCCGGGTTTTCCCAAGCAGCTACAGCACATCTGAGGATAGCGCCACAGCCGCACCGGGGGCCGCGCGGTCGCACATAGGGGACTGTACGGCTTGATCGCAACAGCTCGCCATGCGAGCCACTGGACGTCTACGACTTCATTGACCCTCGGGATGACGCACGACCACCACGGGTTGTGACGCGTGCTGCAGAACTCCCTTGGAGGTGCTGCCCAGCAGTTTCGACTTCAGCCCGCCCAGCCCACGCGAGCCGACCACGATCGCGCGCGCGCCGCGCTCGGTGGCCGCCGCCGCGATCGCCTCGGAGGGGTCGATGAGGTCCTCGACGGCGAGCGGCTGCGCCTGCAGGCCGGCCTCACCCGCCAAGCGCGCGCCGTCGGCGGCGACAGCCTGCGCGTGCTGCTCACTGGCGCGTTCCACGTCGCGCGCCACCGAGGGGTCGAACGGCAGCATCGTGCTGCCCATGCCGGTGGCGTCCGGCACGATCATCATCTCCGCCAGCGCCGGCTCCCACACGGTGAGCACGATCGCGTGGGCGCCCGCAAACAGTGCGCCGGCGGCGTCCACGGCCGCCTGCGAGGCCGACGAGCCGTCGTAGGCGATCAGGATCGGAGCCTGCTCGGGCATCGTGCGCCTCAGCGTAACCGTTGCGCCGGCCGGCGGCCGCGTGAAGCATCGAGCGCGGTTGGTTGGGTGCCGCGCCGATCGGCGGCGATCGTGGGCGCACGTGCCGATGGGGCGCGCCGAACGAACGGGTCAGTGCAGGAGCACCCGCAGCAGGATCACGCCAAAACCCATCGCCGCGCCGACGCACAGCTCCAGCAGCAGCTCGGCGGGGCGCGCGCGGGCGCGCAACCCGGCCACCAGCTCGAACGCCAGCAGGCTGGCCACGCACGTCCACAGCGCCACGGTCACGCCGGTTTCCTGACCGGCGCCGACGGCCCACGCGATCAGCAGCGCCAGCAGCGGCGCGCCGGCACCGCGCACGATCGCCCAGTCGCGCACCAGCGCCTGCGCGAGACCCGCCACGGTGAGGCGCTCGCGTGCCGCGATCCGGCCGCCCAGCAATTCGGCGTAGGAGTGCGCCAGCCAGTACACCAGCAACGCCACTACCATCGCGCCCACGGTCTCGGGGTAGGTGTCGCGCAAACTGCTCTCCGCCGCCAGCAGCGCGCCGACCGTGATCGTCCCGTACACCGCCCCCGCCGGGTTTTCGCCCGGCAGCAGCCGGTCGAGGGTTCTCACCACCCAGCGCCGCCTGCGGGTGGCGGCGCCGGCGGGGTGGGCGTCGGTGGGGTGAGCAGCTCCGGCGGAGTCGGCGCCGGCGGGGTGGGCGCCAGCGGGGTCAGCGCCGGCGGGGTGAGCAGCTCCGGCGGAGTCGGCGCCGGCGGGGTGGGCGTCGGTGGGCGCCATCCCTTGCATGATGACCGCGCAATGCGACGCCCACCCCCAGCACGCGGGTCGTCGCCCCCGACGGGTAATGCTGTTGGCGTGATCGACCTGCACTGCCACATCCTGCCGGGGCTGGACGACGGCGCGCAGGCACTAGACGACAGCGTGGCGATGGCGCGCCAAGCGCTGAGCGACGGGATCCACACGGCGTGTGCCACGCCGCATATCCGCCACGACTATCGCGTGGTGATCGACGAGATCGCCGCACGGGCGGACGCGCTGAGCGAGGCGCTGAGCGCGCGCGGCGTGGACGTGCGGATCCTGCCGGGGGGCGAGCTGGCGCAGACCGAGGCCGACCGCCTCAGCGCCGAGCAGCTGCGCCGGGTGGCGCTCGGCGGAGAGGGCGGCTGGCTGCTGCTGGAGCCGGCGCCCGGGCCGCTGGGCCGCGACCTGGAGGAGCTGGTGGAGCGGCTGGCGGGGCGCGGGTTGCGCACGATCGTCGCCCACCCCGAGCGCCACGCGGGCGAGGACTTCGAGGAGCGACTGTACGCGCTGCGCGACCGCGGCTGCCTGATCCAGTGGACGGCCCAATGGGTGGCGCGCGCCGAGGGCGACCATCTGCCGCGGCTGGCGCGCGACGGGCTGGTGCAGCTGCTCGGCAGCGACGCCCACTCGGCGCGCGTGGGACGCCCTGTGCGGCTGTCGGAGGGGCGCGAGCGGTTGACCGCGATCTGCTCGCCAGCGCGAGTGCGCTGGATCGTCGAGGACGCGCCGCGGGCGATCGTGCGGGGGGAGGACGTGCCGGCGATGCCGTGAGACTTTTGGGACGCCAACCAGCGCGTGACATGACTTTTGTTGTTGGACGCTGGTTGGCGTGCGATTTTTTGTTGACTACACCGCCCGCGCCGCACGCAGCGGCATCAGCGCGACGCTGTCGAGGAGGCGCTCCACCACCTCGCGCGAAGCGCCGCCCAGGCCGCGGCGCATGAAGTTGGCGGCGCCCGCCGCCGCGCCGACCCGCACCGCCTGCTGCAGCGTGGCGCCGCCCGCCCAGCTGGCCGCCAGCGCGCCCATCATCGCGTCGCCGCAACCCTCCCGAAAACCGCGCTCCAAACGCGGCGGGGTCAGCTCCCAGGCGCCCTCGCCGCTCAACAGCAGGCCCGGCTGCTGGCCGCGGGTGACGAGCACCGCGCCCGCCCCCTCCGCGCGCAGCCGCTCCGCCGCGGCGCGCAGCCGCGCCGGCTGCGACACGGGGCCGTTGACGTACTGCGCCAGCTGCCAGTCGTTCAGTTTCACGAGGTCCGGCCGCCCGCGCAACGCCGAGTCGAGGCGCGGCGAGGAGAGGTCCACCAGCACCCGCGCTCCGCCCGCGCGCGCGTCGGCCACCAGATCGCCGTAGATCTCCAGCGGCAGCGATTCGTCTGGCAGCGGGTTGGCGACCACCAGCCAGCCGTCGGCGATCGCCTCCGCGCAGGTACGCGAAAACAGCTCGTCCACCTCGTGGCGCGACGGCGGGTCCGACAGCGCCATCCCCACCAGCTCCCGCTCCCCCGAGCGGCGGTCGGTGACGTAGCTGCCGCTGGGCGTGGCGGTGCTCACCAGCCGCAGCTCGCCCTCCAGCTGCTCCAGCAGCGTCCGCAGCAGCGTGCCGCTCTCACCGCCCAAAAAGCCGCACAGCACCGGTGTGGCGCCGAGGCACGCCACCATCCGCGCCACCCACACACGCTGGCCGCCGGCGTGGAAGTGCACGCTCTCACGCTGCTCGCCCTCGCGCTCCAGCGTGACCGTGAGCACCGGGTGGGGGCCGAACACCACCACGCGTGCGGGAACCTGGTCGCCGGGATGGGAAAGGCCGGCGGTTGTCATGGGTGACCGAGGTGAAGCCGACGCCGGGACTCGAACCCGGGACCCCCTCCTTACCATCGTTGTGGTAGGGAGGAGCCGAAATGCTAGGCATAGTGCCATTTTCGGCTCCTTCGCTGGGGTTCCGCCGCCTTCGGTCATCAGACAAAGGCGGACAATCGCGGGCAAAGACTACACGCTTGTGCTGGCGAGCTTGCGGTAAAAGGAGTGCTTGAAGCCGACGGCCGGATTCGAACCGGCGACCCCGTGCTTACCATGCACGTGCTCTACCTACTGAGCTACGTCGGCCTGACAGCTTCCATCGTACTGTGGCGGGGCCAGAGCCGCACCTGGGCACCAGACACCACATGCTAGCCTTGATGGTACCGAAGTACCGAGCGATCCCATGCTACGTGCACAATCCCCGATCAAGGTTCATGAGGCCACCAAGGAGAAGGTCCGCTACGCCGCGTTGATGGCGGGCCTCAAGCAGGCCGAGCTTGTCGAGCGCGCGGTCGACGAGTACGTCGAGCGTCACCGCGAGGACTTCGCGCGGCGCATGGAGCAGGCGCAGCGGGCGCTGCTGGGCGGCAAGAGCGCGACGCTCGCGTACTCGCTCGGCGTCGAGGAGGCCGACGTGCAGCGGGTCGGCGGGGGCTCCTCCGATCAGCTCGGCGGCTCACGCAGCCCAAGCGCGCGAGGCTCCCACAGCTCGGCCTCTGCGGCAGCCAAGACCAAGCCGAAGAGCACGTCTCGCCGGCGCTCCTCGACGGAGAGCCCGTCGGCCGCGTGAGTCGCGATCGAGGAACTGCGACATTACGAGATGCGACCCGCCGACGATGAGTGACGCGCCGCACCGGGGCGAGCATCGGCGATTTGTCTGCATCAACCAATCAGTCAGCGCGGGCCCTCCGCCCGGCTGATGCCGTCTTCGCCGCGCGTGACGTAGATCGCCAAGTCGCAGTGCTCAAGCACGTCGTTGGTGTGGGTGATGACGAAGATCTGATGGAACTCTGCGTCCAGCAGGGCTCGGAGCTGCTCGGTGATCAGTCGCCGGCGCTTTCCGTCCTGGCTGGCGAAGACCTCGTCGAGGATCGCGAATCCCGCCTCGACGCCGCGCTGGTGGGCGGCCATCCGCGACAGCCCCAGACGCACGCACAGGCCGGCGAGGTCCTGCTCGCCGCCGGAGAAGCGCTTGAGCGGATGAGCGGTGCGGCCGTCGAAGACCTCGACCGTGTACTTCTCCGAGATGCGCATGGCGCTGTAACGACCCTTGGTGACGGTTCCCAACAGCTGCGACGCCTCGGCGATCAGCGTCGGTCGGGCGCGACGAGAGGCGTCGGCGCGGAACTCCCCGAGCGCCCTGTGCACCGCCAAGCGCAGGCGCTCCTCAAGTCGGGCATCAGCGAGCTTCTTCTCAGTGTGACGGGCCTCGGTGAGGCGCTGGCGGACCTCTTCGACCGTGCGGCTCTCGGCCGTTGCTTTGACCTCGGCCTCACGCAGGGCTATGCCTGCGACGTCGACGGCGTTGTCGAGGCGTTCGCATTCAGCCTGGCCGCTTGGAATGGCCTGTGGGTCCAGCGCGACGGCTTGAGCGGCCTCGGCGAGGCGGTCCGCGAGGGTCTTGGCGTCGGCGAGCTTGTTCTCCTGTTCTGCCAGACGTCCCGACAGCAGCTGAAGCGACGCCGCGCTGTCACGCAGACCCGCGCAGCGCTGTGACGCATCGGTGGCTTGAGCGAGTTCGGCACTGACGCGCGTGTGGGCATCCGGGTCGTAGCCATTTGAGCTCACGCCGTCGAGCTCGGCAGAGAACATCTCGATGTCGCGCTGCGCTGATGCACGCGCGGCCACCAGCACGTCGCGTTCGCGAACGGCCTGCTGGATGCGATGGGCGGCCTCACGGCGCAGCGGAAGCTCGCCTGAGAGGGTCTCGATGGCGCGCTCGCTCTCGGCGTGCCTCTCGGTTACCTGAGCGGCCTCGCTCCGGGCCGCCTCGATTTGCCGGGCGATCTCGTTGGGCTCGGCGCAATCCCCAAGGGCACGGCGCTCGCCGGATAGCTGCTGAGCCCGATCAGCATCGGTACGGGCGGCCTTGCGCTGTTCAGCGAGCTCCGCCAGCTTGCCGTCAAGCTCGGAGATCTCGGTGCGAGCGGTCTCGATGTCGCGCTCGAAGGAGATGAGGATCTGCTCCCAGTCGTCGCCGTAGCTGCGCTTGCAGCGCGGGCACGCCGCATGCGCGCCATCGGAGATGATCGCCTCACGGTGCTCCTCGTCGTGACGTAGCTGGGCTGCGAGTCCGGTGCGGCGCGTATTGGTCTCCTGCCATGACGTCGTGAGGTTTTCCACCCGGGTCGGGGCGTCGGCGAGCGCGGCCAGTTGGGTATCGAGCCCCTGTGCTCGTTGCGCCGTCTGAAGCGATGCCTCTAGCTGTTCCAAGCGCGTGCGGGCAGTCTGAAGTCCCGTGGCGCGCTGAGCGAGAGTCGAGCGCAGTTCGCCCAATTGCTGCTCAACCTCGGCGACGGCTGCGGCGAGGCGATCCGGGTCGGCAGCGCCATTGGGCACCGGGAGCGCGGCGAGTTGGTCGGCCAGGCTCGCGGCCTTGGCCATGGACTTGTCCAGACGACTACGCCAGGTCGCTGCCCGCTGGTGGTTGTCGCGCAGCATCAGCATCTCGCGCTCGCGCGTCGAGAGTTCCTCGACCCGGGCGGCAACGGGCTGGAGTTCTACGAGCTTATCGCTGGCGGTCTGCGCGGCGAGAACCCGCTCGGCGAAGCCGTCGCAAATGATCTGCTCGCGGTCTACGGCGGCGCGGGCTTGCTGGGCCTCCAGAGTCCGCGTGTGCGCCTGCTCGGCCTGGGCGCGCAGCGACTCTAGTTGCGTGCGTGCTTGACGCCGCTCGTCGGTCAGGCTGTCGAGACGCGCTCGCGCCTCCTGCACTATCGGATCGCCCTGCCGGGCAAGGGTCTCGATGCGCTCAACCTCTGCAGCGAGTTCCTCGACGTCGGGTAGCGTCTCGGTCATCGCCGCAACGACGGCCTTCTGTTCCTTGGCGGCGGCCGCCGCCAGCGCCTCGGCGCGGCGCAACCGCTCGATGCCCAGCAGTCGCTCGAGTTGCTCTCTTCGCTTGGCCTCCTCGGGGCTATCGAGCGCCTGAATCTCGCTCTGACGGGCGTAGAACGTGCCACAGAACATCTCGCGGTCCAGCCCGAGCAGAACGCCGACCTCCTGGTTGACTCCGGTGATTGTGTCGGCTCGGGTTGCGCCGGTCGCGATGTCGATGAGCTTGGCGTTGCCCTGGTCATCGCGTCGGACGGTGTATACGCGCCCGGCGCACTCGAACTCCAGCTCGACGCAGCAGCGCGCGCCGTCGGGGGCACCGTCACGGCGCACGACCAGCGCCCCACGGCCACGTTGGTTACCGTACAGGGCCCACTCGACGGCCCCGAAGATCGTGCTCTTGCCGGCGCCGTTCTCGCCGACAACGGCGATCAGGCCTCGCGTGTTAAGGTCGAGGTCGAAGCCCTCGAAGGAGCGGAAGTTCTCGCCGCGCAACCGTCCGAGTCTCATGTCGACATCTCCTGATCGGCAAGCGCGATGAAATGCTCGGCGCGGGCGATGAAGTCCTCGATGTTGATGCCCTTGGCGCCCGACCACGAGGAGAGGAACTCACGTAAGTCGGGCGGCGTTAGTGAGATGTGCTCCTCGCCGATGATCTCCGGCACCAATTCGACGTGCAGGCAGCCCGCGAACGCGGTGTCGATGCGGCGGCGGTCGATGGCGCTCCAGTCCGCGGAGGTGACATTGGAGACGACCAGGCGCACCATCGGTTCGGGCCCCGAGACGTCGACGGTCTCGGCGGCGACAGCGATTGCGCTCTGCAAGTCCTCGGTCGCCGACGCATCGATAGCAGGTAGGGCGATGTGGGGACGGACGGCGATCGCGTGCGGTGTCACGAACTCGGCGCTGGTGAAGCCGGCCGCGAGGTCGACCTCCAAGATTCCCTTGAACCCCTTGGGATCATCCGCCCATGAGAGCCGCTCAAGCGACCCGGAGTAGGCGACGTTGTCGCGGACATCCTCGAAGCGATGCAGGTGCCCCAGCGCGACGTAATCGAAAGCTCTGGCGGCCTCCAAAGTCTCACCTGAGAGCGTCAGCGAGCCAGCCTCCGAACCACCGACGTGCCCCAGGCCGTCGAGGCCGACGTGGGCGACGAGCACGTTGTAGTCGGCGTCGGGGTCCGGCGCCGCCGTTGCCAACCCATCGCGGACGACGGCCTCATCGTTGACGTGGGGGACGGCAAGAATCGCCAGCTCACCGATTCGGACGCGGCGGGGATTGCCAAAGACCGCGTGGACGAGGCCGTCGCGGTCGAAGCGCTCCAGCAGGCAGAAGACGTGTTCGGCGGCGGTCACCCGTGGCGTTGAGTGATTGCCTGCAATGACAACAAACGGGATGCCTGTGTTGCGCAGGCGGTCGATGCCATCCAGGCAGACCTTCAGCGCCGCCGAGGACGGGTGGTAGCCATCGAAGAGGTCGCCAGAGTGGACGACGACGTCGGGGGCAAGCTCGATCGCCTTGTCGATCGCGCGGTCGAATGCCTCGTAAACATCGAACTCGCGCTGGTTACGACCGTTCTGGTCGACACGGTGAAGCGAGCGCCACCCAAGGTGAGTGTCGGAGAAATGCACGAGCCTCATCGGCGCCTCCAGGCGGCGACCAAGCCAAGCCTCTGTACGCGCAGGCGCATCGCTGGCACCGAGACGTCGAAGCGCTCGGCGAGCGCGGAGATATTACCCTTGGTCTCGTGAGCCTGCTCGGTAATAAGGATCTCAGGCATCAGGAGCTCTGAAGCGAAGTCATTGGCTTCGCGCTCGCGGACAGCCAGTTGCACAATGTCGAGCGACGGGCGGTCGACGACGTCGGCCGGTCGGCAGTAGACGCCGATGCCCTTGCCCCGCTCGAGGTGCAGAACCCAGTGGCCACACTCGTGGGCGATCGTGAACCGCCGACGCCCGCGGCTTTTTTCGCACTCGACACGGTCAAGCCAGATTGTCTTGGTCGGCGGGTCTATCATTCCCGACAGACGGCCGAGATCGGTGGGGGCGTTGGGAAGGCTTCTCACGTCGTCGTGTTGCTCGATGAGCAGTCCAAGCAGCGACTCGGCGATCCGCTCCACGGGCACGGGAGGTACGCTGCCGAGTTGGTAGTGGGCCTCGAACTCGGCGAGCAACTCGCGCGCGACTGTGATTGGATCAGGCGTCGGGTCCTCCGCAGAAGAGCTTCTTGACGAGTTCCTCCTCGGGGTTGGAAAGATCGGGTTGGGCCGCAGCGGGCACCGCCGCCCTGCGCGCGTCGCCCGCCGGGCGGGGCATCGCGGGCGCGGCACTTAGCCGCTGGCCCGTACCGATCGGTCGCACGGCGGCGATGAAGTCCTCGGGCTCAGCGCCGAAGATCATGGCCAGCGCAGCAAGCAGACGATGGGCGATCCGCGAGCCAAGGAGCTGGCCGCTGCGGACGCGGTGGTAATAGCGGCACAGGGCGGCGCGCCCCTCGTCGCTTGCGATGTGGAACTCATCGGCGAGCGCGACCACGACATGATCGAACTCGATGCCGCGCGCTCGACCCATACTCTCAAGCGCCCCAGGGAGGACGCCCGTGAGGCCGGCGGAGACCTCGACCGTTTCGATCGTGGCCATCGCGCGCTCGTATCCCTCAGCAAAGTCACCCGCCGATGCGCCCGCAGGCGTACGCGGCGTCAGCGTTGCTGCGATCAGCATTGCTAGCTCGGCCTGCTCGTCGGCCGAGACCAATCGCAGGTACGCACCGATGTCCTTGACGATGCCCTGGTTCTGGTCATCGAGGGCGAGCAGGTAGGCGCGGTCGAACGCGGCCATGCCTTCGTCGCGTATGGGGTCGGCGCTCATGACATCTCAGGATTGTTGGGGCGGACAGCGCCGTCGTGCAGGCCCTTGATGACCCTCAGTTCAGGGGCTCGAGGTGCGAGCTTGGGTGGGACAGTCGCCGCAGCCAACTGGGCTTCGACGCAGGCGCGGGCGATGCCTGACGCGAGCCTGTCGATCGGGGGCAAGTGCTCGGGGCGGCGCAAACGGATTTGGACGCGCGCCTGCGCATCGGCGACAGCGCGGGCTACGCCGCCGGCACCGATGCCTCGACGGGCACCGAGTTCACGACAGGTCAACACGATGGTCGACGTCGCACGGATGGCGAGGACGTGGACAACCTGCCTTAGGCGATGATCCCCGTCGCGGGCGAGCTCGAAGCGCACGCCCTCCAGCGCGGTGTCGTCATGGGCGCGGAGGGCGGCCTCGTCGAAACGGTCGTCGTGCGGGGAGTCCATGTCCCTTAGACCGCCTCTCGCATGCGATCTCTTACATCGAGCACCCGCGGATGGACCCTCAGCTTCGCCAGTGCTCGAGAGTAGGCGGTATCGATGACCTTGCGGCTGACACCGAGTCCGTCGGCAATCTCCTGGGGCATAAGGCCCACCACATAGCGCTCGACAAGAATCCGTTGGTCGCGGGCCCCAAGGTCTTCGATGATCTCGGCCATGACCTCCGCGTGGACGAGTGCGACCTCCTCGCGGGCCGCAACCTCGGGCAGGTCGCCTCCGAAGTCGGACAGGTGGGCGTTCCTGCGGGTGTATGCGCGCCAATAGTCAATGGCCCGCGTCTGGGCGTTGAGGAAAACCAAGACGCGAAACGGTATGCCGCCGAGATCGGTCGTCTCCTGGAGCTTCTTGATCATGTGCTCGATGACCTTCGAGGAGATGTCTTCGATGTCGGCGGGATCGGGTGCGATCGATGCCAGCCTCCAAGTCACGATACGGCGTACCTCGGACCAGTAGAGAGCCAGCAATTCCCCCATCGCCGTCTTCTCCCGGAGGCAGCCAATCTCGTCCCCGCGGACGCGCGCGTCAGCGATCCGCCGCAGAAGGAACTGGTCTCGGGCGTCTTGGTCTTCGTAGTCGTCCTCAGCTGAGACGGGATCCGCGCTCATATCGTTGCGTGCTTCCAATCGGTCGACGCCGTCTATGTCCCTATGACCGGTCTACGTTCTGCTTCTCTTACAGATTGAGCTGGATCAATGCTCAGCCGACGGCCCGATGTCCCGCAAATTGCGAAGATTTGTGTAGCCCGTTCATGTCGGCCTCCAATCGTGCGCGCATCTCGCTGCACGAACCACCGCAGGCTCTCCCGTCCCCGACGCTCAGCCGCCAAGTACGCTGGTGCTCGGCCCCGCTACGGACGACGCCGCTCGATGGCGTGGGTATGACGGCTAGTCTCCCAGGGCCAGCGAGATGGTAGATTTCGTTCGGTGGAACGCGCTCGGCGGGCTTGGGGAGTGTCGATGCATGGTCTCGCGCGGCTGCTTTGCATCGCCGTGCTGGCGATCGACGGCTCGGGTATCACCTCTGCTCATGCGGAGCGCTGGTTTCCGGTAGCGCCGATGAACGAGCCACGAGCGGCGTCAACCGCAACGCCGCTACCCGACGGACAGATACTCGTAGCCGGGGGCTACAACGGGTTCGTCGAAAATGTCGGCGGCTCCCATGACAGTCTCTCGGCGGCCGAACTGTTTAACCCGAGTACCGGATCATGGACGCCCGCGGCGTCGATGGGAATCGCTCGTTCTGGGCAGACCGCGACGCTGCTACCCGACGGGCAGGTCCTCGTCATAGGTGGATGGGAAGGTCGGACCGGACAGTCCAGCGCCACGGCCGAACTCTACAACCCCGCCACCAACACGTGGACAGCAACCTCGTCGCCGCCGGGTCTACAAGAAGCCGACACGGCGACCCTGCTGCAAAACGGAACCGTGCTCGTCACTGGCCTGTATGGACTTGAAAGCTATGGTTCTAAACAAGGCGCAGCGATCTACAATCCGAGTTCCAACACGTGGCAGACGGTTGCCTCACCGAGCACTCTCGCGGAGTGGAAGGACACGGCAACACTGCTCCCCGATGGCGAAGTTCTGCTGCTCGGGGGCTACAACGTCGCGCCGTATGAAATTGACAAGCCGGTCGCGAACCGCTACACCGTGTTCGATACAGCAGAAGCGTACGATCCGACATCGAACACGTGGAGAACGCGCGAGCCAATGCGCGAACCGCGGGCATTTCAGACCGCGACGCTCCTTCCCGGCGGCAATGTCCTCGTGGTCGGCGGAGACAGCGAAATCTCTCTAGGTGGACTCGGCTTCTCGAAAGATCTCAGCACTGCCGAAATCTTCCAGTCGGCTAGTGGCCAGTGGACCCCGATAGGGTCGATGCAGCTCCCTCGCGCCCAGCACTCGGCGACGCTTATGCCCGACGGCGATGTGCTGGTCGCCGGCGGCTTTGACTGCGGCGGAGGGAACGGCTGCTTAGGTTTCGGTGGCTCCGGTAACTGCTGCGGCGCAAGCAGCGCCGAAGTCTACGACCCAGCGACAAACATCTGGACATTCACCGAACCAGTAACCACCGGTGACGAAAACGCTGCCGCGCTACTGCCTGAAGGATCGGTGCTGGTCGTGGGTGGCAACTTCGACCCGATCAACACACGCGAGCTTGACACCGCCAACGTCTACGCAACGCGCTATTCACCCGACGAACCTGTAACACCCGCCGCAAATAGCTTGCCACCAGAGACTCTGACGCCACTGAAGATTGAACGCCTCACCGAGTCAGCTCACGTGTGGCGAGAGAAGGTAACGCCCGACGAACAGCGTATCTCAAAACGCCAACGCCCGCCAGTCGGCACCGTCTTTCAGCTGACAGTGAACGAGCCTGCGACCTTGACGTTCTCGTTCATAAAATCCACCAACGGCCGTCGTGTGCGGGGCGTCTGCGTTCGCCTCACAAAAGCAAATAGCGCCAGGCGTCGCTGTCCGCTTGCGTTCACTGCCGGAACGCTGAGGGTTCAAGTCCACGTAGGGCTCAACAAGATCTCGTTCGATGGGCTGATCGCAGGGGGCAAGAGACTCGCGTCCGGCATCTACACCCTCACCGTCATGCCAACAGAACCAGCGCAAGGTTCGGCGCGAAGCCGACTTCAGTTCACCATCGTCTCTCCCGCCTCGCTGCTGCCCCGACTCCTGCCGAAGTAGTAGGCGATGGCTGACGCAGACCTTCCGTCTTGGGGTGAACGCTTTGAGGAGTCTCTGGCGCGTATACGCACTGAAAAGATGGGGCCTCCTGAATATGGTGCACTAGACGAGTATCTGCAACAGTTTCCGCTAGAGCCTGACAATCGGTGGGGACCGGAGATGGACGACCTGCACCGCGTCGCACTTCGAACGGCGGTCACGCGCCAGGTGGCGTTCATTTCTAACGACCTTGAGATGGCAGCGGCGATTTGCGGATCGCCACCGGAGCGGGCCATGCTCTACGCTCTCGCTATTATTGCGTGGGATTGGGCCGACGGGGTAGTTCTACGCGTCCAAGGAAACGCGAGTGGCCTCATCGCTAGCCGTTTTGTGATGGTGGAGATAGAGCCGCAGGCGCAACTCGGCGCCGACCGAGTGGATTTCCTAATCACGATGAAGATTCGCCCGCTCAGCGGTGCATCGAAACGTTCGCAGCTAGTGGTCGAGTGCGACGGCTACGACTGGCACGAGCGGACCAGGGAGCAGGCGAAGAAGGACCGCGCGCGTGACCGACGGCTACAGGCACTGGACCTCGCCGTGTTCCGCTACACCGGATCGGATGTATGGGAGCACGTGTTCGGGGCAGCGAAGGAGGCGATCAAGGAGCTAGCCCGCAGAATGAATTAATCGTAGGGCGGAACCGCCGCGGTCCTGCGCGGGCACGGCAATCTAGCGGCGGTAGGTGATCTGCTCCGCCGTCGTCGGCACGTCGCGTCGGTCGGCCCACGTGGCGACTTCGTAGCCCGCGGGGAAATAGATAGTCCTAAGAGTCCCATTGGGTGCGATCTGTGGGACCTCCGGGCAGCCGTAAGCGTTGAAGATGTCGGCGAGCATGAGGCGGGTCGCGGCGAATGCGTCTTGAGGCGCCCCGGTGAGCACGTCGATCGGCAACGTGAGGCTTGCGCGCGCCTCCCGCACTTTGTATGCGTGCGGGTATGGCTCGGTGAGTCCGGTGTGATTGAAGGCGAGCAGCGAATGCGGGCCGAAGACGCGCGCGTGAACCACGGCGTCCCCGCGGGCGCCAGCGCGTGCAGCGTGGCGCCCCGCGAACCGTAGGGAACTCGATGCACAGGTCACGAGATGCGCAGCAAGGACAACCGAGTCCTGGCTCACTTGTGGCCCGCCCTCGCCTTTGCGAACCGCCACCGCGGTCGATGCAGCGCCGTCGGTGAAGCAGACGGCGTACGGGTACGTCGCGCGCTTGCGCTCGTCCGCTGGCGACGTGAGGGTGTAGCGCTCGACGCCCACGCCGGCGATCGCAGGCAGTTCGGCGAAGAACGCGTCCAGAATCTCATTCCGCCCGGGCGAGGCGCGAGCCCAAGCCTCCATCTCCCGCAGCCCGTCAAAACTGATCGACAGGTCGCCGGGGCTGTTGGGCACAAGGGAGACGACTAGCCAGGTACGGTCGTCGGAGGTGTCGAGCATGGGGGGCATTTCATCCGTGATCTGCGCGAGCCGCTCAACCTGCTGCTTCTCGCCGCGGAAGCGGTCCCGGTACATGTCGGCGACCTCTGCCTCGGTCAAGTACCGCGTAGTGGTGCCGTCTCGTCGGGGATAGCGCAGGCCGTCACGGACGAGAACGGCGTGCGGGCGGAGCGGGCTCCGATCGGTCAAGAGCAAGTAGAAGCCCCGGCCGGGCTCCTCGCCAGGGATGGCCCGGATCTCGAATGCAGCATGGGGCGCGGTGCCGGTGGCGACGATCTGGCGCATTCGCCGCTCCTCGGCGTCGCTCAGGTCGACTTCAGGGCGGCCGTTAGCACCGGCGTTCTTCTCCCCGACACCAAGCAGAATGGCCCCGCCTCGGTGATTGCACAGCCCGGCAATGTCCTTGCAAAGCTCGACCTTGGCGTCCTCGTCCTTGCCGTAGAGCGTGGCCTTGAAGTCGAGCTCGTCGGTCTCCCTGACCTGCCCGTCGATGAGCCTGGCGATGTCTTGTGCCGTGACCTCGGCGATCGGTGCACCAAGCAGGTCCGTAAGGGTTGAGGCGGGTACTCCTCCAGTCATGTTGCAGACAATAGCCACGATCCAAGCGCACGCGGCCCTCGAACTGCTGGGCTGCTTCCGTCAATCGATTCCCTGAACCACCCCGGGATCTTGTCACTGCCGGGTCCCCCCGCTGGATAAGCGGCCGCGACGACTGCGAGCTACTGGCGCTCGTCGGGAGCAGCGGAGGAAACATCGCGGAGGCCGGTACGAGGATCGATCTTGTCCCAGCCGTGCTTTAGGGATAGACGTCCTCGCTAGCGACGCGCGCTCTGATGTGCGCGGCCCGGAGACATTCTCGGATTTGAACATGGAGTTCGGGAGCGTCTGGTGGATGCCAGCGCGCAGGGCGCCCGACGAACAGTTTCAAGGTCAGGCCCTCCGCCCCAGGCGGCGCGGTGGGCATGTGCGTGCCGCCACAAGGGCAGAGCTTCGCCCGCCGAAGTGCCTTTGTTGCTCGCAGGAAGTCCTCGGGCCGGATAATCGCGTTCAGGTCCCCTGGTCCATTGGGCTCCTCGTAAGTCCAAAGGCGGTCCGCGACCAACTTGTCCCACGGGCGGCGTTGCCAGACGTAGAGCGATAGGAGCTGGCCCGGCCCGAGGGCGACGACGGCACCCAGCAAAACCCGCCAGAAGTTGTGAAGGTCTCCTGCGATGTAGACACCCGCAACAAAACCGCCGACGGCGAGTAGCGGGACCGTCGCGAGCAATAGGCTCCCAGCCGCCACACGCCAGAGGCATCGCCAGCCCTCGTAGTCGCGCAGACGGCCAAGCGCGTCGCGGTACGAGTACGGAACAACAGATGCTGCGGGCCAAACGGGTGTAGCGGGAAAGGCCATCAGACCCGAGGCTACTCGGGTCCGGCCAAGCGGAAAGGTCTGCTCCTTCAGGAGGTCGGCATATCCGAGCGTCTGAATGTGGGGGCAAGACCGGCGGCGCTGCCCGCCGGCATGTGCTCGCCCGGCCGGCGGGCAGCGCGTGTCAGGCGATCATCCAAGCGCGGGCGGCCACGGGCGGTCGTGTTGATACCGAGGATCATCTTCTCGCGCGTTTTGCACGAGCTGGTAGGACGCATCGCCGCAGAGCTACGGTTGAGCAGATCTGTTGTCCGGGACATCCTCTCAAATGTTCGGTCGTGTCCGATCGCGGCGATCTCATCGAGCGACTGGCGGCTGCGCTGGTCATCTCGGATGCCTGCCGGTTGGGTGATCCGCAGACGCGGGTGCGCCTCGATCACTACATGCCGTCCACGGGCGGTCTCGGGAGCGCTGTGCGCTGGCGTCTGTATACCCCGCGGCACAGGCTGATCGGCGTACCGAGCCCTGAGCCAGCTCGGTCGGCCTGGCACCGCGCCGACGCGGTGAAGGGACGACGGTTGATCGCGGTGGACGTCCGCAACTCGAACCGCGTGGCTGCCTTCTTGTCCTGGCACTTCGAGGACTCTGCGATCAAACCGCCGCGAGCGAAGGTCGGGCGTCGTCGCCCCCATCTGATCACGTCCGTGTGCGTCCGCGAGGACGCCACCGGCAGGCTCCGCGGCGAGTACATGACCGCCGCCCTGCTGCTGACGCTCGTGGTGTCGGCGATCGACGCGGTGACCGTCGGGCACGGTCGTGTCGGCGTGATCGAGGACGCGGCAATTGCGCTCGCTCCCGGCGAGCTCGATGAGTTTGGGTTCACGCCCGGCATGGGGGAGGCCAACGGCGGCTGGGCCGATCGTGGGTATCGCGAACGGCGTCACGCTGTCTGATCAGTTGAGGTGGCGGCGGTAGATCACCTCTGCCCGGTCGGCCCACTCTCGCGGCAGCTCGCTGCGCAGCTCAGCGAGGAATGCCTCGCCCTGTTCGGGCTGGGGTGCTGGCAGCGAGGCGAGGAATCGCTCTGCCTCGCTCTCTACCCACCCCGCAAGCTCGGGATCGTGCTCTTCGGCCAACTCGACCAGTCCGCCGGCGACCTCCTCGACGGCGTTGCGGCGCGCGTGCGTGGTGATCAGCAGCACGTCGGCGATCTGCAGGTAGCGCTCACGTCGTCCCCACTCGACAGGCGTGATCCCCAACTCGCGCACGGCACGGGTGATGAACGACGGGTGCACATCGATCAGCGCGGCCGCCTGGCGAAAGCTGGGGAGCACCCGCCGCAGGTCTGTGCGAGGAATCGCCGGTGAGGTTGCCATCGGGAGGAAGATAGCATTTCCCCGCAACGGTTGCAACGGTTGCTTTTGTAGCAACCCTATGCTGGCCTCCTGTGCTCGCGCCGAGCTGAGAACCGGGCGAAGATGCCTCGACGCCGCCTGTGTCCCCGCGCCTGCTGCTCGCTGAGCGCCGCGCGGGCGGCGCGCCACTCAACATCGGCGGGTCGCGGCTCGTTGTGTCGCAGGTCCTCGATCGCGAACGAGTAGTGGTCGCTGAGCATCTTCAGGCTCGTGCCGCACTCGCTGGCGACGATTTGCGGGTCCTCGGTACGCAGGCGCAGGGAGATGCCGCCGCGGCGTAGCGCGTAGGGGGTGGCGCCGAGGATGCCAGCAAACTCTGCGTGCTTGGCGACGGCGCGCACCGCGTTCCTGAAGCGTGTTTCGCCCCACTTCTTGGCCTGTGCCTTGCTGAGGTGGACCGCGCCTGTTGCTGGGTCGAGCACGCCATGCCGGGCGCTGGTGAGGTCCCCGGGAATGATGAAGTCCGAGTCTCGGGCTGGGTGGCTGGCGTTCAGGAGGACTTGGCGCCACGACTTGAGGTCTTCGTGCAGGATGCTGGGTATCGCGGTGCGTCGGCGGGTGCTCATCGCGGTCTTGCCCCAGTGTTCGAGCCGTCCGTAGCTGATCACTTCCGTCACCCACGCGAAGTACGCATCGATCGAGGACCAGCGCAAACCCCAAACCTCCTGGTTGCGGGTAGCGAGTCCGTATTGCAAGCTGACGATCGTCGCGTCCCGGTGGGCAAGCAGCGCGTTGCCTCGCTCGCCGCCGCGGAGCATCTGTGCGCGGATCGCCTCCACGGCCTGCGGGGAAAGCGCCCAGCCGGCCAGTGTGCGCGGGGGCACCGCGGACCCGTAGCCGGTTCCACCGCGCCGTGCGGATCGGCGGTGGCTGATGACCGGCTCTTTGGCCAGGCGACACCCGTTCGTCTCGACCTCCGGGACCGTGCTCGAGGCGGCTGCCCAGCTCAGCGCTGAGGAGAGAGCGCGCCAGGCACGCACGCGAGTCGAACGCGGCACGCCCGCTTGGCGCATCTGCTCCCGCCAGGTCCTGGGTGTCTGCGGCCGGTTGAAGTGCTCCGCGGGGGTCTGCGCGATCGCGATGGCGTAGCGCGGCGCCGGCACTCTACGCCCGCCCCCTGGCGTCCTGCGCGGCTTGCCCAGCAGGTAGCTGCCCAGCACCCAGGCGTACTGCTCGTAGGTCGCGGGAGCTAGCCCTTCCTGGTTGCGAGGGTGGGCGTCGGTAGCCAGGAACAGCTCGACGATCTCGGCGATTGTGCGGCCTTCCGCTTGGTTGGCCTCCTTGGCGTCGAGGTCCAGCAGGAAGCGGCGCAGGCTGTCGCGCCCACGCCGCTCGGCGGTTATGTAGTCGCGCATCCACTCGCGGGCATGGCGCGCCGACGGGAAGCTCTTGGTGCTCTCGCGCATGTCGTGGTAGTAGAAGCCGACCTGGTAGGAGCGCTTGCCGCTCTTGCCGACACGCGGCCACGCGGAGCGCTTGCGCCACGGTCTAGCCACCGCTACAGCTCCCCGCGCACGATCGAACAGAGCCTCCGCTTAGGTCCATAGCCGAAATATCGGCGACTACTCGAAACGCGGCCTCCCGAACACGTTTTTGTGCAAACCGCGGTCCTGCTGCGGTAGCGGCACATCGACGCGCCGTGAGAGCGCTCAGTTGCAGGACAAAAGGCTCCGCTGGGGCTCCTCCTTACCATGGAGGTGCTCTACCAGCTGAGCTACGTCGGCACGCTCGCTGCCATCCTACCGCCGTCGAGCGCCCTCAACGAGCGAGCCGCGTACAGCAAGCGCACCGGCGCGATGGCCTCGTGTTTGCCTCGATCGCCCGTCGTTGCCTGGGGAACCCAAAGGCGGACACTGCTTCGGCGGCCAAAGCGGCGGCACCTGGTTGCCGGACACCGGTCGACAGCTAAAGCGGCGGCACCTGGTTGTCGACCTGTGGCCCGTGATATAGATGATTGTGGTCGTTGCAGGCGGCCGGGAAGGTGAATCGGACGCTGTCGCTGCGCACGCCGTTGTAGCTTGCGAACAGCGTCACGAGGCCAACCGTGCCGACCTTGCACCGCGGATCCGTGCTGCTCTGCACGCGGACCACGATCTTCATGATGTTCCCGGGATAGCCCCACATCACCGCGTAGTGCGAGTGGTAGACGAGGTGATGCTCGACCGTCATGATGATCAGCCGGTCGGGCCGGTTGGAGACGCGGTTGACTTGGCAGAGGATCCCAGAGACGGTGTTGGCGGCCAGGTCGATGTCGCCGTGGCCGCGGGCGTAGCTGCCGCTGGCCGCCGTGATCGGAGCGCCCGTGTGGAAGCCCCATGGCGGGATCCCGCCGACGATCGGGATCTGGGAGCAAAACTGAATCGAGTAGCCCGTGGCCGAACCGGCCGTCCCGATCAGCGCCAGCAGAGGCGCCAGCGCCAAAACCGCGAGTCCAACGCGCCGCTTGAGGTGGTGGCTCCCCATCTCCGCGCCGACTATAGCCCTCGCGTCGTAGAGCTGTGCCTTGGTCGGCCTGCGCGTTCCGGGCGACTCGGCGCTGGCCGCGGTAAGACGTACGCGTCGTGCCGGCCGGGAATGCCGGATCAGTAGTACAGCTTGCCGTCCGCTTGCACGGTCATCGGGTAGCTGCTGCTCTTGCGGTTGATCGCACCCGACAACCGGCCGCTGCCGTGTGCGTGCGAGTAGCGGCCGGAGCCGCCCGTGACGGTCAACGTGCCGCCGAACGTGGAGTAGAGGCTGGTGGAGTGCAGCGAGCCGCCGCCGTGTCCGTCGATCGAGCCGCCGCCGTTGGCGTAGATCGTGAACTTCGCCGTGATGGTGGCGCCGATGATGAAGCTCACGCGCACCTTGCCGGGGATCGTTCCCGACACCGGGCCTTCCTCCACCAGTTCGGCGCCGGCGCTGCGCACCGAGCGGAGGTGGCCTTCGTCCTTGACGCTCACCACGTGCGCCGCCCGCGCCGCGGAGCCGGCGGCGCTCGCGACGCCGGCCGCCGCCACAGAGGCTGTTGCGGCGGCAGCGACCAGCAGCGCGCTCCACATCCGCGTGATGCCGCAGCGACGACTCTGCCTGCCCAGCTGTTTGACTATGGACATCCCAAAAACTCCCGATTGAGCAAACAAGCGTACCAGCGCCGCCAGGGTTTGGCGACAGCTGGCAGTTGTGGCGATGATGTAGCGCAAAGTCTACACGGCCACCGGCCTCCTTCCGCCGGTCCAGGTGGGTCGCCCCCGGCGAAGTGCTGGCGCCGGAGGTGGGCGCAATCTGCCTGACGACGGGGCGCTGCTGCTCTCAGTGGGCGACAGCGTGTCGTTGTTCGCCCCAGTCTCACCCGCACCGACGACGGCACGGTGGCGTTCATGCCCGACCGGCCGCTCGGCAACGACCCGGCCGGGGTACGCGCCGGGCTGCGGCTCAACCCGGGAGCGCTGTTGGAATACGACTTCGACACGCTCCCGTTCGCACACGCCCAGCCCATGCTCAGCGACGGGCGGGGGTTGCCGGCGGGGTTCGTGGGGTAGGGGTCTGCGCAGCCGGCTCGCCTGCCGCCAGACAGGTGTCCTGCTTCCTTGGGACCACGACGCAGGCACCCGTCACGCAGAGCGCGAACCCTGAAGCCGACGCCGGGACTCGAACCCGGGACCCCTTCATTACGAGTGAAGTGCTCTACCAGCTGAGCTACGTCGGCACACGGCCCGAATGCTAGCGGGCGCTGTGCGCCTGGGCCATCACATAGGGCGCTTCGCGAGCGCCTCGCCGCGGATCCTGACAGTGGCGGATGCCGCGTCGACCCGGCTGATGGCTCCCCGCCGCACAAGCGCTCAGACGGCGTGGGTCGTGGCACCGGCACCACTACCCATGCCTTTGCGTTCATCGCTGCCGCTACGGTAACGGACTCCAGTTTTCTCCGCTGGCAAGTGACATTAATGCGGTGCCCTCGATGCTTGCCGCCACCCCAAAGCACATAAGCTGTTCCGGTTCTTCGATTTCCACCACTTTTCCGCTGCCGCCTTTGACTAACCAAAAACTGGTCTGCTGCGGGACCTCCACTTCGGCCAGCCACGAGGGTGCTTCTTCTTTAGCTCCCCCTAATTCGACGGTTTTCTCACCGGGATCGGTCTTGGCCTCCGTCAGGATATCTCTGCCAACGACTTTGCCTTCTTTGAATGTACAATTGCCTTCGGCTTTGACGGTCGCGAATATGTCTCCCGACGCTGGTAAGAAGTCTAGTAATAGTTTTTTCTTTGTCGCCGCGTCCTCGACCAACTCGAACCTCAGGCCCACCGTTTCAATTTCCGCTTTTTCAAGTTTACAACCCGTGCCGTCACCATCAATGCCGCATTCTGAATATCTCAGCATCGCTTCGCCAGTACCAGCTTCGCCCGCTTTCGAGCCGATCAGCTTGGCCCCTTTCTTTGCTTCCAGTTTTGTACACGTGACAGTTATGCCACCAGCCCCGAATGTGAAGTTCGCACTCGCCAGTTTCACGGCCGCTTCTGCAGTTTTGCCTTCTGCCAGCCTTTCTCCCTTGACCGTCCAGAACGGCGCTTCTTCCGCATATGCCGCTGTCGCCAAAATCGTGTCGATTGTGCACATCGCCAGCCAGGCCAGCATCAGGCTGCCCAGTCGCAGCGTTCGATACGACTTCATCGCCACGAGCAAAGCCAACACCAGGCTGGTCAGCTGCGTCAATCGATATGACCTCATTGCTTTAGACTCCTTTTGCATGTAGTATCTAGCCTTGGGACGCCAGTTACGTCGGGCTCTCAGTTCGGTCGATAGCCGGGAGCTCGATCCGTCACGACCTTAATTGTCAGACAATCCAGCCGCTACGGTACCGGGCTCCATTTTTCTTTGGTGCTTTTGCCTTCTTTCGCAAGTAAGATTAATGCGGTGCCTTCAAGTTGTGCCGGAACACCAAAGGCCAGCAGTTTTTCGGCTTCTTCTATTTCCACTACTTTACCGACGCCGCCTTTAACTAACCAGAAGCTAGACGGCTGTTCTTTCTCCACTTCGCCCAGCCACGATTCGGCTTCTTCTTTGACCCCTCCTAATTCGATGGTTTTTTCGCCAGGGTCGGTCTCTACCTCGACGAGCTCGTCTCTGCCGGTCACTTTGGTGTCTTTAATCGTGCATCCGCTTCCTTCAAAATGCAGAGTCTCAAACAAGCTGCCTGATGCCGGTAAGACGTCTACTAGCAGCTTCTTTTTTGTCGCAGCGTCCTCCACCAACTCGGCTCTCAGCGGCTGTGTTTCCACTTCTTCTTTTACGACTTTACAGCCGACGCCGTTGCCGGTCACGGTGCATTCTGACAATCTCCCTATGGCTTCGCCCGTAGCGGCTTCGCCTGCGTTCGAGCCATTCAGCTTGGCCCCCGGCTTCGCTTCCGCTTTCCTACAGGTTAAAACGATGCCACCCGCTGCCAGCCTTGAGTTCGCGCTGAACAATTTACCGGCTACTTCTCTAGATTGGCCTGCGGCAAGTCTCATTCCTTCCACGGTGATGAACGGTGCTTCTCCCGCTTGCGCCGCCGGCGTCACGATCACGCCGCACGCGAGCGCCGCGAATACGGCCAGCAACAGGCTACCCAGCCGCAGTAATCGATATGACCTCATTGCTTGATGCTCCTTTGTGTCGTATCTGGCCATGGGCGCCAGTTGTGTTGGGTTGAGGCATCCCAGGGCCGGTATTTAGGTCTCTGCTCTCGTCTTTATCCTCGCCGCTCTTGGGGGCGAGGCTCCCGCGACCGGCGAGGCGGCTGAATCCAACAAATGTGGGCCAGATCCTAGTCCTACGGATACACAGAAAGTACCGCGTGCCGGATAAAAGTAGTGCAGCGGCGTCACCGACGTGGCCGCCGCCACACGCCAGCCAGCCCGAATACCGCCACCAGTCGGGATATTTGCCAGCTTTCTATGCGTCCACCGCAGGCTGAGATAGCCGAATTTGTTTCTGACTATTTATGAAAGTCGGTCGCGCTTCCAGCGGCGACCAAAGCGTACATCCCCACGGCTTCAAGCATGCGTTAGGCGAGCGCCGTGATAGCCCAGGCGCTGAACGCGAATGCTCCTTCGGTCGCACCGTATAACCAGATCATGGTGCCGGTCGGGCCGGCACCCAGGGTCGTTGGTCCGATGTCGGGTTCCGGGCCGAAGTTCCTGTGAGCCTGAAATTCTCGGCTACTTGTGGTTTGCCGCCTTGTTGCGTGTGTGGCCGTGCTTCTTGCCGGAGGGCCGCCTTTTCCCAGAAGGTTTCGCGGCGTGGTGTTTGGCTGCTGGGCAGCCGGTTAGCGTGATGGTGGTGTTTTGTTTGACCGTGGTGCCGTTCTGGGCGACGATCGTCGTTGGCATCGACAGTGGCCGCGTTGTTTTGACGGTCCGCTTGACGTAACGTGTGACGTGTTTCACCCGTCCGTGGACGCGCACGGTGACGCGCTTGCGCACGCGGACTGTCTTCGTCGTGGTCGCTTTGCAGAGGTTCTCGCCGTTGGCGGTGAGGCCGGAGTGGGGGCCCTCTGGGAGGATGGTTTCGAAGCTTGCGATCGGCGCGTCGGGGATCATTTGGAAGCTCGAGTAGAGGATCCCTTTCTTGATGCTGGTACCGCCGTCGAGGACGATTTCGACGCCTTCGCCCTGGAGGACGAACTCGACGTCGGGGTAGGCGGCACCACCGTGGGAGACGATATAGGCGGGGCCGGTGAGGGGGCTGTCGAGGATAGGGGTGCGCGCGACGGCGGTGCCGATCACCGACGTCGCCGGGCACCCGGCCGGGTTCGTGGCGAACTGCGCTTCGGTGCACGCTTTGCTCAGTGTCGAGAGACGCGCCGGGAGCGCCGCGGGCAACTGGAGGTCGACCGCGTGGATATTCGCTTCACCAGGGTTCTGTGCGACCTTGACGGTCAGGCTCGCGCCGTCGGTGCGGCTGGTGTGCCCCTGGGTGGAGGCGGTGAAGCCCGGTTTGAATGGCAGACTGGAGCAGCCGCTCGCCTGGAAGGGGCTCGACACGCTCGCGCTCGCACCCTGCTCGGCCGTGACCGTCGCGGTCACGTGCAGCGGCACGCAGCTCGTCGGGTTGAACGTGAAGTCTTCGCGCGTCAGCGTCACGTTGACGGTCTTCACGCGCAACGGCACACCGTCGATGATCGTCGGGAACGGGTTGGACACGACCGTCGCCTGGGCGGTGCTCGGGTTGATGCGGATCGAGCCGCGCACCACCACGTTCCCAAGGTTGAACGGCCCCGCCACGGCTGGCACGACGACCGAGATCCCGAACGGCCCGTGGTTGTAGGGGCCGGTCAGGTAGACCCTGCCCGTCTCGGGCAGCGGCTCAGAGCCCGCACCCGCGAGCACCGTGACCGTCCCGATCTGGCTTTCCGGCCCGCACGTCCCCGCGTTGGCCTGCGCTTCGCCGCACAGCGCGACACCCGCAAGCTTCGCCAACAACCCAGGCGGCATCGTCTCTTCCAGACCGACCAGGTCCTGTTCGCCGTCCTGGCGGGCGAGGGTCAGCGTGAACGGGCTGTACGCGCCCGCCGCCGCGCTGGTCGTACCCGCCGCGAAAGACGGTGCGAACGGCATACTCGCAGCGCAGCCGGTCACCGCGAACATGGAGGTGCTCGTCGCGCTCGGCGCCTGCGGCGCGCCCCACGGTTCCAGCACCGAACTCGTGGACGCCGCTCCGCACGTCTGCGGGTTCGCCAACGGCGCACGCGGACCACCATGAACCTGAAGCCTCAATTCGCCGACCGGGAACTGCGGGTCTTCCCTGAAGCTCACAGTCAGCTGACCGGTCTCGGGGTTGGCCGACAGCGTCCCCGGGAGCTTGACGATCACCCCAGAACCCGCTACTTCAAGGTAGACGCCGAACAGTTCGCCGTTCACAGCCGACGCTTCCGTGCACGCCGGCTGTCCCGCGCCGCCGCACCTCGGCGTCGCCACATACATGTGACCATGCAGCGGCGAGGCCAGCACCGGGGTCACGGCTTCGACCGTGCCGACCGTCGACGCTGCCGGGCAGTGCCCCGGCGCCGTATGGTAGAGCCCGTCGTCATATTTGCTGCCGTCCCCGCCCGCGTGGCCCGCCCCGAGTTCGGTCGCTTCGGGGTCGCCAAGATCCCGCCCACCGGGGCCAACATCATCACTGCCGATACTGATCCCTTCCGGCCCTTCAGCCTCGCAACCCACAAGGCCCTGGCCCGCCGCCGGATTCAACGACACACCCACAGGCAACGTCACCGTCGCACCCCGCAGCGGCGGCGTCGCCGCTTCGGAGAAGCTCGAGCTCTGCGGGATAGTCAGCACGGTCGTAAACGCCGATGGCGTGTCGGCCTGCGTGGTCCCGCCTTCCGAGGCCCCGCTCGGCCCGAACGCCAACGACGCGGCCACGCTCGCCCCAAGCTGCAAGAGGTTGCACCCCGTCAACCCCGGGTACGCCGTCGCTTCCCGCGACACCGGATGACCAGGGTCATCCCACGATTCCAATTCCACCCGCGCATCCAACGGTTCCCCCGAGCAGTTCACTGGATTCGACAAAAACGCCGCTGTCGACCCACTCCCATTCAACAAACCCGGCTCACCAAACAACGTCAACGACGTACTCATCGTTTCCAACGCCGTCGGCAACCCCGGCACATCAACCCGCAAACGATACCCCCCCGGGGTATGCACCACACTCGCATACAAATAAATCTCCTGTTCGGCATACGTGAACCCGAACTCCGCGGGGAAACCCGCCTCCGGAACGATGTTGAACACCGGCGAAGCATCCCCGTTCCGTTCCCGCTCACTAAACTCGAACCCACCCGTATTCAGTGTTGAGCCCGTGACACCAAACACCCCCACCCGGCTCCCCGCCGGGCATTTTTCCAAACCCAACGGTTTTTCGGCAACTTCTTCCCTTGCGTCCGTTCCAAGCTCGGTCTGCGTACACTCGCCTTCCGCCGGCGAGCCGAGCGCCCGCGGGTCGCCGAGAAACCCCAAAGGCAATTCCACAACAACGCTCTTGATATTCTCGACCGGCTCATAGTTCGTTAGGCGCGAGGATTTCTTGCTTCCTTCCGGCGCAAGCACACTCGGCACACCGAGCGTCGTCGTCACCGACCACGGATGCCCACCCGCACCACTGCTCAAACCAGCTTCCGTGCCATCCGGTTCAAACCCGAATTCCCCAACTTCAAACGACGGCGGCCGCCACGACACCGGGCTCCTCACGCTCGCCGACACCGACCCTGCCGCACCACCACCACCGACCACAGCATCATCCGTCAACACCAACGGCCCCCGCCCCGCGAGTTCCCCGGCTTCCGATTCTTCCTGCACCGCCTGCGACGGGTTCGACACCTTCACTTCAAGAATCGGCGCATAATGACCCGCCGCGACCGATTCGCCTTCACCAGCCCCGCCGAACGTGCACCCAAGCACCTCGCGCTTTTCCCCATTTTCGGTCGTTGCGCATTCCCACTGTTCCCCTTCGAACACGCCGCTGTTAAAGCCACTGAAATGGCCCGTAACCTTGATCCCCGCAGGCAACGTGTCGGTCAATTTCACCACACCACTCGACGCGGTATTGCCAGCGTTCAGAATCAGTAGCTGATACTTATCACACTTGCCTTCCAGTTCGCACTCCACCCCACCGGCAGCCGAAACACCGCTAGGCTCACCAACCACACCAACCTTCCAACCGACACTCCCGAACGCCGACGAAACACTCGCCGCACACAACAAACAGACCGCAGCAACAACAATCAGACGAGCCAGCTTCAGCCACACCATCACACACCACCCGCCAACCTGGTCCTGTCGCGCCCGCGGTGCACCGCTCGCCCGCGCCGCGCCGCAAAGCGACCTCCACTGCCGCGCCTACGCGACCCGCGACTCCCTCTCCCGCGTACGCACTTGGCACGCCTCAACACCACACCCACCCCACATCGCGCACGCAAGGCACGTACAACCTTCGATCGCGGGGCAGCTGCAGCACCAGCTGCCGACGCCTCATCCGCCGGCGCGACCTCCGAAGTGCTCCCCGGCGGACCAAACACGGGCAAGCCCGCCACACGATCCAAACACCCTTCCCCTTCACATGGCGGAGCAGCTTCCGGAAATGCAAACCCACCATCAACCCGAGCATCATACACATCTTCCTGAGTATCAGTATCACTTTCCACCAAAGACGCCGCTGTCTTGAAGAAAATATTCTCACCTGACGCATCCAACCCCAACAACTCACTAGACCGCACGGCCGCACCGCCCGAAATCAGAAACACGTTTCCATCCCTAATAGCACCATCACTGCGATACTCATACACACTTGTCGCTCCAGCCACAGCCGCCGCCTCAGCCCCAGGCGCCAAAGCACCCACACTTTCAAACACCACAGTCAGACCATCATCAGACACCATCAGCCGATCTGCTTCAGACGGCGAATCGCTTTCAATGTACTGCTGCTTGACGATGGTCGACTGGCTGGCGTTTGCGTTGGCGAGCCCGGCGCCGTAGCCAACCTGTCCAGTCGAAACACGAACCAGTTCACCTACCTGCGCGTCATACTCAAACACCTGCGGTTCACTGCTCGTGTCACCTGGCGTCAGGTCAGCCACACTCGCGAACACCAAAAAACGGCCGTCCGGTGTCGACTCCACCGGCCGACTATCTAGAGCGCTCCAATCTATGGCATCGCCTTCTTTATCTGCCGCGCCGACGGACGGACATTGCGCAAAGCCCGTAACTGCACCGGATTCTCCCGGCCCGGAGCACAACGTGGCGATGAACGCCAGTCGCCCCGCCGGATACGCCGCATCACGCTCAAACACATATAGATTATCCGCACCCTTCACCGGCACCCGACCCTCGGCACTCGGGCCTTTCGTCAACACGCCCCGCGCGACGAAATACACGTGCGAACCATCCTCCGAAACACGCGCTACACCTTGCACCTCCGCTGCTTCCCCAGCACCCGCGGCAGAAACCCGCACCACCTTTTCACCAGGCGGCGCATCCAAATCATACTCATACAGATTCATCGAGCCATCCCCACCCAGCAACGCCTGTTCCGTCAAAAAGAATACCCGCGAACCATCTTCGGAAGCTCCCGCAAACTCAGCGCCCCTCCGGCCTTCCGCGAGCGTCGCCGGCACCGAGCACGTGGAACACGCCGTCGTCAACGGCTCGGAAATTGGGACCGTTTCAATGCCCCCGAGCCGTGCATACAATTCATCGACTTCTGGCGCTTGTACTTCGTCACGACAGTGACCGTCACCGGTTGCGTCGGTCGCTGCCGTGAAGAACACGGTGCCACCGTCAGCCGACATCGCGTTGTAGACATCCAAGCTCTCGATCGAGCCGAGATCGGTCTCACAGTCGCTGATCAGATCGCCGTCGTTGCCGACACCAACCAGCGCCGGACGCGATCCACCCTCAACCAACTCGTACAGTGACCGATTGGCCCGCGTTTCCCCCGATGGCACAAACGTAGTATCGCCAGGCCACAAGGGCGCCCCGGTCTGCAACTCGAACAACACATGGGCCAGGTCATCAGACGCAGCCGCATATTTGACGGCGGAATTATAGAAAAAGGGTTCGTATGCGCCTGCCGGCGGGCCGCGTTCGGCCGACGGCGGAACGAGCGGCCCCAGGCGCACGAACAAGCCGCCCGCCTCGCGAACATAGGCGTCCTCGGCATACTGCGATTGCGCAGGAGTGCGCATCAGCCACAGCGACGCTCCAGCGTCAGGTGTCGCAGCTCGGAAGAGCTGCGCCGGGAACTGCGAGATCGGCGGCGTGACCGAGGAAGTTTCCCACCCATGAGATGAACGCGAGACCAGATAGAAGGCACCTTCAGTAAAATCTGCATCGCTTTCCGTTCCGGCAAACGTCCCCAACGAATTCACGAGCACTTGCGAACCGTCACTCGCCACCGCAGCCAGTGCACCGCCCCGTGCTCCCTCCTCGAAGACCGGTGAGACCATCTCATACGCCCGGCAATCTGGAAGATATTCGCGGAAACCCTCGAGCGATTCATTGGGACACACACTCAGGTTCGTGTCCCCACCGGCATCGGCCGACGGGACACAGCCGACCACCAACACCGCGGCAACAAGCGCCACACGGCTGCACGCCCATATGCACTTCATCATCCGATGAACCTCCCCCTGCCACACCATACAGAGTCATCTCCCATTTTAGATCGAGCGAGCTTCACAGCCTGCCACATCGACATAAGAAGATGTGGGACCCAAGACCACCCCGGGCCCCACACCTATTAACACGGCAAGCTAGCTATTTAGGGTAACGGGCTCCATTCTTTTCCACTGACCAGCGCCAGTGCGGCAGTACCTTCGAGTTTTGCCGGGACACCAAAGGCCATTAGTTTTTCGGCTTCTTCGAGTGTGACCGTTTTTCCTACTCCTCCTTTGACTAACCAGAAGCTTGGGGGCTGTTCTTTCAGCACTTCCGCATGCCACGAGAGAGCTTCTTCAGCTGTTAGCCCTAATTCGACGACTCTTCCGCCAGCGGTCCTGACCTGAGCCAATACGTCCTTTCCGGTGACTTTCGTTTCTTTAACGGTGCAGCCGGTTCCCGTGAATTTTAGGGTCGTGAACAGGCTGCCCGACGCCGGTAAGAAATCCACTAACAGTACTTTTTTCGTCGCCGCGTCCTCCACCAACTCTGCCCTCAGGGCGACCGTTTCCACTTCTTTACTCGTAACTTCGCAAGGCGTGCCGTTGCCTGTCACCGTGCATCCTGAATATCTCAGAGTCGCTTCGCCGGTTCCGGCTTCGCCCGCTTCCGAGCCTAGCAGCTTGGCCCCTTTCTTCACTTCCAGGGTGGTACATGTAACAACATCTGCACCCGCCGTGAGCGTAGAGCTGCCGACCGCCGTCACGGACGGTTCTTCGCTTTCGCCTTTTTTCAATAGTTTTTTCGCCACGCTGAATCTCGGTGCTTCTTCCACCGCTTGCGCCGCCGTTGCTACGATCGCGCCGAACGCGAACACCGCGAGCATGGCCAGCACCAAGGTGCCCAGCCGGCTTAATCGATATGACCTCATTGCTTTATGCTCCTTTGTGTCGTATCTGGCCAGGGCGCCAGTTGTTCCTGAGTCGAGGCATCCCAGAGCCGGTATTTAGGTCTCTGCTCCCGCCTTTGGCACGCAGAGGTTGGTTCGGTCCTCGTCCTACCCCGGCCCCGAGTCGCTACCCGCGGCACCAGTTCGGTCGATAACCTGGGGATCCGCCCAGCCGTCGGGCCGATCTACCAAAGCTTTAGTTGTGTTACTTAGCGCTTCAAACACTTCTCGTTGCCGGCTGCCTTATCCCGCCACTCTTTGGGGGCGAGACTCCTGCGACCCGCGGATGCGACCGCACTCAACTTGGTGGGCCAGATCGAGTCCTGCGGGGAGAATCTATTCGCGTAACGGTTTTGTATGTCAATGATAGTCTATTGAGCGCACCGTGTCAATAGCCCGCAACAAAGAGGTTTGTGGGCCCGCCGGATCTCCGGCGGGCCCACGTTGCTTCGTTGGAACGCTTGCGGCGCGTCGTTCGGCTTGCTTATTCGCCGAATTCTTCGATGACCAGTCTGCCGGCCTGTTCGATCGTGTTGTTGAGTACCGCCTTGTTGCTGCTGGTCGGCAGGCCGATTTTCGCGTCGATGATCGGGTCGAGGAGGAACGAGAAGACTCCGCCGCAGCCGGTGGCTTCCGGCGCTGAGAAGCCGCTGTCGACGAGCGTATTGTTTTTGATGACAAGGATGCCGCCTTCGGCGCGTTCGCCGAGTTCGCCGAGTTTGCCTTTCAGCGAGCCCGAAGTTCCCGACGTCAGTTTGAGAGTAATCGGTTCGGCATTGGAACCGACGTAGCATTCTTCACCGAACAGCGGGTTTTCCAGTTTGACCTTGACCGGTAGCGTCAGGCCGGTACCGGTTTGACCAAGGAGGGCTTCCTCGTTGAGTTTGATCGAGCTGGCGGGAGCCGCCAGTTCGGTCGTTGCGTTCACACCGGTGGTTTTGTTTTCAAACACGAGTTCGCATGAGGTTCGCGCGAGCCATTCGAAGAACCCATTACCTGTTATTTCATTGCACTTCACCAACCCGAGCAGCCCGCCCGGGACTTTCTGGGCCGTTTTGGAAAATGTTTCGCCTGTTTCCACACCGACGAATTTTGTGGATTCTCCAGTGCCGGAGAACCCGCCCTGCAACGTCTGTGTTGCCACGATCGGCACCCCCTGTTTGCCGAGCGTGATTTCGCCGCTTATCGTCTTTGACACGATGCACGTGCTCAGCGGCCGGTGGCTGAGCGGACAATCGGCGAACACTGCGTATTCGCCTGTTGGTGTTGCCATCGCCGAGGCGGCGCCAAACACCGCGAACAACGCTGTGAGGGCCGCCGCGACAAACAGCGCGGGGCCGATACGGTGCTTCATCATTGATATTCACCTTCCTTTTTGGTTGATAGCGCCTCCGTGCGCTGATTGGTCGCCCATCCATGGCTGCAGCTTTTGCTTTGTTGTGTGATGCGTGCCTGCCAGGTCTCGTCGCTGTCTGTCCTCTTTCCTAGGTAGCGAGCGGTGCCGTAACGGCCCAGGTGCCGAACGCGAGGGCTCCTGGGGTGGCGCCATAGAACCAGATCATGGTGCCGGTGGGACCCGCTCCGAGGGTCGTCGGCGAGGCGTCGACTATTTCGGTCTCGGTTGTTTCGACTTCTTCGAGCTTTTCGGTGTAAATGCAGAGGTTGCCTGGCTTTGCCTTGGGTTCCTCGACCGTTCCGCCTTCGCACGCGGGCGACGCTTCAAGTTCTTCTCCTTCGAGGATTTCTTTGCCGTTGGGCGCGATGAAATGGACGGCTTTCTTGCCGAGCGCGGTCTGGCCGGCGCCACGTGAGTGGAGCGGTATCGGGAAGGAGATCGGGACGGCCTGGATCCCGGGCGAGCCGCTGACCCTGCCCGTCGCCCAAGTGCCCGTCTCACTCTTTTCCGGCGGCAGTTCCGAGGGAAATGCACCAGCCCCGCCTTCGCTGCCGTTGCACACGGCCGCTTCAGGGCTTGCGGACTTGATCACCACACCGCCATTCTTGCAGCCGTGTTCTTCGCCGGTGAACGTTTCGGTGGTAGCGCCGGTACCGTTCGTGCCGGCAGTACCGTTCGTGCCGTCTGTGCCGGTAGTGCCGGGACTGCCCTGCGGGCCTTTTTCACCGTTTGTACCGTTTGTGCCGGCGGCGCCTTGTGGACCGGCCGCGCCGGCGGGACCCTGCGGCCCGGCGGGGCCGCGCGGCCCAGGCTTGCCACTAGCCGGCTTTTTGACCTTCTTCTTGGCTGAGATCAGCGCCGTGCTGCGGAGGTGGCCGCCGCCGTGCGTGCCGGAGACGGCGTAGGCGCCCCCGGACATCGCAAACACGACCGCCATTGTCGCGGCAATATTCGCGTATGTCATGTGCCTGCGTACGATGGAGAACATAAAATGTGATGCCTTTCTTGCTGGCTCCCGGTCGAAGGTCGTTTAAGCCAGGTTATTTGTGTTTTGCTGATATGTGGCGTGTGTGGTGGTGTTTTTTGTGTGGTGGTGTGTTTTTGGTGGTGTGTTTGCCGGTTGTTTTTTTGTGGGTTGGGCAGCCTGTTGGGGTGATAGTGGTGTTTTGTTTGATCGTGGCGCCGTTTTGGGCGGTGATTGTGGTTGGCATCGTTAGCGGCCGGGGTGTTTTGATGGTTCGTTTGACGTATCGTGTGGTGTGCTTTGGGTGGCCGTGGATGCGTATGGTGATGCGCTCGCGCACCCTCACTGTCTTCGTCGTGGTCGCCTTGCAGAGGTTCTTGCCGTTGGCGGTCAGCCCGGAGTGCGAACCCTCCGGGAGCACGGTTTCGAAGCTCGCGATCGGGGCGTCGGGGACCGTTTCGAAGCTCGAGTAGAGGATGCCCTTCTTGATGCTCGTGCCGCCGTCGAGGACGATCTCGACTTCTTCGCCCTGCAGCACGAACTCGACGTCCGGGTAGGCGGCGCCGCCGTGCGAAACGATGTACGCCGGTCCGCTGAGAGGGCTGTTCAGTAGGGGGGTGCGCGCGATCGCGGTGCCGATCACGGAACTTGCCGGGCACCCCGCCGGATCGGCGACGAACTGCGCTTCGGTGCAGGCTTTGCTCAGCGTCGAGAGGCGCGCGGGAAGCGCGACGGGCAACTGTAGGTCGACCGCGTGGATGTTCGCTTCGCCGGCACTCTGTGCGACCTTGACGGTGAGGCTCGCGCCATCCGGCCGGCTGGTCTGCCCCTGGGTGGAGGCGGTGAGGCTCGGTTTGAATGGCAGCCCCGTGCAGCCGGTGGCCTGGAACGGGTACGACACGTTCGCGGTCGCACCCTGCTCGGCCGAGACCTTTGCAGTGACGTGCTGCTGTGCACAGTTGGTGGGGTTGAACGTGAAACCCTCGCGCGTCAGCGTGACGTTGATCGTCTTTACGCGCAGCGACACGCCATCGACGATCGTCGGAAACGGGTTGGATACGACGGTCGCCTGGGCGGTGCTCGGGTTGATCCGGATCGAGCCACGCACGACCACGTTCCCGAGATTGAACGGCCCCGCGACGGCGGGCACGACGACGGAGATCCCGAACGGCCCGTTGTTGTAATGGCCGGTCAGGTAGATCCTGCCAGTCTCGACCAACGGCTCCGAGCCGGCGCCGGCGAGCACGGTGACCGTCCCGATCTGGTTTTCGGGCCCGCACGTCCCCGAGTTCGCCTGCGCTTCGCCACACAAGGCGACACCGGCGAGCTTCGCCAGCAACCCCGGCGGCATCGTCTCTTCCAATCCTGTGAGGTCCTGTTCGCCGTCCTGCCGGGAGAGCGTGAGCGTGAATGGGCTGTACGCGCTGGCCGCAGGATTGGTTGTGCCCGCCGCGAACGACGGGGCGAACGGCATCGTGGCGCCGCAACCGGTCACCGTGAATGCAGAGGTGCTTGTCACGCTCCGCGCCTGCGGCGCGCCCCACGGTTCGAGCACCGAGTTGGTCGACACCTGCCCGCACGTCTGTGGGTTCGCGAGCGGGGCACGCGGACCGCCGTGGACCTGCAGCTTCAGTTCGCTGACGGGGAACTGCGGGTTTTCCTTGAATGAGACGGTCAGCTGACCGGTCTGCGGGTCGGCAGACAGGCTCCCCGGGAGCTTGACGATCACTCCCGACCCCGCGATTTCGAGGTAGACGCCGAACAGTTCACCGTTCGTCGCCGATGCTTCCGTACACGCGGGCTGGCCGGCGCCTCCGCACTTGGGCGTCGCGACGTACATGTGGCCGCGCAGCGGTTCGGCGAGGTCCGGGGTCACGGCTTCGACCGTGCCGACCGTTGAGGCCGCTGGGCAGTGCCCGGACGCGGTGTGGTAGAGCCCGTCGTCATATTTGCTGTCGTCCCCGCCTGCGTGGCCAGCCCCGAGTTCAGTCGCTTCAGGATCCCCGAAATCCTGGCCGCCGGGGCCGACATCATCACTGCCGATGTTGATCCCTTCCGGCCCTTCGGGCTGGCAACCCACAAGACCCTGGCCAGCCGCCGGGTTCAGCGACACACCCGCCGGCAGCGTCACGGTCGCGCTCTTCAGCGGCGGTGACGCCGTTTCGGAAAAGCCGGACGTCTGCGGGATGCTCAGCACCGTCGTGAACGCCGATGGCGTGTCGGCCTGTGCGGTGCCTTCTTCGGAGGCAGCACTCGGCGCGGACATCAACGATGCGCCCACGCTCGCCCCGAGTTGCAAGAGATTGCAGCCGGTCAGAGTCGGATACGCCGTGGTTTCCCGCGAGACAGGGTGCCCAGGATCATCCCACGATTCCAATTCCACCCGCGCCTTCAGCGGTTCCCCCGAGCAATCTGCCGGGTTGGAGAGGAACGCCGCGGTCGAGCCGCTGCCGTTCAGCAGACCGGGCTCGCCGAACAGCGTCAGCGTGGTGCTGATCGTTTCCAACGCCGTCGGCAAGCCCGGAACGTCGATTCGCAACCGGTAACCCTCCGGGGTATGCACCACGCTTGCGTACATGTAGATCGCCTGGTGCGCATATGAGAACCCGAACTCGGCCGGGAACCCTTCCTCCGGGATGACATTGAACACCGGCGACGCGTCCCCGTTATCTTCCCGTTCGCTGAACTCGAACTCACCTGTAGCCAGCGCCGAGCCCGTAACTCCCAACACCCCAACCTGGCTACCTGTCGGGCATTTTTCGGCCGCTCCTTCTTCGGTATCTGCCGCCAGCTCCGTCTGTGTGCACTCGCCCTCCGCCCGGGAACCGAGCGCCTGCGGGTCACCGAGAAACCCTAGGGGCAATTCCACGACAACATTCTTGATGTTCTCGACCGGCTCGTAGTTCGTTTCCACCGACGATTTCTTACTCCCTTCCGGGGCCAGCACACTGGGCACACCCAGCATCGCCGTCACCGACCATGGGTGCCCACCGGCACCACCGCTCAAGCCCGCTTCCGGCCCATCCGGTTCAAACGAGAATTGACCGACTTCAAACGATGGCGGCTGCGCCGAAACCGGACTCGTCGCACTCGCCGCCACCGATCCCGTCGCCCCACCACCGCTCACCACGACGTCATCCGTCAACACCGATGGGCCCGAGCCCACCCGTTCCCTGGCTTCGGATACTTCTTGCATGCCTTGCGTCGGATTCGACACCTTCACTTCGAGGATCGGCGCATAATGACCCGGCGCGACCGATTCTTCTTCGCCGGCGCCACCGAATGTGCATTCCAGCACCTCGCGGCTTTCCCCGTTTTCCCCCGTGGCACATTCCCACCGTTCACCTTCACCTTCGGGACGGTTATAGCCACTGAAATGGCCCGTGACTTTTATCCCCGCCGGCAGCGTATCAGTCAAGCTCGTCACACCAGTCGACGGAGCGCTACCTCCGTTCAATATCAGCAACTGATACTTATCGCACTTTTTTTCCAGCGCACAAGCCACCCCGCCAGCAGCCGAAACAACGCTCGGCTCACCCACCACGTTAACCTTCCAGCCAACCTCCGACGCCGCAGACGAAACACCCGTTCCAACCAGCAAAGTCACCGTCGCCGCTACCACCAATGGCACCAACTTCAACCGCGCCATCACACACCACCTCGCAGTCCCGCCCTGCCGCGCCGTTTCATCGCTCGCATACGCCGAGTCACCGAGCCACCCCTCCCGACGCGAGCGCTGGCCGCACGACTCTCTCTCCGGCGTACGCACCTGCCGCGCCTCAACCCCGGACCCACAGGACATCGAGCATCCGAGGTGCGAGCACTCCTCAGCGATGGGTCGGCTCCACCATCTGTCGGCACCACACCTACCGGCCCGATCACCGTCGCGCTCCCCGGCGGACCGAACACCGGCAAACCTGCCGCCGAACCTAGACACGTTTCCCCTTCGCATGGGAGGGCAGCTTCCCGCACGGGGAATCCACCATCGACCCGCGCGTCATACACATCTTCCTGGGTATCGGTGTCGTTTTTAACCAAAGACGCCGCTGTTTTGAAGAAGATGTCATTCCCCGACGCATCCAAACCCAAGAGCTCGCTCGACCGTGTGCTCAAACCATCCGAGATCAAAAAAACGTTCCCGTCTTTGATCGCACCATTGCTGCGATACTCATATACACTGACCGCTCCGGCCGCAGCCGCTGGTTCAGCCATAGGTGTCAGAGCCCCGGCACTTTCAAACACCACAGTCGCGCCGTCGTTTGACACCATCAACCTACTAACTTCAGATGGCGAAACGCTTTCAAGGTACTTTTGTACGACGATAGTCGAGGCGCTGGCGTTACTATTGGCAAGGCCTGCCGCGTACCCTGCCTCGCCTGTCGAGACGCGGGCCAGTTCACCCGTCTGCGCGTCATACTCAAAGATCTGCGGTTGACTGCTCGTATCGCCGGGCGTCAGATCGGCTACACTCTCAAACACCAGATAGCGACCGTCGGGGGTTGCCTCGACCGGTCGACTATCTCGCGCCATCCAATCCCTGAAATCACCCTGTTCGTCCGCCGCACTCGTGGATGGACATTGCGCCAGCGAGACCGTGCCGGATTCTCCTGGTCCGGAGCACAACGTGGCGACGAACGCAAGGCGCCCGGCCGGATACGCAGCGTCGCGCTCATAAATATACAGATTGTCGGCCCCTTTCATGGGTTCGCGGCCTTCCACATTTGGCCCGCTGGTCAGCACCCCTCGGGCAACAAAGTAGACGTGCGACCCATCCTCCGAAACACGCGCCACACCCTGCACATCCGCAGCTTCGCCACCGGTCGCGACAGACACTCGGACCACCTTCTCGCCGGGCGACGCACCGAGGTCGTACTCGTACAGGTTCATTGACGTGTCGCTTCCCAACAGCGCCTGTTCGGTCAGAAAGAAGACTTTGGAGCCACCTTCGGATGCACCCGCGAATTCGGCGTCCATCCTACCTTCCGCCAACGTTGCCGGCACGTCACACGCCGGACACGCAGACGCCGATGGCTCCGAGATGGGGACAGTTTCAATGCCGCCGATCCGTGCATATAGTTCGTTGACTTCGGGTGCTCGGACGTTACCGGGACAGCTACCGCTCGCGTCAGTCGCCGCCGTGAAGAAGACGGTTCCGCCGTCGGTCGACATTGCGTTGTAGACATCCTGGCTCTCAACCGACCCGAGGTCCGTCTCACAATCGCTGATCAGGTTGCCTTTGCTTTCAACACCAACCAGTTCCGGACGCGACGCGCCCTCCACCGACTCGTAGAGCGAGCGATTGACTTGCGTGGCCCCCGACGGCACAAACGTCGTATCATTGGGCCACAGCGGTGTCGATGTCTGCAACTCGAACAGTGCATGCGACAAATTGTCCGACGCGGCCGCATAGCTTGTACCTTTATTATAATAGAAGAACTCATCTGCTTCGGCCGCGGGGCCTTGTTCGGCCGATGGCGGGATAAGCGGGCCGAGACGCACAAACGAGCCATCCGCCTCTCGGACATATGCGTCCTCGGCATACTGGGATTGCGCGGGGGTTCGCATCAGCCAGAGCGACGCTTCAGCATCTGGTGAGGCCGCCCGATAAAGCTGGGCCGGGAATCGAGAGACCGGTGGCGTGACCGAGGAAGCTTCCCATCCCTGAGAGGAGCGCGTGAGCAGGTAGATGGCGCCTTCAGTGAAGTCGGCGTCGCCTTCGGTGCCGGCGAATGCACCCAATGAATTGGCCAGCACCTGCGAGCCATCGCTCGATACCGCCTCCACAGCGACTTTGGCGCCCTCCTTGAAGACCGGCGTGACCATCTCGTACGCTCGGCAATCGGGGAGATCTATGCGGAAGCCTTCCAGCGATTCGTTGGTGCACGCGCTGACGTTCGCGTCGCCGCTGGCATCAGCCGACGCCGACCACGCGAAAACCAGCAAGATGGCCACCGCCCAACTGCCGACCCATATCTGTCTTAGCATCGATGCACCCTCTCCCTCCACAGCATGTGGAGCCGTCTTCTTTCAATGCCCGCCGCGCCAGCAGGAGTAAACGTGGGACCCAGAGCGAACCCTGGACCCCACGCCTGACCGTCAGATCAGCTAGCTATTACGGTAATGGACTCCATTTTTCTTTGGTGCTTTTGCCTTCTATTGCTAGTAAGATTAACGCGGTGCCTTCGAGTTTTGCGGAGACGCCAAAGGCAGCGAGTTTTTCAGCTTCTTCGATGTCCACTAATTTGCCGACGCCACCTTTCACTAACCAGAAGCTTTCCGGCTGTACTTTCTCTACTTCACCTAGCCACGATTCAGCTTCTTCTTTAACGCCACCTAATTCGATAGTTTTTTCACCGGGGTCTGTCTTGACCTCGAGCAACTCGTCTATACCGGTCACTTTCGTTTCTTTAACGGTACATCCACTTCCTTCGAAATGCAACGTTGCAAACAGTTTGCCCGATGCCGGTAAGAAGTCGACTAACAGTATTTTTTTTGTCGCTGCGTCCTCCACCAGCTCAGCTCTCAAGGGCTGCGTTTCCACTTCTTCTTTTACGGGTTTACAAGGCGAGCCGTTGCCGGTCACTGCGCATTCTGAATATCTGAGCGTCCCTTCGGCCGTACCGGCTTCGCCCGCATTGGAGCCATTCAGCTTAGCCCCCGATTTCGCTTCCACCTTTTTACAGCTGACAACGTCCGTACCCGCTGTCAGCGTCTGGTTCGGACTGAACGCTTTGATGGTTATTTCTCTAGACGAGCCTGATGCCAGTCTCGTTCCTTCCACAGTAATAAACGGTGCTTCTTCCGCCTGCGCCGCCGCCGCCATCACGGCCCCGAACGCAAACACCGCCAGCATCGCCAGCACGAGGCTGGTCAGCCGGCTTAATCGGTATGACCTCATTGCTTTATTCTCCTTGTGTCGTATCTGGCCTTGGAGCACCCATTGTTTGAGTCGAGGCGTCCTGGGGCCGGTATTTAAGTCTCTGCTCCCGTCTTTGGCACGCAGAGGATTAGTTCAGCCGTCGCCCAACCCCGGCTCCGTGTCGCTTCCGCGGGACCGATTCGGCTGATGGCCTGGGGATCTGCCCGAACCGTCCCGGGCCGACCTGCCAAAGCTTTATTTGTGTGACCTCTCGCTTCACACACTCCCTCGTTGCCGGCTATCCCTCCTCGCCGCCATGGGGGCGAGGCTATTGCGACCCGCGGAGGCGACCGCACTCAGCAAGGTGGGCCAGATCGAGTCCTACGGGTGGAGAGAAAATACTACAAGCCGGTGGGAGCGTTGGGGGGCCGTCGCCGATCGTGGGGCCACGACGCGCCGGTCTCCCGTATGCCGCCTACCAATCGGGAATTCGCCACCTCCCCGGGCCGTATCCACTACAGGCTGGGATAGCTGAACTTGTCTCCGACTCTCCTTGGAGTCGCAGGTTCCCACCCTCCGGCGACACCCATGCGCGCCCGACGGCGGTCGAGTGCGGCGCCTCCGCTGCGGCGGGCCTTCCCCGTCGCTCTGCTGGCACCGTCCCCATCCCAGTACAGGCTCCCATATGTCAATGATAGTTGATTGTTCGCACTTCGTCAATGACCGCCCGGAAAACAGCCGCAATTTGCGAGAAATCAGCCCCGCTCCGGCTTCGGGTCGGGGTCGGGGTCGGGGTCGCACACGCTGCAGCAGCGGCGTCGCGTTCGCGCTGCTGGGAGTCGCCGAAATGCTCGTAGGCCGTGTTCCTGACCAGTGCGCCCTGCTCCGCTCCTGCCCGAGGAGGCCCCCGTACGCCTCACAGCCCCGCCAATACCTCCAGCAGCGACTCGCCATGCCTCTCGCAGAACGCCGGGCCGATGCCGCGGATCTCGATCAGCTCCTCGGTGCTCGACGGGCGGCGGCGGAGGATCTCCTCCAGCACCGCGTTGGGGGCCACGGTGTACGCCGGCTTGCCCTCGGCGCGGGCATAGCGCCACTCCCTCAGCTTCTCGTACTGCGACGCATCCACCGGCTCAGCGGGTGGAGTCGGCGAGGAATCGCCGGGCCCGCCCGGGACGGCGCCGTTGGTGGCAATGGGCGTCCTGGCGCGAGGCGACCCAACGGCACCGGGCTTGGCCGCCAGCGCCCGCTCCAGCTCCGGGTCGGGGTCACACACGCTGCAGCAGCGGCCCTCGCGCTCGCGCTGCTGGGAGTCGCCGAAATGCTCGAGGATCTGGGCGCGGCGGCAATCGCTGCCGTTGGCGATAAACCGCTCGATCGCGCGGTATGAGTCCCAGCCGCGGTCCTTCGCCGCCTTGATCGCCGCCCACGCCGCCCGCCCGTCGAGATCGCCGGTGAGGCGCACGCGCAGCACGCCGCGTGCGCCCGGCTCAAGCTCGGCCGCGCCCGCGCGCTCGGCGATCGACAGCAGCACCCGCTCGGTGTCGTCCAATTCGTGGGGTGCGATCTCGGCGACCTTCGCTCCGTTCGCCCGCCGCGCGAGGCGATCCACGTACCCCCGCACATCCTCCACACTCCACTCGCGCTCGGTGTTGAAGCGGATCAGCCTGCCCAAATCCATGCGCGACGCCAGCAGCAATGCGCGCGCCGGCTTGCCGTCGCGGCCGGCGCGGCCGGCCTCCTGGTAGCAGGCCTCCAGGCTCGTCGGGATCGCCCAATGCACCACCGTGCGCACATCCGCCTTGTCCACGCCCATCCCAAACGCGTTGGTCGCCACCACCACCTCCGCCGCACCCTCCATAAACGCCTGCTGCGCCGCGCGACGGCGCGCGGACGACAAGCCGGCGTGGTAGGCCACCGTGGGAATCCCCTGGCCCGCGATCAGCTCGCTCACCGCGTCGGTGTCTTTGCGCGTCCCGCAATACACGATCGCCGGGCGCGCCCCGGGTGCGCCCAAGACGTGCAGCAGCGCCGCCCGCTTGCGCGCCACCGCGCCCTTGCCCTCCAAGCTCACCACGTCCCACGCGATGTTCGGACGGTCGAAGCCGGAGCTCACCGGCAGCCACTCGCGCAACCCCAGCCGCGCCGCGATCTCGCCCGCCACGCGCGGCGTCGCCGTCGCCGTCGCCGCCATCACCGGCGGGCGCCCCAACGCCGCGATCGCCCCATGCAAGCGCAGGTAGTCGGGGCGGAAGTCGTGGCCCCACTCGGCCACGCAGTGGGCCTCATCCACCACAAACAGCCCCACCTTGCGAGTACCCAGCACCTCGCGGAAGCCGCGCGAGGCGAAACGCTCGGGGGCCGCCAGCACCAGCTGCGCCCAGCCCGACTCGATGTCCATCAGCGCCCGCGCGTTGTGGCCCTCCTCCATCCCCGACGCCAGCATCACCGCCTTCACCTCCGTCTCCTGAAGGCGGTGATGCTGGTCGGCCATCAGCGCGATCAGCGGGCTCACCACCACCACAAGGCCGCGGCCCGCCAGCGCCGGCAGCTGGTAGCACAACGACTTGCCCGCGCCGGTTGGCATCACCACCAGCGTGTCCCTCCCCTCCAACGCCGCCGCCACCGCCTCGCGCTGCCCGGCGCGAAACTCCTCCAACCCGAACCGCCGCAGCAGCTCCTCCGGGGCCGGCGGCGGCGCCGTGTCGCCCGCCTGGGCGTCCACCAGCTCGCGCAGCCCGCCGGCCGCCTCGTTCAACTCCGCGCGCCCCGCCCCGTCCAGCGCCGGCCACAGCTCGCGCGCCTGGCTCAGCACCCCGCGGGCGCGGGCGCACGCCACCGGATCGCCGGGGCGCTTCTCCAGCCCGCTTCGCGCAGCCGCGATCGCCGCCAGCATCTCATCCATCGCGCGCACCGTACCTCTCTCTCCGGCCGTCACGCCCGTTCGGGACAGCCGCGGGCTCCGGCGGCCCTTGGGCGTGCCTCGAAGGAGGTCGGCAGTCCCTCCCCCGACCCCCCTTGGGGGGGTCCTCATCCTCCTCCTTACGCTGCGCGCCGCGTCCACACCACGCGCGCGCCGTCGCCCGGCACCAGCGTGATCGCGCGGCGGCGGATCCGCTCGCCCCCGGCCCAGCTCCTCGCGCCGGCGGCCGCGGGGAGCGGGCCGCGGCGGGGGGCGGGTGGCAGCTGTGGCTGCAGCTCGGCGAGGATCGTGCGTAGCATCAGCTTCATCTCCAGCAGCGCAAACGATGCGCCGATGCAGCGGCGGATGCCGCCGCCAAACGGGATCCACGAAAACGTCTCCGGCTGGCGGCCCTCCCAGCGCTCGGGGCGGAACTCCGTAGGCGCCTCATACTCGCGCGCGTCGCGGTTGGTCAGCCAGATCGCCGGCGCCACGCGCGTGCCCGCCGGCAGCGTGTGCCCGCCCACCCGCAGCGGCTGCTTGAGGATCCTCACCACCAGTGGCACCACCGGGCGCACGCGCATCGTCTCGTGGATCACGCCCCCCATGTACTCCTCGCTCTCGCCCGCGTCGATCTCCTCGGCCAGCCGCGCCAGCTTGTCGGGGTGGCGCACCAGCCGCTCGATCGCCCACGCCACCGACGTCGCCGTGGTCTCGTGGCCGGCCAGCAGCAGCGTCACCAGCTCGTCGCGCAGTTCCGCGTCGCTCATCGCCTCGCCCTGCTCGTCGCGCGCCTGCAGCAGCAGCGAGAGGATGTCCTTGCGCTCCGCCAGATCCTCCTGTGTGCGGCGGCGCTCCAGCTCCGCGTACATCACCGTGTCCAAATGGTCCAGCGCCCTGCCGAACGCGCCCGTCGGGCGCCCCGGCGTGGAGCGCGTCAGCGCTATGCGCAGCACCATCGGCACCGTCAGCGGCATAAACAGCGCGCCCAGCGCCTCGCGCATCGCGTCCATCCGCTCCGCCTCCACGCCAAACACCGCCCGCAAAATCACCTCCAGCGTGATCGCGCGCGTGCGCTCCTGCAGCGTCATCGCCACGCCCAGCGGCCAGTCCTCCAGGTCGCGGCGCGTGGCGTCCACGATCGTCTCTTCATACTCGCGCATCCGCTCGCCGTGGAACGGCGGCAGCAGCAGCCGCCGCTGGCGGATGTGCTCGGGGCCGGTCAGCGTCAGCACCGAGCTGGGGCCCATCACCGGCGCGATCGGCGACACCCCCGCCGCCGACGGCGCCACCTCGGGGGAGGCGGTGAACACCTGCTTGGCCAGCTCTTTGCCGCTCACCACCACGATCCGTCTGCCGCTCGGGAAGAAACGCATCGTGAACATCTCCCCGTAGCGGTCCCTGCAGTGGTCCAGCACGCGCGGCAGCGCCACCGCCCACGCCGCCGTCTGCACCGCCGCCGGCCATCGCGGGCCGGGCGGCAGCGAGGTGGCCGCATGGTCCTTCACCGCCGGTAGCGTGCCCGCTGCACTGGCCATACAGCCAAAGGTTACCGCGCGGCGCGCCGGTTGGGTGTGCGACAGGGCTGGTTGGGGTGTGCGACGGAGCTGGTTGGAGTGTGCGACAGGGATGGTTGGGGTGTGCGGCGTGTTTACTCTGCGGACCCCCACCGGCGGCGCGATCGCTCCGGCGCGGCGCTCAGCGCGTCCGCCAGCCGCGCGTGGGCGCGCTCCACCTCGGCGTCGCTCAGCCGCCGCGGCTGGCGCTCCAAATAGCCGCGCAACATCCGCGCCGGCACCACCCTCACGCCCTTGCGCCGGCTCAGCGGACGGTCGACCCAGGCGCGGCTGTACACCACCAGCGGCTCCACCGGCTCCACCACGATCGTTTCCACCGCACCCCGCTGCGCGCGCGCCTGGCCGAGCACCTTGCCGTGCAGCCTCCCCACCCTGATCGGACCGGGGTGACTCTTGGTCTCCACCGTGTACACGCCGCCCGGGCCGATCGCGATGTGGTCGACGTTGCCCCGCGCCACGCTCGCGTCGTGCACCACCCGCCACCCCTCCAAATCGGCCAGCAGCTCCCCCACCTGCTCCTCGCCGGCGGCGCCGCGGTCGTGGCGCTCCACCAGCGGCAGCACCCAGCGCGAGATCGCGAAAATCGCCACCAACAGCCCCACCTCGGCGCCGAAGAAGCGCGGGTCATGCCAGCCCCACCGCCTGCCCGCCACGGTCGTCTCCGCCGCCAGCGCCCCCAACATCAGCAGCGTGCGCATCCTCAAGCGCTGCGCCAGCGCGCGGGTGTATTGACCGGGCGCGCGGGCGACCGGGTCGCCGCCGGGCGCGCGCGCGATTGGGTCGCGTGCGAGGGCCACACTTGGACATCGGTCCAGCCGCAACCGGCCTTTAGGCGAGTCTCCTCAAGGCGCCCCTTCTCCCCGTCGAGGTTCAACCCATGAGCGCCCTCCTCCCGCCCGCTGACATCGCGCTGCTGCTGCGCTCCCACTCCGAGCAACGCTGGCTCAGCCGCGAGGTGATCCCGGTCGTCCGCCAGATCGAGACCGGCGAGCGCCTCCCCGAGGAGCAGCTGCCGGCGGCGATCGCCTATTTGGAAGTGATCTGGGCCGAGGCCACCGCTCTGGCGCGGGCGGCCGACACGGCGCTCGGCGCGCTCGAGGAGCTCGGCCAGGAGCGCGATGAGGAGCGCGGCGACCGAAGCCGGGAGACACTCGCCTGCGGCGAGCATTTCCGTTTTGGCCAGCAGCTGGCCGCCCGCGCGCGCCGCTACCACGCCGCCGTGCGAGCGCTGCGCGCGGTGCTCACACGCCGCGTCGCCACCGCGATCGCCGTTCCCGCCGACTACCCGGAAACCGCCAGCAACGCCTGCAGCCGGTAGGCCAGCGCCTCCAACGCCAGCTCCTCGCCGACGTTGTGCGCCAGCCGCAAACGCGTGTCGCGCACCAGCTCCACCGCCTCGCACAGCCGCGCCGGCGGGCGTCCCACCGCGTCGCGCTCCAGCTCCGCGCGGCGATCCAGCGCGTACACCAGCTCACCCGCGCCCTCCGCCGTGCACCACAAATCGCGCAGCCACAGCTGGGCCAGGCGCAGCGCGAGGTCGAGCGCGCCGGCGCGCGCGCGGCGCTCGGCCCGGCGCCCCGCCTCCTGCGCCTCGCGCTGGTGGCGTTTGCGCTCCTTCGCCGGCAGCAGCTCCGCCTCCGCGGCCGCGCGCGCCGCCAGCTCCTCGCCGGCGCCGGCGCCGGCGTCGCGGGCGGCCTGCAGCAGCTCCAGCCACGGGCGCGCCCCGGTGTCGCCGCTCAGCGCGCCGCGCACATACTCCTCCACGCGCTCGCGCAAACGGCTGCCCCACGGCTGCGCCAGCCGCTCGGCCAAACGCGCGTCGCCGAGACCCAGCCGGGCGCACGCCGCCAGCGTCGCCGAGTCGGCGGCGCCTGCCGCGGCCTTCAAACGCGCCTCGATCTGCGCGCCGGGGAGCGGGTCGAAGCGCACCTGCTGACAGCGGGAGGCGATCGTCGCCAGCAGCTCGCGCACGGTCGGCACCAACAGCACGAAGTGCGCATACTCCGCCGGCTCCTCCAACGTCTTCAGCAGGCGGTTGGCGGCCTGCTCGTTGAGCGTGTGCGCGTCCTCCAGCACCCACACGCGCCTGCGCGACTCAAACGGGGTGCGCGCGGCGGCGGCCACCACCGCCTCGTCCACGTCCCCCACCAACATCTCCCCGGCCCCCGACGGGGTCACCCACGTGAGGTCGGGGTGCGCCCCGCGCAGCGCCCGCCCACGCGCCTCTTCGGGGGATGGCGCCCCGTCGGCCAGCAGCTCCGCGGCGAACGCGCGCGCCACCTCCCGCTTGCCCACGCCGCTCGGGCCGTGGAACAAATACGCGTGCGACGGCCTCCCCTCCGGCGGCAGTGCCGGCAGCAGGATCGCGCGGGCGTGCGGATGGCTCTCGATACCGGGGAGAGTCATGCGATCTCGATGCCGGGGAGGGTCATGCGATCGTCGGTTGCGCCTGAGCGGGTCACGGCGGCAATCGTGACAGAGCTCCCGACGAACGGCGGGGAGGATGGGGATGTTGTGTGTTTACTTTTCCGACGCCAACCAATTTCGAGATCGCCGGTTGGTTGGCGTCCAAAAAGTTCGTCATCCACCGCGCCCCTCAGGCTGTGCGGCGCTCGCCCGAAACGATACGGTCCGCGGCGCGATGCCCACCGGCAGGCTGATCACGATCGAGGGGCTGGACGGCGCCGGCAAGACGACGCTCGCCGAGGGTCTCACGCGAGAGCTCACCGCGCGTTACGCGCGGGGCGGTGGCAACCGCGACGGCGGCGGGGACGGGGGCGGCAACGGCGGGCGGGCGGTGGAGCTGCTGCGCGAGCCCGGCGGGGTACAGCTGTCGGAGCGGATCCGCCAGCTCGTGAAAGACCCCGGCCTGGCCCCGGTGGACGCCCGCGCGGAGGCGCTGCTGTACGCGGCTGCGCGCGCGCAGCTGGTGCGGGAGCGCGTGCGCCCGCTGCTGGAGCGCGGCGCGCTGGTGCTGCTCGACCGCTTCGTCGACTCCTCGCTCGCCTACCAGGGCGCCGGCAGGGAGCTCGGCGTGGAGCAGATCCGCGCGATCAACCGCTTCGCCACCGGCGATCTGGCGCCCGACCGCACGCTGCTGCTGTGCATCTCCCCCCGATCCGGGCGCGCCCGCCAGCACACGCGCGGCGACGGCCCCGACCGGATGGAGTTGGAGGGGGACGCGTTCTTCGCGCGGATCGACGCCGCCTACAGAGATCTCGCGCGTGAGGAGCCGCAACGGATCGTCGTGCTCGACGCCGAGCTTGCGCCCGAGCGGGTGCTGCGCGACGCGCTGGCGGCGATCGACGATCTGCTGTGAGCAGCCCTAACATGAGGCGATGTCGCTGATCGTCGCGCTCGTCACGCAGACCGCACCGGTGGCCCCGGCCGTGCACGCCGCCCACGCGGCATCGAGCAGCAGGCCCTCCGCCGGCGCGATCGTGGCGGCGGCGCTGGCGGCGCTGCTGATCGCCCTCAGCCTGACGTGGGCGGCGGCGCGCTGGTGGGCGTATGAGCCGCGCTGGACGGTCTCGCTGCGCCACTGCCTGGCGGAGGCCAGCTGGCGCCTGGCGGGCACGTGGGGGGAGTTCGCCGACTGGCTGCGACTCGGCCGCTGAGGGCCGGAATTCCGCTCCAGAGCTAGTAAAATAGGTGGTCGCCACGCAGCCCGAGTTTGCCGTCCGACGAGCGCGAGACGATGCTTGGCCCAGGTGAAACAGAGTCGAGTGGGCGCCCGTGGCAGGACGCCGGCGGAAGGAGAAAGCCGATGCAGACAACGTCCCGTCCCACCACCACCGCAGCGATCGAGCCCGGCGCGGCGCTGACGATCGAGCGCTTCTTCACCACGCCGGCCACCCACCCCTTCGACGCGGTGGAGTGGGAGGTGCGCGACGCACGCATCGGCCACGGCGACCGCGTGGCGTTCGAGCAGCGCGACGTGGAGTTCCCCAAGAGTTGGTCGCAAAATGCGACTAATATCGTTAGTCAGAAGTACTTCCGCGGACAGCTCGACCATCCGGCGCGCGAGCGTTCGGTAAAGCAGATGATCGCGCGCGTAGCGGGCACGATCGCGGGCTGGGGGCGCGAGCGCGCCTACTTCGCCACCGACGACGACGCCGACGCCTTCGAGGCGGAGCTGACGCACATCCTGCTGCACCAGCTGGCGGCGTTCAACTCGCCGGTGTGGTTCAACGTGGGCTTCGAGGAGAACCCCCAGTGCAGCGCCTGCTTCATCCTCAGCGTCAACGACACGATGGAGTCGATCCTCGACTGGAACACCAAGGAGGGGATGATCTTCCGCGGCGGCTCGGGGTCGGGGATCAACCTCTCCAACATCCGCGGCTCCATGGAGCCGCTCGCCAAGGGCGGCACCGCGTCGGGCCCGGTGTCGTTCATGCGCGGCGCCGACTCGTGGGCGGGCACGATCAAGTCCGGCGGCAAGACCCGCCGCGCGGCGAAGATGGTGGTGCTGGACGTCGACCACCCCGACATCAAAGACTTCGTGTGGTGCAAGGCCAACGAGGAGGACAAGGCGCAGGCGCTGCGCGACGCCGGCTTCGACATGTCGATCGACGGCGAGGGCTTCCTCTCGATCCAGTACCAAAACGCCAACAACTCCGTGCGGGTCACCGACGAGTTTATGCGGGCGGTGGCCGACAACCGCGAGTGGCAGCTGCGCGCGCGCGTCACCGACGAGCCGATCGGCGAGTCGATCCCCGCGCGCGAGCTGATGCGCGAGATCGCGCAGGCGGCGTGGCGCTGCGCCGACCCCGGCATGCAGTACGACACGACCATCAACCGCTGGCACACCTCCCCCAACAGCGGCCGCATCAACGCCTCCAACCCGTGCAGCGAGTACATGCACGTGGACAACTCCGCCTGCAACCTGGCGTCGCTCAACCTGATGAAGTTCCGCCGGCCCGACGGCACGCTCGACGTGGACGGCTTCGAGCACGCCGTCGACATCGTGCTGCTGGCGCAGGAGATCGTCGTCGGACCCTCCAGCTACCCCACCGAGGAGATCGCGGTCAACGCCCGCGCCTTCCGCCAGCTGGGGCTCGGCTACGCCAACCTCGGCGCCTACCTGATGGCCGACGGGATGCCCTACGACTCCGACGAGGGCCGCGCCACGGCGGCGGCGATCACGGCGCTGATGACCGGCCGCGCTTACCGCCGCTCGGCCGAGATCGCCGGGGCGCTCGGGCCCTACGAGCGCTACGCCGAAAACCGCGAGGAGCACAACGCGGTGATGCGCATGCACCGCGACGCCGCCCGCGCGATCGCCGAGGGCACCTGCACCGACCATGAGCTGCTGGCCGCCGCGCGGCGCTCGTGGGAGGAGGCGGTGCAGCTGGGCGAGCACCTGGGCTACCGCAACGCGCAGGCCACCGTGCTAGCGCCCACCGGCACGATCTCGTTCCTCATGGACTGCGACACCACCGGCGTGGAGCCCGACTTCTCGCTGGTGAAGTTCAAGGAGCTGGTGGGCGGCGGGCAGATGACGATCGTCAACCGCACCGTGCCGCTGGCGCTGCAGACGCTCGGCTACCCCGAGCAGCAGATCGAGCAGATCGAGGCGCACCTGTCCGAGCACAGCACGATCGTGGGCGCGCCCGGCTTGAAGGACGAGCACCTGCCCGTGTTCGACGTGGCGGTGGGGGCGCGCGCGATCTCGCACATGGGCCACCTGAAGATGATGGGCGCGGTGCAGCCGTTCATCAGCGGCGCCATCTCCAAGACCGTCAACCTCCCCGAAGGCGCCACCGTGCAGGACATCGAGGACGCCTACGTGGAGGCGTGGAAGCTCGGGATCAAGGCGCTGGCGATCTACCGCGACGGCTCCAAGACCGCGCAAGCGCTGCGCACGGAGGCACAGACAAGCAAGGCGGGTGCGCCCGACGTCGATGCGGTCGTCGAGCAAGCCGTCGCCAAGGCGCTGGCGGAGGCCGGCCCCAAGCGCCGGCGGATGCCGCGCGAGCGCCAGTCGATCACCCACAAGTTCTCGATCGGCGGCCACGAGGGATACATCACCGCCGGCATGTACGAGGACGGCAGCGTCGGCGAGATCTTCCTCACCGACATCGGCAAGGAGGGGTCCACGCTGCGAGGGATGATGAACTCGTTCGCCACCGCCATCTCGATCGCGCTGCAGTACGGGGTGCCGCTGGAGACGCTGGTGCAGAAGTTCAGCTACATGCGCTTCGAGCCGGAGGGCATCACCGGCAACCCGGAGATCCCGTTCGCCAAATCGATGCCCGACTACATCATGCGCTGGCTGGCCTCGCGCTTCCTCGACGTGGACGCCCAGGAGGAGCTCGGCATCCTCACCCCCGAGGTGCGCGCCCGCAAGGCCGCGCAGGAGGTCGCCCAGTCGGTGGCCCTCTCCGACACCGCCGGCCCCGGCGCGGACGCCCGCCCGGAGGGCAGCCACAGGGCATCCGGCGGCAACGGCGGCGCGGGAGGATCGAGCGCCCCCGCCAGCGCCTTCACCGACACGCCGCCCGTCGTCCCCGCCCGGCTGCAGGGCCTCGATCTCGGTCCGGCGTGCAGCCAGTGCGGCGGCATGATGCAGCGCACCGGCTCCTGCTACACGTGCAGCAGTTGCGGCAACAACACCGGGTGTGGTTGAGAGTCGGTTAACGGGCGCGCTACTGGCGCCAAAGCGCACAAAAATCTGCTTGCATAGAGCGTATGGGGAGTAGCGGGAGGAGGACCGTCGGCGCCGGAGGGCTCGCCGCGCTGGCCACGGCGGCGGCGCTCAGCGGCTGCGGCGGCGGCGCCAAAACCACAACCGACGTGGTAACCGGGGCGAGCGGTCAAACCGGTGTCGCGGTGGCCAGCCACGCGTCAGTCGGACCGGTGGTGGCGACCGTACAGCAGGCGCCGATCACCAAGGCGTCGTTCGAACACTGGACGTCGGTGACCGCCGCGATCGGCCACGCCAAGTCGCGCGCGGCGGTCAAAAATCAGGTGCTGGGCTTCCTGATCACCTCGCAGTGGGTGATCGGCGAAGCGGCCCACCTCGGGATCACCGTGAGCGAAGCAGAAGTGCGCCAGCGCCTGCACCAGGCCACCGCCAAGCAATACCCCACGGCGGCGCGGCTCAAACGCTACCTCGCCTCGATCGGCGAGACCGAAGCCGACCTGCTGACGCGCATCAAGGCGGAACTGCTGGAGAGCAAGATCGCCCAACACGTGACCGCCGGCAAAACCGCCACCACCGAACCGCACCTGCTGCTGAGCGACTTCCAGCGCAGCTTCGAAGCGCGCTGGCGGGCGCGCACCAGCTGCCAGCCGGGGTACGTGATGGAAGACTGCCGCGAGTACAAAGGCCCGCTCCGCTCCGCCACCGCCAGCAGCTCGTCGTCGTCCCGCTCAACCTCCCCCTCATCTTCTTCTTCCTTCTCCTCCGGCAAATCGTCAACCAACGCCGGCGTCAACTCCAGCGGCGAGCTGCCCGCGATCCCCGGTCAGATGGCGCTCAGCAGCCCCGCATTCGAACGCAATGGCGAGATCCCCGCGCAATACACCTGCGACGGCACCAACATCTCCCCTCCCGTGCAGTGGCAGCACCTGCCCGCCCACACCAAGGAGCTGGTGCTGTTCGTCATCGACGACAGCTCCGACGGCTCCGAAGGCGGCATCCGCTGGGTGGTGGCCGGCATCAACCCCTCTCTCTCCGGGATCTCCGCCGGGCAGCTCCCGGCCGGCACGGTCGTCGGACAGAACGGCTCCGGCAAAGCCACCTACGGCGGCATCTGCCCCGCCAAAGGCAAGTCGGCCGCCGTCGAATTCGTGCTGTGGGCGCTCTCCAAACAGATCCCGCTCAACAACGGCTTCATCCCGGCGATCGCCGAGCACGACTACAGCCACAGCGAGCTGGCGTCGGCTACGACTTACGCGACCTATACCCGGCCGTAGCCCCCTGAGGCCCGAAAGCCGGCGCATATCTGCGTTCTCGGTCGCTCGTGTGCTGGAGCACACTTCGCTCCCTGCGTCCTTGATCTGCTTGGCTTTCGGGCCTCAGGTCAGGTCAGCAGGCGCTCGCCGGCCGCGCGTTCGGCGACCGCCGTGCCCTCATCCGAGCGCGAGAGGATGCTGATGAACACCGCGGCGAAGGCGATGCCGAAGACGAGGAACTCCATGAAGCACATGCCCGCACCCGCGAGATGCTGGTCGTTGATCGCCGACAGGCCAAACACACGCGGCGCGGTGGCGTAGAGCGGGTACTCGGGGTGCGCCAGCCACGTCAGCGGCAGGCACACCGCAGCGCTCGCCAAGCGCGAGAAGCCCAGCAGGGCGAGGCGCTGGCCACCCGGGCGCAAACGCGCGCGCGGTAGCGGGTCGATGATCAGCCACCACAGCGCTAGACCGGTGTAGAACAGCGTGAGGTGCTCAAACGCGTGCACCGCCGAGTGTTCGGCCGCAAAGTCGAACACCGCCGGGATCGCCCACACCCAGGTGGCGGTCGCCCACAGCGGGATCGCCACCCACGGCGAGGTCAGCCGCGCCAGCAGCCGGCCGAAACGCCCACCGCCCGGGGCCACCGCCTGCAGCGCCCCGCGGGAGAGGCCCAACGGCAGCAGGGGGCGGCGCAACCCCAGCACCAGCAGGGCCGGCGCGATGTCCGACAGCAGCACGTGCTGGGCCATATGCGCCGACAGCAAATAGGAGTCGCCGATCGGATCCAGCGGCGACATCAGCGCGATCGCCACCACCAGCAGCCCCGCGCCGTACGGCACCCAGTGCCCGGCGCCCACCGCCGCCGAGCGTGCGGCGGCACGGCGGTAGGCGCGCGCATACAACACCGCCGCGACCCCCAACACGAGGATCACCAGCGGATTGAAGCTCCACGAGCCCCAGTTCGGCACCTGCGACATGCGCGGCATCCTATCGATCCTGGCCGTCGCCGGGCGCGCCGCGGGGGGTCAGTCGCTGCCGTACGACGGAGGCGGCGGCGCTTCACCGCGGACCCCCGCCAGCTCGCTCAGCAGCTGCGCGCCGGTGGTGCCGCCCAGCACTCGCAGCCGCGGCAGACGGTAAGGGTCCTCACCGGGCTGGGCCCAGCCCGGGATCACGGTGGTGGAGCCGCGATAGCCGGCCGCCTGAACGGCCGCCACCACGGTGGCGTTGTAGTGGCCGGAGGGGTAGCAAAACCAGTTGACGGGCACGTGGTATTTGCGCTGCACTTCGGTGCGCGCCACCGCCACCTGGTAGTGCAGCGCGGTCGGGTCCAGCGTGATCAAATCGGCGTGGCTGAAGCCCTGCGTGTCCAGTTCCCACCCCGCCGCCACCAAGCCCCGCACCTGTTCGGAGGAGAGACCGCCCTGGGAGGGAGGCAAACCGGTCAGCTGCAGGTTCTCCACCGCATCCCACCCCAGCCGCCGCAGCACCGGCAGGGCGTTGGTGTACTGCGACTGGTAGCCGTTGTCGAACGTCACCACGATCGGCTTGCCCGCCGGCAGCGGCGCCCCTTCCCGCCAATTGGCCCACAGCTGGTCGAGCGTCACCGCGTGAAAGCCAGCCCCGGCGAGCGCCTGGATCTGTTCGGCAAACTCTTCCTCCGGCACATACAACCCCGGGAACGGCGCTCCCACGGGCGGCGGGTTGATCACGTGATACATGAGGATCGGCACCGCCTCCGTGCCCCGCGGGCCATCGACCCGCCGGTCAGTGGTGACGCTCCGGCGGGCGGGCTCCGATCGCCGCGCGGGGGACGGGGCGGAGGAGCCGCACGCGGCAAGCGCCACCACTGCGGCAAACGCCGCCAGGCCCAACAGGGGAAAAGTACGCCCTTTCAGTTGAGGCGGTTCTTCAGCGCGCTGGCGGCCGAGAACTTGGCGGCCTTGCTCGCGGCGATGCTGATCGTTGCACCGGTGGCGGGGTTGCGACCCTGCCGGGCGGCGCGGTGGCTGACGCTGAACTTCCCGAATCCCGCAAGCGCCACCTCGCCGCCGGCGGCCAGCTCCTCGGAGACCGTCTCGATCGTCGCCTCCAGCGCCTCGCGCGCCTGGCTGGGCGCCAATCCGGTGCGCTCCGCGACCTTGTCGGCCAGCTCGTTCTTAGTCATTTGGCACTCCTCCCTTGTCGGGTGTAATTGCTTAAAGCGAGCAGGCTACCGCCCCGCGAGGACGGACTTCGGCGAATCGGGCCTGTCAGCCTCGGTGGCCCGGCCCTGCGGGCGATCGATCTCGGCGACCCGCTCCGGCAGGCGGCCGGCCGCGTAGGCGGTCCACAGCGCCGCCAGCCAGCAGCCGCAGGCCAGCGCCACGTGCACCCACACCAGCTCGGTGGGCAGGTGGGTCTCGTACTGGTCGATGCCCACCACCCCCTGCAGTGCCAGCAGCACGCACAGCGCGGTGGCCGCACGGCGCATCACCGGATCGGCGGCGCGGCGGCGCGTCAGCCACCACACCCACACCGCCAGCAGCCCAAACACGAACGCGATCTCGGCGTGGCGGTGGATGACGAAGTCCATCGTGCCGCGCCCGTCGAAGTTCAGCCGGTTGATGTGTTCCCCCGGGTTGCCCCCCGCGTGCGGCCCGGCGGCCGTGGCGGCGGTGCCGGCGAAGATCGTGAGCGCGCCCATCCCCACCAGCGCACGCGCCCACCACACCAGCTGGCGATCGCCGGCGCGCGGGCGATCGCGGTCGCCGTTTCGGCCAGCCCGCCACGCCAGCGCGGCGGCGGCCACGAGGATCAGCATCGACAGGGCGAAGTGAGCCATCACCCAGCCGTAGTCGAGTTTGCCGCGCACGGTCAGCCCGCCCAGCACCGCCTGCGCCACCACCCCCAGCGGCAGCAGCGCCGCCAGCCACACCAGATCGCGCCGGTACGGCCGGCGCCGCAGCGCGCCCAGCCAGGCGAGGCCGGTGGCGAGCACGACGGGCACGGAGACCACGCGGTTGGAGAACTCGATCACGGCGTGCGTCTTCAGCGGTGGGTAGAGGTGGCCGTAGCACTTCGGCCAAGTGGGGCAGCCGAGGCCGGAGCCGGTCAGCCGCACCGCCGCGCCGCTCAACACGATCAGCGTCAGCGCGCCCAGCGCCACATACGCCAGCACCACATACTGGCCGGGCGTGACCGTATAGCCGTTGGTGCGCGCGCGCAGGCGATCGCTCATCGCCCACAGAGTTTGCCAGTTGCGCGGGGCGCGGGACGCGGTGGCGCGGCGTCCATGTCATTCCACAAACGCACGCCAACCACTTCAGAAAATGAATTGGTTGGGGGCCGAAAAGAACAACGACAACACACGCCTCGCTCCCGTCAGCGGTGCCGGCTGTGCCCGCCCACCAGGTGGTAGATCACGAGGCTGCGCCGCGAGATGTTGCGCAGCTTGTCGACGGCGATGAACGTCAGCACGTTGCGCCCCGGCCGGATGCGGGCGGCGCCGTGCCAGTGCAGAGCGCCGGCAAGCGTGGCGGGGAACCCCTGGTTGGTGTAGTTGCGGATCAGCTTGCCGTCGATCTCCAGCGTGATCCGGCCCACGCCCTCGTGGTCGTGCGCGGAGACGCTGATCGGCAGCGTGCCGCTGTAGCTGGTGTGGTTGGCGGGCGCGGAGATGTCGATCGACGGGCCGCTGAAGTCGCCGCACGGTTGGGTCAGGCGGTCGCCGTGGCGGGCGTATTCGGCCAGCGCCGCAAACGCCGGCTTGGGCGTGCCGTTTTCGTGCAGCAGTCCCGACGCCACCGGGCCTTCGTCCTGCAGCTGAAACCAGATCGCCACCTGCACGTACGGGGCCTGGGCAAGGCAGTGGTAAGCCTGGCGCAGGTAGGTCGCCTGCTGGGTGTCGGTCACACCCTCGGCCTTGCGCCCCGCCCAATACCCTTCCCCGCACTCGGCCGAGGTGGTGCGCCACGACAGCTCGGTCATCCAGATCGGCTTGTCGTCGCCGTTGGCCAACATCACGTCGTGCACTTCGCGGAACGCCAAAAACGAGTCGGGGATCATCCGTTCGTTGGTGCCCTTCAAAAAGCTGTACGGGGAGACGATGTTGCAGGCGGTGTCGGTGTGCACCGCCACCGCGTCGAAATACCCCTTGGCGCCGGCCCTGTACAGCCCTTCCAGGTAGGTGTAGTCGTTGCCTGTGAGGCCCCCCACCAGCACCGTGGCGCGCGGTTCGGCCGCCTTGATCGCCGGGTAGGCGGCGCGCAGCAGCGCCGCGTACGCCACCGGGTCGGGGGCGCCCGTCCACCAGCCCGAGTCGTCCTCCTCGTTCCACAGCTCATACGCGGCCACCCGCCTGCCCCACCGCTGCGCCAGCCCCGCGACGAACGCCGCATAGTCCTCGGGATTGGCGGGCGGCGTGTGTTCGTCGCTGGAGCCGGTCTCCCACTGCGGTGTGCCGACCACGTCGACGATCACTTTGGTGCCGCGAGGCAGCTCGCGAAACAGCTTTTCGTAGGCCTCCAGCCAGCTGGGGGCGTAGTAGCCGGGCGACGGCTCCAGGTCCCGCCAGGTGGCGAACAGCCGCACCCAGTGGGTCCCCAGCGCCTTCAGATCGTGGATGTGGGGCGCACCCATGTCGGCCAGCACCACCCCCGGTTCGGCGGCGGCGGAAGCCGCGGGGGCGGCGCCGAGCCCGAGCGTCAGCGCCAGCAGCGCGCACAACAGCGCACCGGGGAGCGCCCGGCGCAGGCGGCGATGACGCAAACGGCTGCCCATACGATCCTGATCGTAAGCCGGGCTCGCCGGCTTGAGCGCCGCTTGCGAAATCGACGGATAAGCGGCGCGCGAGGAGGTCAATCGAGCCCCGCCAGCGCGCGTGCGCGGCCCATCACCGCGTCGATCATCTCCGCGGTCAGCCGGCCCGTGAAGGTGTTTTGCTGGCTGGGGTGAAAGCAGCCCAGTAGCGCCCACGGCTCCCCCTCCAGCTCGCCCCCGTGCGTAAACCGCGGCCGCGGCCGCGGTGGCGGCTGGCCCACGAGGCCCGTGCGCAGCCGCAGCGCCGCATCCCACGCAAACGCGCCCAAACACACCGCCACGCGGATCTCGCTCAGCAGCGCCAGCTCCGCCTCGCTCCACGGCATACAGGTGTCGCGCTCGGCCGGCGTGGGACGGTTGGCGGGCGGCGCGCAGCGCACCGCCGCCGTCACCCACGCGTCGCGCAAGCACAATCCGTCGTCGCGGTGGATGGAGGTCGGCTGGTTGGCGAAGCCGGTGCGCCACAGCGACGCAAACAGGAAGTCGCCCGAGCGGTCGCCGGTGAAGATCCGTCCCGTGCGGTTGCCGCCGTGGGCGGCCGGCGCCAGCCCCAGGATCAGCACGCGCGCCGCCGGGTCGCCGAAGCCCGCCACCGGGTGCGCCGCATAGTGCTCGTGCGCGTACGCCGCGCGCCGCTCGCGCGCCACCCGCTCGCGCCACTCCACCAGCCGCGGGCAGCGCCGGCACGCTTCGATCTCGCCCGCCAGCGCCCGCAGCCCGGCAGCGCGCCCCCGGGCGCTCACCCCTGGATCGCCGGTGAGGTCCCCAACACCGCACCGGTGGAGCTGAGCGCCTGCACCTGCACGTACGCCTCGGGACCGGGCGTGTTGATCGCGGTCTCGAAGCCGCTGCGCGCCCCGCTCGCCACGGGCGACAGCTGCTTGGCGGAAGCGCCCGCCAGAACCTTCCAGGAGGCGATCTGGGTGGCCCCGTTCCAGCTTGCGTACACGGTCACCGGGCCCCCCTTCTTGGCGACGGCGGCGGCGATCGCCGGCGCACCGGAGGGCGTGCCGGTCCAGGGGAAACGGTAGGCGCGGTAGGACTCGTCGCCGGAGGGCAGGTGCGCGTCGTACAGCAGCTGACCGGAGCTGCTGAATTCCGAAAACCACGGTTCCGCGCCCCAGCCGAGGAACACGTTGCCGCTCGGCATCAACTGCACGTTGCCCTGGCTGCCCGCTTTCAACCCCGTGCCGGGATGCTCAAACTGCGACACCAGCGTCTCGGTGCCGGCCTGCTGGTTGAGCGACACGAGGATCCCGCGCGACTGGGGGTGCGCGAACGGCACACCGCCGTTGTCGAACACCGAGATCAGCCCGTCGGGCAGCAGCGTGGCGTCGTGCTGGAAGGCGGTGAGCGTGCCCGAGCCCATCTTGATCGTGCTGTGCTTGCCGCCCGCCTCCGCCAGCACCTGGCCGGTCTGTTCGCTCAGCTCGTACAGCGCCCACGTGTTGCGCGCGGAGATCAGCATCTCGCCACCGGGCTCCTGGTCGACCGAATTCATGTGGAAGTAGTCGTACGGCCATTCGTCGCTGGCGCCGTAGGGGGAGGAGTAGGAGTTGCTCAGCGCCACGTGGTCGATGCTGTCCCACTCGCGGCGCACCAAACCGGTGCGCAGGTCGACTTCCTGGAAGAGGCTGTCGTTCACGGCGCCGTCCTGCGGCCCGTGGAGCGCGGTGAGGTTGCAGCGAATCGGGTTGAACACCGTCAGCAGCGCCGTGTCGTTGGCGCCCAGTTTGAAGTCGTGCAGGTCGGCCGTGAGGCCGTCGCCGGCGTGCACGTGCAAAATCTGCTTGTAGGAGCCGTTGGCGATCACCTCTTCGCCCTCGCCGAAGCCCTGTGGCGGGATGTATCCCTGCCACCAGGTCAACACCGGCTGGCCTTCGAAGCTCTGCACCTGCAGGTTGGTGGAGTACGTGCCCTTCGGCAGCGGGTCAAACCACACCAGCTGGCCATCCGGTTCGGTGATCATCGGACCGTCGCCGCCAGGGCCCGAGTAGGGGGCCGAGAAGATGTCGCCGGCCGTGCTGGTCGCGCCGGCGTTCACCGTCACCGACGGCGCGTTGAGGCTCGGCGCCGAGTGGAAGTGCTGCACTTCGCCGGGCTTGCCTTCGGACTCTTTGCCGGGCGGCTGGTTGGGGATCGGGTCGGGAATCGAGATCGTGAAGCGGAACGCAAACGGCTGCCAATGGCTGTCCGCCTGGAGCTTGCCGCGCACCGTCACCGTCTCGCCCGGGAGGAACGCATGGGTGGGCAGGAAGCTCGCCCCGTCGCCCTGCGAGAAGCCGACCAGGTGGCCGGAGTGCCCGCCGCTCACCGAGCCGCTCACGCTGATCTGCGAGAGCTGCTTCAGTGGCACGCCCAGCAGGCTGATCTGCGCGTGCGGCGTCGCGTCCAGCGAGTCCGGCAGCGGCGACACGCGCAGGCTGGTCCCGGGCAGCACGTCGCTGCGGTCGAGCGTGCTCGGCACGCATTGCGGCGCCGCCGGTCCGCGAAACGCCGCCTCCTCGGCCACGATCCGCTTGCCGCCGTAGGTGAGCGCGCCGGCGCTGGACGCCAGCACGAAAAAGCCGCCCAGCACCAGTCCCCGGCGCAGCCAGCGGTGGGGGTGGGAGCGACGCGCGGAGGGCCGGGCGTCGCCGTTTGAGGAGCCGTGCAGCCGCTCGGGCCGGCCGTCGCCGTTTGAGGAGCCGTGCAGCCGCTCGGGCCGGCCGTCGCCGTTTGAGGAGCCCAGCAGCCACTCGGACCGGCCGCCCAGCGGGGGGCGCCCAGAGCGCCACACGCGCAGCGACGACCAGCCCTCCGCCTGCCGCGCGGGGCGCGTACGCCTGTTCACGTTGTCCTCGACCGCCGCGCTGGGCGTTTCATCGCTGGGCGTCTCATCGATCCTCCGGGTGGAGCCTGCCGACCGCCAACTTTAGACAGATCGCCACTCCGCGAGTTTCGGTGCCTCGCGCGCAAAGCCTCCCGCGGCCTCCGCACCGCGCGGCCTTTGGACCGGCGGCCTCCGCACCGCGCGGCCTCGGCACCGCACAACCCGCATCGTTTGCGACGACTCGATGTTAAGGTGCGCGCGATGAAGATCTTTGCGGGGCTTCTCAGCGCGGTGGCGGCGGCCTTGCTGGCCGTGGCGCTCGGCTCGTGCGGCGGCAGCGCCACGTCGGCGTCGATCGCGCTCGGCGATCCGGCGGCGGTGGCCGCGGCGGCCGCCAACCCCGTGACGGTCTCGCCGCTGCCCGGCACCCCCGACGCCTCGCCCGCCACGCAGATCAGCTTCCTCGGCGCAGGCGGCACGAAGGTCGCCGGCGTCAGCGTGGTCGGCTCGCGCAGCGGCGCGCACTCCGGGCGCCTGGCCGCATACTCGACCGGCACCGGCGAGAGCTTCCTGCCGGCCAAGCCGTTCGTGCCGGGCGAGCGCGTCACCGTGCACGCGCTGGTGGGCGCCGGCGCCAGCGCGCCGAGCCAGAAGGTCACCACCAGCTTCACCATCGCCCAACAGGCCAGCGTCAGCCAGGTGCAGTTTCCGCTCAACCCCGGCGACCCGCACGCCGTCCAGCACTACGCTTCCGCGCCCGAATTGACGCCCTCCACGGTGACTGTCGCCAAGCCGGCGAAAACCGGCGCCGCGCCCGGCTACCTGTTCATGGCCCCCTACCAGGGGTTGGGCGCGCCCGGGCCGATGATCGCCGAACAGAACGGCGCGCTCGTCTGGTTTCATCCGCTGCCGCGCGACTGGTCGGCCACCAACTTCCAGGTGCAGAGCTACGAAGGCAAGCCCGCGCTCACCTGGTGGCAGGGACGAGTCATCAAGGTGGGCTTCGGCGAGGGCGAAGATGAGATCTACAACAGCTCCTACCAGCACCTCGCCACCGTGCGCGCCGGCAACGGCTACCGCGCCGACCTGCACGAGATCCTGCTCACGCCCGCCGGCACCGCCTGGATCGACGCGTTCGACCCGATCCACATGAACCTCTCCTCGGTGCACGGCTCCTCGCACGGGATCCTGCTCGACTCGGTGATCGAGGAGGTGGACGTCAAAACCGGGCTGGTGATGTGGGAGTGGCACGCGCTCGGCCACATCCCGCTGGGCAACTCGCTCAACCACGTCTCATCAGGCGAATACCCGTGGGACTACGTGCACATCAACTCGATCTCGCCCGAACCCGGCAGCGGTGCCGAAGCGGGCCAGCCCGGCAACGTGATGCTCTCGGCGCGCAACACGTGGACGCTGTACGACGTCTCCATGCACTCCGGCGGCTACAACTGGCTGCTCGGCGACGGCGGGCACTCCAGCTTCAAGCTCGGCGACGGTGTGCGCTTCTACTGGCAGCACGACGCCGAATTCCAGCCCGGCGGGCTGATCTCGCTGTTCAACAACGCCTCCGACCCGCCCAAGCAGCGCGAATCGAGCGGCCTGGTGCTGCGCCCCGACTTCTCCAACCACACGGTGGCGCTCGTCAAACGCTTCGTCAACCCCAGCCACACGCTGCTGGCCTCCAGCCAGGGCGACACGCTCAGCCTGCCGGATGGCGACTGGCTGTTGGGGTACGGGGGGCTGCCCAACTTCACCGAGTTTTCCTCCTCCGGGCAGGTGCTGCTCGACGGCACGCTCGGCAAGAACGTGCAGGACTTCCGCACCTACCTCTCCACGTGGAGCGGCCAGCCGACCGCACCGCCAGCGATCGTCGTGCAGGCCGCCGGCGCCGGCGCCACGGTACTCGCCAGTTGGAACGGCGCCACCGACGTCGCCTCCTGGCAGGCCCTCGGTGGCTCCTCGCCGGAAACGCTCGCCCCCCTGGCCACCGTGGCGCGGAGCGGGTTCCAAACCGCGATCCCGGTCAGTGCCGCCGCCGGCTCATACGTGGCGGTGCGGGCGCTTTCGGCCGGCGGGCAGGTGCTGGGGACCTCCGCCGCGCAAACCGTCCCCTGATTCGCCCCCGCCAGGCGCTTCGCCCCCGCGTAGGCCACCGCCCGCGCCGCCACCAGGAGCTTCACCTCCACGCAGGCCGCCGCCCGCGCCGCCACCGGGCGCTTCACCCCCATGCAGGCCGCCGCCCGCGCCGCCGCCGGGCGCTTCGCCGCCGCGCGGGCCGCCGCCCGCTTCGCCGAACGGGCTGAGCGGACCGTGTTCGGTTTCCTCGCGCCGCAAGCGCGCGGCCGCGGCCCCGCGCGCGGCTTTCTTGGCGGTGAGGAAGTAGTTCTCGAAGCCCAGCCCCTGGGCGTCGCTCAGGTGGCGCGGCAGCGGGCCGCGCAGCTCCTCGCGCAGCGCGCGTTCGTACAGGCGCACCAGCGGCGCTTCCAGCGGGCTGGTGCCGGCACCGTTGGCGAGCTCCATGCGGCCGGCGGGCGTGCGGTAGTCGTACAGCTCGCGCTCCTGGCCCTCCTGTTCGGGGGCGGTGTCGTGCGGGCGCCAGTTGGAGTAGGTGGCGAACTTGGCGTTGGCCGTGCGCAGCGCCAGCACGTGCAGCGGCGCGTCGGCCGCATACGGTTCGGTGGCGAACTCGGTGACGATCTCGTCGGTGGCGTGCAGCACGTAGTCGCGCCCGCGCGCACGGGGGTTGGAGAGGATCGCCGCCAGGTCGGCGCGGCGGGCGAGGTGCGCGTAGCGCGCCTGGAGCCGCCACTCTCGCGAGCCGCTGGCGATCGTCAGCAGCAACGGCGCCACATCCACGCTGGAGGTCAGCTGCGTGCGCGGCCGGCGCACCGCCCTGGTGAGCCGCCCGCGCGGGTCCTTGACGATCAGCGGCACCCTGATCGCCTCCTCGTAGGCGCTGGCGCCCTTGCCGCGCAGGCCGTGCGAAGCGCCGTACTCGCCGTGGTCGGAGGTGAACACCACCACCGTGTTGGCCGCCACCCGCGGGTTGCTCTCCAGCGTGCGCAGCACGCGCCCCACGTGCGCGTCCACGTTGCGCTGCAGCTTCACATACAGGTCCATGAACTGCTCCCATTTGCGCACCGCGTGCGGCCCCGTGAACGGCACCGGCCCGAACGAGCGTGCCGCGGTCTGCTGCAGCGACAGTTGCAGCAGCGGCTTGCGCTGCGCTTCCAGCATCGCCGGCGTCTCGTAGTTGGGCGGCAGCCCGTTCACCAGCGCCGGCGCGCTCGCCTCGGCCGGGATGCGGTCGCTCCACTTGTGCCACCAGGCGATGTCGTGCGGGTTGACGAACGACACCGTCGTGCACCACGGCTGCGCGGAGTCGCCGTATTCGGCAAACCATTCTTCGAACTGGTCAGCGATCAGCGGGTCCACGCGCCACCCCTGGCCGGGGCCGCCGTCGGGCGAGGGGTAGGTGCCGCCCTCGAAGCCGTACGGTTCCAGCGCGCCCTGGTCCTGCAGCGCCGTCCACTTGTTGTCGCCGTGCGTCAAATGCCACTTGCCATACCACCAGGTGGCATACCCGTATTCGCGCAGCATCGACCCCCACGTCGGGAAGCCCGGGTCGAGCGTAGAGCCGCCGGTGATCATGCATCCCGTCTGGTGGGTGTACAGGCCCGTCACCATCGCCGCGCGCGCCGGCGTGCAATCGTTGGAGGCCGTGTAGTGGCGCTCGAACGACACCCCTTCGCGGTGCAGCCGCGAGATGTTGGGCAGCATCCGCGCGAGCACCGGCGAGGCTGTGAACCACTGCGGCGTGCGCAGCTGATCCACCATCACCACAAGGATGTTCGGCCCCGCCGGGCGGGGGCCGACGCCCGGCTGCGTCGGTTGGGTGGAAGGCGCCTGTTCGGCGGCGGTGCCGGTCGGCGGCGCGGTGTGAAGCGGGCGCCGCGCGTACGTGTGCGGGTGGGGCGGCGCCGAGCGCTCGGCCACCTCTTTGGCGACCGCCGCCATCGCGCTGCCGCCCAGCAGCGTGCCGCCAGCCACCAGCCCGCCCTTGAGCAACGTGCGCCTGTCGATCCTCCGCTCCGGCATCCGCCTCAAGGTACGTCACCGTGCCTAAACAGCGCACGAAGGTCGGGTTAAGACCTCGTTGAGGCGCACGCGTGAACTCCCGTTGAGGCGCACGTGTGGACTCCCGTTGAGGCGCGCCCAAGGACTCCATTGAGGCGCACGTGAGAACACTTTTTCCGGACGCCAACTACTTCACAAAATGAAGTTGGTTGGCGTCCAAAAAGAACAACAACAACCGCACGCGGGCCGCCCAGAAAACAGGCATCTCAGGTACGCGGAGCCCAGAAACAGGCATCTCGGGTACGCGGAGCCCAGAAAACAGGCGTCTCAGGTACGCGGAGCCCAGAAAACAGGCGTCTCAGGTACGCGGAGCCTAGAAAACAGGCGTCTCGGTGTAGTCGCCGAACACCTGCTGCAGCGACTCCACGATCTCGCCCTCCGACGCGCACGCGCGGGCGCAGTCGAGCAGCGGGTCCATCAGGTTGCGGTCGGTGCTCGCCGCCGCCTCGCGCAGCGCCGCCAGCGTGCGCTCCACCGCGGCGCCGTCGCGGCCGGCGCGCGCGGATTGCAGGCGGTCGAGCTGCTTGCGTTCCAGGGCCTGGTCGATGCGCAGGATCGGCAACTGCTGCTCGTCCTCCAGCACGTGGCTGTTGACGCCCACCACCACCCGCTCGCCGGCGTCGATCTGCTGCTGCAGCTCGAACGCGGCGTCCGCGATCTCGCGCTGGGGGAAGTTGCGCTTGACCGCCTCCACCATCCCCCCGAGCTGCTCGATCTTCGCGAAATACTCGTAGCAGCGCGCCTCCATCCGGTCGGTCGTCGCCTCCACGTACCAGCTGCCGCCCAGCGGGTCGGCGGTGCTGGCCACACCGGTCTCGTGGGCGATCACCTGCTGCGTGCGCAGCGCCACCCTTACCGCCTCCTCGGTGGGCAGCGCCAGCGCCTCGTCGTAGCTGTTGGTGTGCAGCGACTGCGCGCCACCCAGCACGGCGGCCAGCGCCTCCACGGTGGTGCGCACGATGTTGTTGAGCGGCTGCTGCGCGGTCAGGCTGACGCCGGCGGTTTGCGCATGGAAGCGCATCAGCCACGAGCGGGGGTTTTTGGCGCCGAACGTCTCGCGCAGCTCGCGCGCCCAGATCCGCCGCGCGGCGCGGTACTTGGCGATCTCCTCGAACAGGTCGATCTGGGCGTTGAAGAAGAACGACAGCCGCGGCGCAAACTCGTCCACGTCGAGGCCGCGCGCCACCGCCTCGCGCACGTAGGTGAGCCCGTCGGCGAGCGTGAACGCCAGCTCCTGCTGCGCGGTGGCCCCCGCCTCGCGGATGTGGTAGCCGGAGATCGAGATCGGGTGCCAGCGCGGCATCTGGCGCGTGCACCACTCGATCATGTCGCCGCACAGCCGCATCGCCGGGTCGATCGGAAAGCACCACTCCTTCTGGGCGATGTACTCCTTGAGGATGTCCGCCTGGATCGTGCCCGCCAGCCGCTCCGCCGGGATCGGGCCGGAAGGCTGCTCCTCGCCGGATTCGGCCGCCGCCACGTAGAAGGCGAGCATGATCGCCGCCGGCGCGTTGATCGTCATCGACACCGTCACCTCGCCGAGGTCGATGCCGGCGAACAGCGTCCGCATGTCGGCCACCGTGTCCACCGCCACCCCCTCGCGCCCCACCTCGCCCAGCGAGCGGGGGCTGTCGGAGTCGTGGCCCATCAGCGACGGCATGTCAAACGCCGTGGAGAGCCCCGTCTGGCCGTGGTCGAGCAGGTAGTGGAAACGCTCGTTGGTCTCCTCGCTGGTGCCGAACCCGGCGAACTGGCGCATGGTCCACAGCCGCCCGCGGTACATGCTCTCGTACACGCCGCGCGTGAACGGGTACTCCCCCGGCCGGCCCACCCGGTCGGCCACGCCCAGCGGCGGCGCGCCGGGGGGATCGGCGGCGGTGTCGAGGTCGGCCTCGGCATACAGCTCCGCGACCGGCTCCCCCGATAGCGTGCGCGCGGCCGCCGTGTCCGCGTTCTGCATTCTCGGTGTGGTGGCGCTCTTCACGATGACTGCACGATACCGGCACCCTACAGCGGCAATCGCGATCACCGCGCGACGCGGGCGGACGGCGGCGCTCCTCGGCACGGCGATCGCAATCGCCGCGCTCGCGCTCGGCGGGTGCGGCTCCTCCGACACGAGCACGGGCAGCGCGGGCGGGTCCGGCAGCCCCACCCTCCCTCCTCCCCTCCCTCACCCCGCCAACGTCACGCTGATCCTCGATTTCACGCCCAACGCCGTGCACGCGGGCATCTACCGCGCGCTGGCGGCGGGCTACTACCGGCGCGAGCGCATCGACCTGCATGTGGAGGCGCCGTCGGCCACCGTCGAACCGCTCAGCCTCGTTGCCGCCGGGCGCGCGCAGTTTGGGCTGGCCGACGGCAGCGACGTCGCCACCGCGATCGCCCACGGCGCCGCCGAGGAGGCGGTGATGGCGATCGTGCAGCGACCCGTTGGCGGGCTGATCGCGCTGGCGTCCGAGCATTTGCGCTCGGCCGCGCAGCTGCAGGGCCGCACCGTCGGGATCACCGGCGTGCCGTCGGATCTGGCGGTGCTGCGCACCGAGGTGCGCCACGCCGGCGGCGACCCGGCGCGGGTGCACGTGGCCACCGTGGGCTTCAACGGCGCGCAGGCACTGCTGGCCGGGCGCGTGGCCGCGTTCACCGGGTTCGTTCCCGACGACGGCGTGGGCCTCGAAGTGGAAGGCCATCCGATCACGCCCTTCTGGCTGTATCGCAACGGCGGGCCGCCCTACCCGGGGCTGGTGGCATTCACCAACCGCGCGCTCGCGCGCTCCGAGCCGTCGCTCGTGCGCGACTTCACTGCCGCCACCGTGCGCGGCTACGAAGACACGCTGCACAATCCGAAGCGGTCGCTGGGCGAGCTGCTGGCCGCCAACCCCGCGCTGCCGCGCGCGCTCACCGCCGCTTCGCTGCGCGCCTACCTGCCGCTGTTCGCCACCCCCGGGGTGGCGCTGGGCACGATCCAGCCCGCGCACGTCGCCGCGCTCTCGCGCTGGATGCTCGCCAACCAGCTGATCTCCGCGCCGATCCCGTTCGCGCGCTACGGCTCCGACGCGTTTCTGCCCGGAGGCGGGGGCTGAGCGGCGCCGCGGGCCCTGGAGGTTGATAGAGACGTACGCCGATGTATAATAGGAGGGGCGATGCGTGGCAGGGGTACGACGCGCCGCGCGGGTTTGAACGGAGGGGGGCGGTCAGGAAGGCTTGAACGGAGGGCGCGGAGGGCGCCCCCGCGGGCCGCTTGCACGGGCACGGCTGGGGGCTGGCGATGCGCCTGCTGGTGACCGGCGTCAGCGGGCTGCTCGGCTCCAACGTGGCCGCCGCCGCGGCGCAGCAGAGCTGGAGCGTGCTCGGCACCTTCCACACCACGCCCGTCAGCCTGCCGTCGGCACGCACGACCGCGCTCGACCTCGGTGACCGCCACGCCTGCGTCACGCTCGCCGAAACGCTCGGCCCGGACGTGATCGTGCACGCCGGCGCCCTCCACGGGCAGGGCGGCTGCGAGCGCCCGCCGCGGCTGGCGGAGCTGGATTTGCTCGGCGTTCAGAACACGCTCGCCGCCGCACGCGCGGTGCGCGCCCAGTACGTGCTGGTGTCGGGCGACCTGGTCTACAGCGGCGCGCTCGCCTCGGGCGAGCGCTGGGGGGAGGACGACCCGACGGAGCCGACCACACAGCTCGGGCGCTCGCTGCTGGCGCGCGAGCAGCTCGTGGAAGCGTACGCCGGCAGCTGGCTGATCACGCGGCCGGCAGACGTGTACGGGGTCAACCTCGCGCTGCCGGCGCCTGCGGGCGACCCCGCCGCCGACGCGCTGGCGCGGGCGCGCCACGTGTGGGAGCGTTCGGGACAGCCGCCGCGGTGGGTGGCGGCGCTGCGCGCCGGACGGCTGCTGCTGGCGCCCCCGGACGTGCGCCGCACGCCCACCTACGCGTGGGACTACGCGCAGCGGCTGTGCGAGCTGATCGCGCAGGAGTGCGAGGGCGTGTTCAACACGGCGGGCCCCACCATCCTCGGCCGCCTCGCGCAGATGCGTTTGCTGGCGCGCGCGTTTGACTGCGAGATGGAACTGGTGCGCGACGGCCCACGCGACGGGTCGCCGGCGCCGCTGCCGCTCAACACGGCGCTGGGCGACGACAAGTCGGCGTTCATCCTCGGCCACTCCGCGATCGACCCCTTCAACGGCCACCGCCTCATGCGCCGCCAGCTGGAGCGGCTGCTGGGCAACATCGACCCGCCGCCGCCCGCGCGCCGCGCGCCCGGCCGGCTGGCGCTGATCGGCCACGGCCTACGCTGAGATGGTGGGCACGCTCACCGACACCACGCTGCTGCGCGACGAGCTGGCGAGGGTGGTGGGGGCCAAGCACGTGCTGAGCGGCGATGAGGCCGGCCACCAGTACGGCCACGACGCGACCCGCGCGCGCGGGTTGAGCGGGCGACCCGACCTCGTGGTGCGGCCCGGCGGCACGGCCGAGGTGGCGGCGGTGATGGCGCTGTGTTACGAGCGCGACGTGCCGCTGATCCCGCGCGGCGGCGGCACAGGGCTGGCGGGCGGGGCGGTGCCGCTGGCGGGGGGCGTGGTGTGCGCGTTGGAGCGGATGCGCAAAGTGCGCGAACTGGAGCCGGGGCTGTGGCGGATGCTGCCGGAGGCGGGCGTGTCGACGCGCCACGTGCAGCGGCTGGCGCGCGAGAACGGCCTGTGCTTCCCGCCCGACCCGGGCGCGGCCGAGCAGTCGCAGATCGGCGGCAACGTCGCCACCAACGCCGGCGGGCCGCACGCGTTCAAGTATGGGGTGACCGGCAACTGGGTGACCGGTTTGGAGGCGGTGGTGGCGCCCGGGGAGACGATCGCGCTCGGTGGCGCCCACCGCAAGGACGTGGCCGGGTACGACCTCAAGAGCCTGTTGATCGGCTCCGAGGGGACGCTGGGGATCGTCACGGCGGTGCAGCTGCGGCTGCTGCCGGCGCCGGAAACGGCGCTGCCGCTGGTGGCGTTCCACGCCACCCGCGAGCAGGGGTGCGCGGCGATCCTCGACGTGCTGGGCGCCGGGATCGTGCCGGCGGCGCTGGACTTCCTCGACGGCGACGCGCTGCGGATGGCGGCCGGCGCGTGGGCGGGCGGGAGCGCCGTCGCGCTGCCGCTGGAGGCCGAGTTTATGCTGCTGGCGGAGGTCGACGGCACGCGCGAAGCGGCGCGCGCGCAACACGCCGAGCTGGCGGCCGTGCTGGGCACCAGCGCGATCGAGCTGCGCCGCCCCGACCGCGCGGCGCTGTGGGAATGGCGCGACCGCGTGCCGGGCGCGGTAAACGCGATGCGCGGGGGGAAGGTGAGCGAGGACGTGGTGGTGCCGGTCGAGCATCTCGCCGAGGCGCTGGCGCGCTTCGGCGAGATCGCCGCCCGTCACGGGCTGCGGGGCTGCGCGTGGGGGCACGGCGCCGACGGCAACATCCACGCCAACCTGCTGGTGGACCCGCACAGCGAGAGCGAGCTGGCGGCCGCCGCAACGGCGGTGGAGGAGCTGTTTGGGGTGGCGATCGCGCTGGGCGGCTCGATCAGCGGCGAGCACGGCGTGGGCTGGCTGAAGCGCGGCCAGCTGGCGCGCCAGTGGCCGGAGGGCGCGTTGCGACTGCACGAAGAGATCAAGCGCGCGTTCGACCCCAAGGGGCTGCTGAACCCCGGCAAGAAGCTCGCGCGGTTGCCCTGAAAATTCACCTGCGCCGGCCTGCGCCGCCTCCGGCCGCAGGCCCCCACGGCCCCCGGCCGCACGCCCCCGCCGGGGGCTGGGGGCGCGGCGTGCGCGGTCGCGCACGACAAGCGTACAAGCGGTCTTTCCGCCGTTAGCGCTAGTCTCCGCGCCTTGCTGGCACTTCAACCTGAAAGGAACCGTCCATGAACAAGACCCAACTGGTCGATGCGCTGTCTTCCGACAGCGGTCTTTCCAAAGCTGACGCGTCACGCGCGCTCGAGTCGTTCGTCAACACCGTGGGCAAGACGCTGAAGAAAGGCGACGAGGTGGTGATCACCGGCTTCGGCAAGTTTTCGGTGGTGAAAAGGGCGGCCCGCCAGGGCGTCAACCCGCGCACCGGCGAGAAAGTCAAAATCAAAGCCTCCAAGGCGCCCAAGTTCACTCCGGGAGCGGGCCTCAAGCAGACGGTGCACCCCAAAAAATAAGCGCGACACCGGGACGAGGGATGGCGCACCGCGCGCGAACGGCTCGCGCGTGGTAGCGTCGCCGCATGCCGCGCGTCGACGAGCTGGAGCTGCCCACCCTCGACTACACCGACCCCACGCTGCGGGGCGAGCGTTACCACGCGACGCTCCGCGAGCTGCGCGCGGGCGGCTGGCTGGCGGCCGGGCCATACGGCTATGCCGTGCTCGACCGCGAGTCGATCGAGTTTTTCCTGCGCACCCGCTCGGCGGTGTTCCCGGGAATGACGATCGCCGAGCTGTTTGGCGTGCGCGAGGGGCCGCTGTATGAGGAGATGCGCCGCAACATCCTCCACATCAACGGCCCCGACCACACGCGGTTGCGCAGCCTCCTCAACCCCTCTTTGTCGCCGCGCGCGGTGGAGCGTCACCGCGAGGCGATGCGGGAGCTGATCGAGGAGATCTTCAAGGGGATAGGGGGAGGGGGATCCGAGCAGGCGGCGCCGGCCGCTCCGGGCGGCCCTATCGTTCCAGCCGCTGACGATCCCGCCACCTCCCCGGTGGTGGTGGCGCCGCGCGCGAACAACACGATGGCGTGCGAGTTTGTGCGCGACATCGCCAAGCCCTACCCGTCGCGGGCGATCGCGCACGTGATGGGCGTGCCGGCCGATGACGCGCCGCGACTGAACCACTGGTCGAACTGGATCCAGCGCCAGTTTGACGCGGTGTCGATGACCGAGCGCAAACCGGAGATCGAACAGGCGGTGTCGGAGTTTTACGAGTACGCGTGGGAGCTGGTGCGTGCCCGCCGCGAGCAGCCGGGCGACGATCTGATCTCGCTGCTGATCGCCGCCACCGGCGACGACGAGAGCGGCGCGAAAATGGAGCGGCTGTCGGACGTGGAGTGCGTGAACCTCGTGTTGAACGTGCTGATCGGCGGCGTGGACACCACCCAGAGCCAGCTGGCGCACGCGGTGAGGCTGCTCGCCGAACACCCCCACCAGTGGGCGCTGTTGGGAGAACACCCCGAGCTGGCCGCGCAGGCGGTGGAGGAGGCGCTGCGGTACGAGCCGATCACCCCGTTCACCGCGCGAATCGTCACCGAAGAGCTGACCTACCGCGACGTGGTGTTTCCGGCCGGCACGATCGTGATGGTGTGCGCGTTCACCGGCAACCGCGACCTCCCGGGTGCCGGCGGCAGCAGCACGGCCGCCGAGGGCGACGCGAGCGGCAACGGGGCGGCCGCCGACGGAGCAAACGCCGACGGACCGGGCGCCGACCCCAACACGTTTGACATCGCCGCGCAGCGCGACCGCGCGCGCGTGCTGACGTTCGGCGCCGGCGTGCACTTCTGCGTGGGCGCCAACCTCGCGCGAGTGGAGCTGCAGGAGGCGCTCGCCTATCTGGCCCCGCGCATGCCTGGTATGGAACTGGCGGGGGAGCCGGTGTATGAGGGCATCACCGGGATATACGGCCTCGCCGAGCTACCGCTGCGATGGCGCGCCGCGGCCTGATTTCGCTCGGACTTGCGCTTTTACTGCTGCTCATTGTGGTGCCCGCTGGGTGGGCGGGTGAGTATCACGTTTATTCGTGCAGGACGCCCACCGGAGTGGTGGCGCCTACGGAAGGGTGGGCGCCGTCGGAACACCAACCCTACAATCTCACATTGAATAGTTGCCAATCCGGAGGCGGTCTAATTGCCGCTCTCAGTGCCAACTATGTGCACGAAGGTGACACCGAAAGAGCTACGTGGAAGTTCGAAGCCCCTAGCGGAGAGACGGTTATAGGGGCACGGTTGTGGCGCGCCGGAGACACACTTGGTGGCTCAAATGAACACGCCTACTACCTCATATACGAGTCTGGATTTGCCAGCAGTGGAGAAGCTATCCAGACTTTTGACGTTTGTAATGCTTCGATCCCATGCCTTCAAGAGGGAGACCTCGGTAACCCTCTGGCTACACAGAATCTCGTCGTCGCACCGAACGTCGCGCTTGGCAGTCCTTATCTCGCCCTGAGTGCGACGTGCGGATCCGGTGTGCTCGGAGCCGAATGCCCAAAAGACTCGGGGGACTCGCGCGGATACGACGCCGAGATCGAGTTGTTCGCCGCCGACATCGTCCTCTCCCAGGCCAACGGCCCCACCGTTTCGGCGGTGAGCGGGGGTCTCGCCGAAGACCCGATCGTGACCGGCACCAGCGACGTGGCCTTCCACGCGGCCGACCCGGGGTCGGGCGTGTACGAAGCGATCGTGACACTCGACGGCCAACCGGTGGAGCATCAGATCATCGAGGAAGAGAACGGGCGCTGCCGCAGCCTCGGCGGCACCACCGACGGGCTGAACGCGTTCCTCTACACGAAGCCGTGTCCGGCAGAAGCGAGCGCCGACCTGCCGCTGGACACCGTGGCGCTGAGCAACGGCCCCCACCACCTGATTGTGACGGTGACCGACGCGGCCGGCAACAGCGCGACCGTGCTGGACCGCGAGATCACGGTCGCCAACAACCTGCCGCCGGGCTGTGCCGCGACCGGGATCGTCGGAGCGCACGGAGCGAGTGAAACGGTAGCGCTGACCGCCAACTGGAAAGGCCACCGCGGGGGACACCTGCGCGCCCGCTACGGCGCCGCGCACGCGGTCGAAGGGCGGCTGACCGACGCCGCCGGGGCGATCGCCAACGCGCCGGTCGAAGTGTGCGAGCTGCCGGCCTACCGCGGAGCGCCGACCACACTGCTCGCGGTGGCGCGTACCGACGCGACCGGCCGCTGGCGGATCACGCTCTCCGACGCCCTGCCCTCCGGCACGCTGCGCGTCGCCTACCGCGCCAACCCGCTGCAGGAACTCCCCGCGGCGCTCGCCTCCCTGACGCTCACCGTCCCTGCGGCATTGCGCCTGCACGTGGCCCCGCACAGGGCCCGCTCTGAAGGGGTGATCCGCTTCCATGGCCGCCTGCTCGGCGGCCCGATCCCCTCTGGCGGCAAGCAGCTGATCCTCGAGGCCCGCTCCCCCGGCGGCCGTTGGTTGGAGTTCCACGTGATCCGCACCGGCCCGACGGGAGCCTTTGCCTACCGCTACCGCTTCCGCCTCCCCGGACCCGCCCGCTACCGGTTCCGCGCGGTTTCCGAAGCCGAGGCCGACTACCCCTTTGCGGCGGGGGCTTCGAACGTGGTGAGGGTACGGGAGGGGTAGGCGAAGGCTGGTCACTGCCCGTTTCGGTCAAGCTGGCCACCGGACGAAAGCCGCTGGGCTGATCAGCGGCCGCGAGCGGTTTTGCGCAAGCTCGCGCGAGAACCATCGCCCCGTCGATGAGCTGATGCAGCTCTACGTACTGAAGGCGTCCCCGAGCGATCGCGAAAGCGCCAAGAAAACAGAGGCCCTTAGCCATGACTCGCGCTCGCTCCCGCTCGCCGGGGTGACCGCGACGCTGGTGTAGCTTGTGCCTAGGCGAAGCACGATCGGCGTGTCAACAAAAGGGAGGTCGTTTTGTCGTCCAGTGTGTCGGATTCTGAGCTGAAGGCACGTCATCGCGCGATGTGGGCATCGGGTGATTACCCGGATATGGTCGAAACGTTCCTGCTGCCGCTAGGGCCGACACTCGTTGAGGCCTGCGGCATCGGTCCCGGCAACGTGGTCCTGGACGTGGCAGCCGGTACCGGCAACGCGTCGATTCCCGCGGCTAAGGCCGGCGCTCAGGTCACCGCCAGCGACCTGACACCTGAGCTGCTTGACGCCGGCCGCGCACGCGCCGAGAGCGAAGGGCTGACTCTCGAGTGGGTTGAGGCTGACGCCGAGCACCTGCCCTTCGAGGATGCTTCGTTCGACGTCGTCATGTCGTCGATCGGCGCGATGTTCGCACCTCACCATCAAGAGGTCGCGGATGAGTTGGTCCGCGTCTGCCGGCCGGGCGGCACGATCGGGATGTTGAACTGGACGCCCGAGGGCATGATCGGCGCGCTGTTCCGCACGATGGGACCGTTTGCGCCGCCGCCCCCGCCCGGGGCACAATCTCCTCCCCTGTGGGGTGGCGAGGACCACGTCAAGGAGCTGTTCGGCTCACGCGTCGACTTCGGCACGCTGCGGCGCGAAGACCTGTCGATCACGGCCTTCGAGCATCCGCATGACTACGGCGAGCACTTCAAGGCGAAGTACGGCCCGACGATCACCGCCCAGGCGAATGCACGCAAGAACGGCCAGGAGGCCGAGTTCGTCGAAGCGCTGAACTCCTTCTGCGACGAGTGGAACCGCGGCACGCCCGAGCAGGCGCGCTTCGAGCAGGAGTATCTGGTCGTGGCCGGCACGCGGGCGTGAACACGCGGTTGCGCGGCAACGGGGCTGGCGATCCACCCGGGTGGGACTGGTAGTGACTGCTGATCTTGACCTAGCCGCCTCGTTCCCCGACTGCGCGTTCGATGCGTATCCGCGCCTGACAGGCGCGCCAGTGGGACGCAGGCGACCTTGGCCTTCCGGCGACAACGCTTCGTTCGCACACCGATCTCCTCCAGACGCTCCGCCGGATCGCGCCATGGCACAACAATCACCTCAGCCGGATCGTGAAGAGCCCGAAGGCGTAAGTGAGCGACACCGGCCTGCTTGCCCATCTTCTCGGCGTCGACGAGCGTGGCCTCGCGCACGATCACGCGGCGATGGGTCAGTTGCTCGAGACCTTCGTCGTTATGGAGTTGCTACGTCAAGCCGGATGGCAGAAGGAGCCTGTGAGGCTTTTCCGCTACCGCGACAAGGACGGCCGCGAGGTCGATGTGATCATGGAGTCGCTTTGGAGCGGCGGTCAAGTGGTAGCCGGCTGGGCCGGCGTGAGGCCGTGGCGGCGCATCACCTCGGCCAGCGCGGCGACGTCCGGCGGGCCGCCGGCGGAGGCGGCCAACACCTCGCCGACCTCTCGGAAGTAGGCGGGTCCGAAGACTCCTGGGCTGGCGATCGCGAGGAACGTCGCGTCGGTGCCGCCGCCGTTTTGGAACCCGTGGACCGCTCCGCACGGCACACATAGCGCTTCGCCGGCCCCAATTCGGATGCTCTCGCCGTCGACGGTCCAGGACGTGGTGCCCTTGAGCCCGTAGATGGTCTCCTCGAACGCATCGTGGCTGTGCGGCGCTGGCATCCTGGCGTTCGCCGGGACGTAGCACTCAAACACGCTCACGGTGCCGTTGGAGTCGGGTCCCTCTACGAGGAAGCGGACGCCGAGCTGTCCGACGGTGATGGTCTCTGCGGTGGCTTGGCTCACGGTGGTCTCCTTTTGGCGCGATGCGCCGCTGAGAAAGTAGCTTGACCACCGTATACCCCGGCGATTGGCGCGACGTGATCTCCCAGGGCGACCGCGCCCTGATGGCCGCGATCCTCGCCAGCCTGACAGCCGCGGTCATCGCCTAGTGCAGCGTTCCCGAAGTGGCTTATCGATTCGCGGCGTTGGCGATAGGTCGTTGGAGCACTATTGCTGAACCAGAAACCAAAGGAGGAACGATGCCCGGCTTCATCTCTGACACCCCACTGGCCCGCGATCTGATCCGCATCGGCGATGAGGCGATCGCCTGTGAGGACGACGCCGCGCTCCGCGCCTACTTCGCCGAGGACTACGTCTTCCACGGACCCGGCAGTGAGCTGGGCTTCGATGAGCTCAGCGCTTACTTCGCCTCGTTGCGCGCCGCTTTCAGCGATCTGCGGCTCGTTCGGGAGCAGATCATCGTTGAGGGCAACTTCCTGGCGGCGCGCACCACGTTCTCCGGCGTCTTCACCGGCGTGTTCACGTACTCGCCCATCGGCCTCGTCGAGCCCACCGGGGAACACCTCGAGTGGGAGGTGATCGGCACCTTCCGCTACGACGACGACCGGCGGCTGGCCGAGGAGTGGGTGCAGACCGACTACCGCAGCTTCCTGACCAAGCTCGGCGTCACCACGACCGAGTCCGCCGAGCGGGGGAGGTCCTAGCCAGATTGTCGCCTGGTGCTTATCAACGACCTGGCCCCCCCGGGGTGATCGCTCGCCTGCGACTCTGGCGGACCGCCGGTCCCACTCGCCGCGCAAAGCAGGTCGTTGATTGAGTCGGGCGAGGTTCGCGCCGCTGCGCGAACGGGGATGCCACGAGGTGCTTCTAGTCGAGCAGCACGAGCGCTTGGCCGTGGAGCCTCGGCAGTCGTACGACCGGCCCCAGGAAGTCTCCAGTCGAGAAGTCGAACGCGATCGCGTGAGCCTCGCCGACGCAATAGAGGTGGCCGTCCGGCCCTAGTCTCAACCCGCGCGGCTGGCGGAAGTTCACCGAACGGTCGGGAGCAAAGACGCGGACGAGGTCTCCGCTGACCGGATCGTATTCGCGGACGGTGACTACAGCATCGGGGGCACGGAACGGAAACTCGCTGGCGACGACGATGTGGCCATTCGTAGGAACGGTCAGGTCCAGAGGGCTCAATTCGGGATCATTGACCAAACGACGCGGCTGCGTCGGCGTGTCGGGATCGAACACCAGGATGGTGTTGTCGCCCTCGCCGGAAGGGCCGATGCCCGAGGCGAGATACAGGCTGCCGTCCCGCCCGAAACCGAACCCGCGTGGGAATGGGACGATGCCTTCCGGGAGGAGGGGTTCCGCGTGGCCGTCCAGCGTCGCAGAGATGCCCAAAATCGTCCGGCGCCGCCGCATCGTGACGTAGAAGCGACCGCCTGGCCCGAACACGGCGCCGCCCGGGTCGAGGTCCGCCATCGGCCCTGAGTCGCGCACGACGCGTCCACTGCGATCAAGGGCGAGCATCCGGTCCACGCTGTTCAGGTAGATCAGCGCGCCGGTCCGATCAATGCACAGACCACGCGGATCGACGATCCGGGGGTCGTCGCTGAACGGGCCGACGAGCTCGCCGTCGGCGTTGAAGGCGAGCACCGCATCATGGCCACCGCCGTTGGCGCTACCTGCACTGGTGACGAGGAAGCGCACCAAGTCATGCTAACTCGGATAAGCAGTGGGTTCAGCCCTTAGCGGCGGCTTCTTCTTGGCGTGTTTCTTGGCTGCGGTGCAGCTGGCCGGAATCTCACTGACCGTATTTCCGCCTCCGTTCGCCAATGTTGGCGAGCGTCGAGGCGGTCAGGTCCGCCGTGCCGAGCTGGCCGGCCTTGAGGCGGCCTGCGCTCTGGGGCGGCCCGAGCGATGTCAACGATCCGGAGCGACTCACATGCCGCAGAGTACGGGTGGGAGCAAACTCGCCTCGGTGCGGCTGTGCTGAGCGCTCCGAGCGCCATGTGGGCGTCAGGATTGAGCTGGAGCCTGGGGCTCGCGGGGCAGGAGGCGGTGGCTGTCGACGACCGCGGTGGCGAGGTCGATGAGCTTGCGGTTATCGATACGGGATAAACGCATGCTTGCGAACCCAGACCACATCCAGACCATCTGCGACGCTCTTGCGGCGGTCCCCGGCTCATACCCCGAGGGGCGCAACGGATTCATGCGCGTGCTACTCGAGAGTTCACGGCAAGGAGCCGTAGCAGAGCGCACGCTCCTGCTGAGGGCGGCTCAGACGCTGGCGGCAAACACCGACGCCAGGGCAGACCTCGACCGGCACATCGGCGGGCTGGCCGCCTCAGAGGACGCGGGCGACGAGGAGGTCCATGCCGCCCTGCAGGCGTAGCCCGCAGGCGGTCCCGGAACGCACTGGAACTCGCCTGTCCTGCTGAGGGCGTGTGCTCTTCGCGGAAGCGGAAGTGTTCGCCGGCGCTGCGCTCGCTGATGCTCTGGACGACAAGCAAGCGCGCCCGTCGCGCGCCTCGTCCACGATCGCTTTGCCCAATGCCACCGTCAACGGCTTTTTGGCCCGGCACTCGAATCAACGAGCCCGGCGGCAGACAAATCACCTGCAAATGGGTACAAAAATCGGGCCGCGTAGACGGCCTTTTGGGAGAGTTCTGGGAGAGTAGACGATCGTCTGCGTAGCGTCCTAAGCAAAAGATGCCTATTTGCAGGGTTTTTCCAAGGCGAGGACCGGAATCGAACCGGTGTACACGGCTTTGCAGTGCGTTGGAACACGGTGCTCTCCGTATACCTGAGCGGTTTTCGGCGACCTCAAGCGCTCTCAGATGCCCTCAAAAAACGCTCGTGCTGGGAGA